>VMHT01044799.1_pt1 | contig 20431 bp, 21 predicted proteins | sample 4693611 | NCBI WGS metagenome assembly VMHT01 (sample SAMN12280063, study PRJNA550983) | marine metagenome | isolation source: seawater sampled from same location over 5 years 0.02-0.2 micron viral filtrate | place: USA: collected off the coast of southern California halfway between the port... ...
AATGGATATAAAGCTGTTAACTATGATAAAATTGTTGCTCTATTAATTGAAGCTATTAAAGAACAACAATCAGAAATAGATCAATTAAAAGATAAAATTAATGAGTAATATAAATTTCTTTAGGATATTACAATCTGGTGGTGGTGAATCTAATACTCCGTTCACTGATCAAGGTCAAGATACTTTTAGAATTACTTATACTTGGCAACAAGGAGATGGAGGTACTGATTTAGATACACTTACAGGAATTGCTCCTGGAACTGGAACTAGTTATGATGGAACATTAAATTCAAGTGCTACGGGTTTTGCAGGATTTAGTGCAGGTTCCTACGAAGGGCCTGGCAATTTTGAATCAGGTAACTATTTTTTAGCATGGGCCGGAGATAATACTTCTGGAGCAGGTGTTGAAGATGTATTAGTTAATCAGGATTATATGATTTCTCAAAATACATCACTTACTTCTTTTGAAATTCAATTATATGCTAGGTGGTACAGTCAAATAGGTCAAGGTGGAATAGATATAGCTGTGGAATTATGGAAAGGTGGTACTTGGAGTGATCAAGGTACTGTTTGGGCTAATAGCGGTGGTACTCTTGAAGAAACTATAAGTTTTAGTTTAAGTTGTTTAAAAGGTATTGGTGTTGGTAATAGATTAGATTTTAGTAAACCTTCTTCTACCACATACAAATACATGGGTAAATTAGTTTTTACATCAAATGGTACTGGGTATATAGCTTTTAATTTATCTCAATAAATAGCAAATGAGTAATATAAATTTCTTTAGGATAATGATAGGTACAGCCACGCCATACCTAGAACCTACTTCAAGATCTATTTGTCGTAGATATAGCCAATCAGTTGGTAAACCTAATCTTGAATGTGCCACTCAAAGATTAATGAATGTTTTAACTTACCATAATGGTAGTAATATTTTACCTGGAATTAATGATACAGTTTTTACCACTGCTACAGGAAATAATTATTTAGCTGATGGAAATTGGGCATTATCCTTTAATACTAGAACAGGATACCCAACAAGTGTAATAACTGTAAGTGGAGGCTCAGGAGTTATTTCAGCAGCAATACTTTGCATTTTTTAAAAAATTAATATGAAAATACCAGATAACAATATACAGGATTACATGGGAACTAATTTTTTAGTTTATAAGAGGAAAGATGGGGAAACTATTATTCAATATAAATCATCAGGTGATATTGTAGAAAACAATGAAATGTATTCTAAGGTAATATTAGGTAAATGTGAGAATTGCAATCCTTTTTTTAAAAACTCATTTGATGGGTTTTCATATGACACAGTATTAGTAGTAGGTTTAGGATTAGGTTTAATTCCTCAAGAACTATCTGAGGTAAATAAATGTAGTAAGATAGACGTTTTAGAGATTGACCAAGAAATAATAGATTATACCATATCATCAGGACATTTAAATAGTGATATTAATCTTATTCAAGGAGATATTTATAATTATACAACTACGGAAACATATGATTTAATTATTCTAGATATTATATGGTATGAACATGAAATGTCTAATGAAGACTATGAATTATTAAAAAGTCGATTACTACCTAATATAAACACAGGAGGGGCATTATATGTGCCTATTTTAAGTAAGTTTATTTATAAATAGCTTGATATTTTTTTATCTTTTCCATACATTGTTAATATGTATGACTATATTATAGGCCATAACGGAAGTGGGCTCAAGGAGTAACCAACCATAATTAAAAAGATTTTAAAATGCCAAATTGGAAAAAAGTAATAGTTTCAGGAAGTGATGCCTCCCTAAACAATATCTCAAGTGAAAATATAACAGTAGAATCTACTGTTACTTCTTTAAATGTTAATACCACAAACATTTCAGCATCAAAATATTTTGTAGAACCAACAGGTTCAGGTTCAGTACCTGCAAAATCTTACCAAATTCCATTTGTTGATACATCTTCAGCAGACAATTATGGCGGCTTATATAAAGATAATCAATCCAAATTAGAGTGGACACCAGCAGGTGAATTAACTGTAATTGGAAATATTGTTGCTGGTGGAACAGGATTCATAACTGGTAGTAATGTTAATGCATCAACAAATGTAACAGTAGGTGGTGAAACCAATACTGCTAATTTAAGAATTAACTCAATCCCAACAGGTTCAGATCAAAATAAAATTGTAGTTGTTGGAGATGATGGTAGTACATTTTTTAGAACAAATTTATCACTAACAGGTGCTCAAGGAGCAACTGGACAACAAGGTTTAACAGGTGCAATAGGACCAAAAGGAGCACAAGGTGATAAAGGTGCAATAGGACCACTTGGTCCTCAAGGTAACGCAGGTAATGATGGTGATGATGGAGCACAAGGTACAACAGGACAAAAAGGTGTAACAGGACCATTAGGACCTCAAGGTAATAAAGGTGATGTAGGACCTCTTGGACCACAAGGTAATCAAGGTGTTCAAGGTACAACCGGACAAAAAGGTGTAACTGGACCACTTGGACCTCAAGGTAATCAAGGTAATGCAGGTAATGATGGAGCTCAAGGTACAACTGGAGCAACAGGACCTTTAGGACCACAAGGAAATCAAGGAAATACAGGACCACAAGGTAATGTAGGACCAACTGGTGATGATGGTGAAAAAGGTGATACTGGTGCTCAAGGCACAACAGGACCACTTGGACCTCAAGGTAATCAAGGTAACCAAGGTAACGTTGGACCAACAGGAGCACAAGGTGCAGTAGGAGCACAAGGAGATACAGGACCAACAGGTGCAACCGGATTACAAGGAACAACAGGTGCATTAGGACCAATTGGACCTCAAGGTAACCAAGGTAACCAAGGTGTACAAGGTACAAATGGAGAAAAAGGAGCAACAGGACCATTAGGACCTCAAGGTAATCAAGGTATTCAAGGACAAAAAGGTGAAACAGGACCACTTGGACCACAAGGTAATGCAGGTAATGATGGAGCTCAAGGTACAACCGGAGCAACAGGACCTTTAGGACCACTTGGACCACAAGGTAATCAAGGTAACCAAGGTGTACAAGGTGCAACAGGACCACAAGGAACTAAAGGACAAAAAGGTGAAGTAGGAGCTAAAGGTGATACAGGACCTCAAGGATCTAAAGGTTCAACAGGACCATTAGGACCTCAAGGTAACCAAGGTGCACAAGGTACAACAGGTACAACAGGACCTCTTGGACCACAAGGTAACGTAGGACCAGCAGGTACAGATGGAGATAAAGGTGCAATAGGACCAACAGGTGCTCAAGGAAATCAAGGTAACCAAGGTATACAAGGTACAACTGGACAAAAAGGTGCAACTGGACCTTTAGGACCACAAGGTAATCAGGGTAACCAAGGTATTCAAGGTATAACAGGTGCAACAGGACCTCTTGGACCACAAGGTAATCAAGGAAATACAGGACCAACAGGTGCTCAAGGAACAACAGGTGCATTAGGACCAATTGGACCTCAAGGTAACGTTGGACCAACAGGAGCACAAGGTAATGCAGGTAATGATGGTGAAAAAGGTTTAAAAGGTGAAGTAGGGGCACAAGGTAATAAAGGTGCAACAGGACCATTAGGACCTCAAGGTAATATAGGTAATGTAGGACCTCAAGGTGAAAAAGGTGCAACAGGACCTCAAGGAAATACAGGTGCTCAAGGTAATCAAGGTAACCAAGGTAACGTTGGTGTACAAGGTACCACAGGTGCTCAAGGTAACGTAGGACCTGAAGGACAAAAAGGACCACAGGGTACAACAGGTGCAACAGGACCACAAGGTAACCAAGGTAATAAAGGTGCTACGGGACCATTAGGACCATTAGGACCTCAAGGTAATCAAGGAAATACAGGACCACAAGGTAATAAAGGACAAAAAGGTGAAATAGGTGCTCAAGGTACAGATGGTAACTTCGGTGGTAACTCATTTGATTATACATTTGATATTGCAACAGGAAACTCAGATCCAGGCACTGGAAAAATAAGATTAAATAGTACAACACAAAATATAGCATCCATATCTTATATAGATGCCACTGATGATAATGGAAATAATATAGAAAATACATTAGAAACATTAGATAGTGTTACTTCAGCTATTAAAGGTCACATTAGAATTTCAAATAGAACTGATGCAACACAATTCTTAATATTTGCAATAACTAATTTAACAGATTTAGGATCATATTGGTCGATGAATATCACCAATGAAGCAGCATCAGCTGTAGCACCATTTTCAAATAACGAAGATATTATAGTATCATTTGTTGCAGTAGGTGATAGAGGAGATAAAGGACAAAAAGGTGATACTGGACAAAAAGGTGCAACAGGATCTCAAGGTAATAAGGGTGCAACAGGACCATTAGGACCACAAGGTAACATAGGTGTACAAGGAACAACTGGACAAAAAGGAACAACTGGAGCAACAGGACCATTAGGACCATTAGGACCACTTGGACCACAAGGTAACCAGGGTGTACCAGGTGCTAAAGGTGCTCAAGGAACAACCGGAGCAACAGGACCACAAGGTAATCAAGGAAATACAGGTGCTCAAGGTAATCAAGGTGCTAAAGGTGTAACAGGACCACTTGGACCACAAGGTAATGTAGGACCTCAAGGAGATAAAGGTGCAATAGGACCAACAGGTGCTCAAGGAAATAAGGGACAAAAAGGTCAAACAGGACCATTAGGACCATTAGGACCACTTGGACCACAAGGTAACCAAGGTGTACCAGGTGCTAAAGGTGCTCAAGGTACAACTGGAGCAACAGGACCATTAGGACCACAAGGAAATATAGGTAATACAGGACCTCAGGGTGCAAAAGGTATAACTGGACAAAAAGGTGCAACAGGTGCTCAAGGTAATATTGGTGTACAAGGTACAACAGGTGCAACAGGACCTCAAGGTAATATAGGTAACGTAGGACCAACAGGTGCTCAAGGAAATAAAGGCCAAAAAGGTCAAACAGGAGCACAAGGTAACGTAGGACCAACAGGACCACTTGGACCTCAGGGCGCAAAAGGTGCAACAGGACCTTTAGGACCACAAGGTAATGTAGGACCTCAAGGTGAAAAAGGTGCAATAGGACCAACAGGTGCTCAAGGAAATATAGGTAACGTGGGACCAACAGGACCTCAGGGTGCAAAAGGTGCAACAGGACCATTAGGACCTCAAGGTAATATAGGTAATACAGGTGCTCAAGGAAATAAAGGCCAAAAAGGTCAAACAGGAGCACAAGGTAACATAGGACCAATAGGTAACACAGGACCTCAGGGTGCAAAAGGTGCAACAGGACCTTTAGGACCACAAGGAAATATAGGTAATGTAGGACCAACAGGACCACAAGGTGCAAAAGGTGCAACAGGACCTCAAGGTAATATAGGTAACGTAGGACCAACAGGACCTCAGGGACAAAAAGGTCAAAAAGGCCAAACAGGTGCTCAAGGTAACGTAGGACCATTAGGACCATTAGGACCACAAGGTAACCAAGGTAATAAAGGTAGTATAGGACCAATTGGAAATGTAGGACCAACAGGTGGTACAGGACCACAAGGTGCAAAAGGTTCAATAGGACCAATAGGTAACGTAGGACCAACAGGACCACAAGGTAACGTAGGACCAACAGGTGCAAAAGGATCAACAGGTCAAAAAGGTGCAACAGGACCTCAAGGTAACGTAGGACCAATCGGAAATATAGGTAACGTAGGACCAACAGGACCACAAGGTAATAAAGGACAGAAAGGTCAAACAGGAGCACAAGGTAATATAGGTAACGTAGGACCTGTAGGACCAGTAGGACCTGATGGAGTTGGTAACCAAGGTGCTCAAGGTAATAAAGGACAGAAAGGTCAAACAGGAGCACAAGGTAACGTAGGACCTGTAGGACCAGTAGGACCATCAGGAGGATTTACTACAAATTCAAATGCTCAAGTAAATAGTTTAGGTGTTGGAGTTTCAGCATCAGGTACTGGTGGAACAATTAGAGCTACCAATGATATTATTGCTTATTACTCATCAGATAAGAGATTAAAAGATGTTAAAGGTAAGGTTGAAGATGCTTTAGAAAAAGTAATACAATTAAATGGTGTACAATTCGATTGGATAGCTAAAGAAGGTATACACGAGAATACAGGACACGATATAGGAATTATAGCACAAGAAATTGAAGCATTCTTCCCAGAAATTGTAACAACAAGAGTAAATGGATTTAAAGCTGTTAAATATGAAAAATTAGTAGCCGTACTTATTGAAGCAATAAAAGACTTAAACAAAAAAGTAGAACAATTAAAAAAATAAAAAATGGGCTTATTAATTACAGGATCAGTAACAAATTATAAAGATGATGCATACGATCATTTTTATGTTAGAATAGATCATTATCAGTTACAAAAGTCATTAGGTCATGTATGTACTACTTTAGGTTTTTACGAATCTAGAGAGAGTGCTGAACCTGCATTTCCTATATATCAGGAAGATTATATGCAATCTGATAACTCAGGAATAGTTGATGGAATTATTTATAGTGGAGAAAAATTAGAGGGTTATATAGAATTTCCACTTACATCAAGTGAACAAGTAACAGTAACAATATTTTCAAGTTCATTCGAAGATAGAATGGTTGATTATATTGATTACGATGATGATGGAAATGAAGTAACTAAACAAAGATCTCAAGCAATCGAAGTAATATCAACTGGAAGTGAAGAAGTAACTAAATCTAGAATTAGAATGGATTTAATTACAGGAAGTATTGGTGAATATGCTTATGGTAGAGTTAAACAACACTTTATTGAAAAATTTGGTAGTGATAACGTAAAAGATTTATAGGAATGGTATATTTTGCAAATTACTTAGGGTGTAATTTTTGCGCAAGGGGGACAACGTCTTTACTTTGTGGACCTGAAGCTCAAGGATTTTATAATGAAAATTTTGTTTCTTGTTTTGGGTGGCCTTATTGGACAACTGCAGCAAGAAATGATGGTAAAAGTAGTTGGGCTGCTTATTTGTATCAATGTAATATTCCTAATGTTAACACACAAAGAACAACTAATACAAATTTAGGCCCTGGTATAGACAGTTTAATACGATGGCAAGGTAGACCCTTTGGTCTAAATCTTGATAGTGGTATGGGTGTTTCATTTGTAAAATTTACAGGTAGTAACCCTCCACAAACTGAAAGTACTAATACTTATATGGCAGGTTATAAAAGAGTAGCAGTATCAAGTAGAGGTAACTCTGTTGGAATAGCAGGAGATGCAGCTTATGGTTTTACTTGGGGTGGTTGGAGATTAGAAAGTTCGACTGGAACAGTATTAACTTCATTAAAAGCAACCTCTTTATATTATAATAGTACTTATGGTAGTAAGAATTTTAAAGATATTAAAAATTTCTTCGCTTACGCTACATAAAATAAATTTTAAAATGTTATATGAAGGCAATTTGGGTAATCGAAAATGTCAAAAAGGATAAATCCTTTTATGATGAATTTACTTTAGTTATGTTATTTGCTTCCGTTACTCTATGGAAGCGATATCATCCAAACCATACTACAATATTATATTGTGATAAACAAACTTTAGATGTTTTATCAAATTTAGATATTTTATCTTTATGGGATCAAATTAAGGATTTATCTTACCCCGAAAAAATTAATCGTGAAATATTTTGGTCGAGTTGTAAAACTAAAATTATTAGTGAAGCAACCGAACCTATAATTGTTATAGACCATGATTTTTTAATTTCAACTAATATAGACGAGTATTTAAAAGATGAGGTATTATATACTCATGAAGAAGAAGCTTATCCTTGGTATCCAGCTAAAAATTGTGGTTATTGTGCTAAATTACCATACCCATCTCCATACGAAGTAGATTTAGCAGCTAATGTATCTTTATTTTATTTACCTGATCCTAAGTTTGCTCAAGAATATGGAAAAAAAGTATTAAAAAACCATGAAGCATTTACTGAAATGGATTTTCCTAATATGACACCAAATTATATGATATATTCGGAACAACTAATGTTAAAACAAATGTTAGTTAAAGATAATATTCCTCATAACACACTAACAATTGAAGTATTTGACAATGAAAAAAAGCTGTTTAATGAAAATTCAATTAATATGTATGGTATTTGGAATAGCAAAGAATCTTCATTATATTATAGGCACTATGGTATGGATAAAAGGAAACTGATTAAAGAAGGTTTAGATGATGAAATTAGTTACTTATATAGATGCATTAACTCTAGTAAAAAAATAAATATAAAGTTATTAAAAAGTAAAATTAATGAAAGCCATCCACGTAAATTGGACAAAACCGTTCTTTGAGAAACATAGGTTAAGAGGTCATGGTTTTGAAACATTAAAAAATCTACATTCTAAAACTTACAATCAATTAGATTCACAGCTATTATATACTATGGTATCTGCTGCTAATTGGAAATTACATAATGGTCCTATTAAATTATACACTGACTCAATTGGAGCTTCATTTTATCAAAGATTTGGGTTGCTAGACTTATATGATGAAGTAGATATTAATTTTTTAAATGGTTATTCTAAATCAAATGTTGATGCTGCTTATTTTTGGACAAGTGGTAAAATAAAATGTTTAGCACATCAAACTGAACCTTTTGTGTTCTTAGACCAAGACATGATAATCAGAGATGAATTACCACAATGGGTTCGCACAAATGATTTAACAGTAGCACATTGGGAAATAGGCAGAGGATATTATTACTTTGATAAAGAAAAATTTGAAAGTGAAATAACACATATCCCGTGGATTAAAAATTATAATACTGATGATTGGTCTCCAAACACATCTTTTTTATGCTTTAATAATATGGATTTATTAAAAGAATATCATAAATGGCATAAAAAATTAGTTACTACAAATGGTGAAAATATACCAGAGTGGTTTTGGTTATTAACAGATCAAGGTATTTTAGGACATATTATTAGAGAAAATAACTATCACGTAAATACATTAACACAAAATGTATCATTATCACATCATAATAATGTAGATGGAATTAATAGATATAAAGGTAAAGCAGAAAAGTGGTATACTCCACTTAATCCATCTAATAATGAATTACCATTTGAGCATGTATGGTTAGATAAAATTAACACACAAAATCTACAAACTAATAAATGGTTTAAAGAATTAGTAGATCAATTAAATATGAGTCATTACCTTACTGATGCAAGATGGAGTAAATATTGGGAAGTATACCATGAAAACAAATAATATAAAAATAATACGTTCTTGGTGGGGAAACTTTACAGATAAGTTTAAAGAAATACCCAAATTTCCATTATATCCTGGACAGGAAATAGTATATGTTTGGGGTAAAGATAATTTTAAACTTTTATCTCAACGCGGTTATATTTGTTATTTAATGGAAGATGATGATTATAGTTTAGATAATATATATGGAAAAAAATTATTAGTATTAGATAGAGCATTGCAAGATTGGGGTGAAGTATTAATGTTAGATTGGGATTGTTATATATTAAAACCCTTAGATAAATATTTTTATGATAGTTTACAATCAAAACCTATACAAATACCGTTATATGCTCACCATAAAGATTCTAAAAGATCATTAATAGAGACAATACCAACAGATCACCCTTTAAATAATATAAAAGAATATAGTGAACACATATACACTACAATAGATAATTTAGATAAAGAATTACCTAAATATAGTTGGGAATGGAATGAGGGATTAATTATCCCTAACTTTGGATGTGTATACTCCAGAGATATAAATTTTGGAAAGGAATTAATTAAAATAGCTAAAGAATATAATGTAAAAGGATTAGTTGAAGAATTTGCTACTTGGATATACACAAATTGTAGTATGGAAGAATATATAAAAAATTTTCTACCTACTTATGTATTAGGTGTATCCGAAATAAAAACAGTAAGACAACAATTTGATATAGAAATAATACAACAACAATTTAATAACTATATTAAATCAGAAATTAATTATAAACCATATTTAGAGCATGTATAATAAACCATTTAAAAAAACAACTAAGGAAAATATCTTCCACTTAGCTCCAATTCCTATATATAAAAGGGTATACAAAGATTGTCCTATTACTGAGAATATATATCATATAGGTAAAAGGTTATTAAACCCAACACAAAAGTTAATGGGTCAAGAATTACCAGGTGTTTATGATACAGATAGACAAGCAAATTATGAAGTAAACTATCAAAGAAAAGAAGAATGGACTGAAAACCATGAATTACAACCTATAGGAAGTAGATTCCATGTTGAACCTAATGATTTTTTAAAATTAACCCAAACAAATAAAAAAAACAATTCAGGATTAAAAGATGCTGATTTAATTGTTAAAAGAATTAAAATGGGTTTTAAAGAATTATTATGGTCTCAAGGCCATAAATTAAAAATAGATCCTACTATTACTGAAAGTTGGTTACAATATTACCAACCCGAAGATGGTAGAGGACATAATGCGCATAACCATAATAGATGGCAATACAATGAAGAAAAACCACATATGTACTCTGGGGGATATTATTTACATGATGGTGTTCCTTTAAAGGATCATCCTTACAGTGGTGTATTTGCTTTCCATGTTAGAGGTAGTAAACATTTTATTAGACCAAAAGCAGGGATGTTATTGATATGGCCCCACGATATAGTACACTCTGTAGAACCATTTTATGGAATGACAGAAAGAGCAGTAATTAATTTTAATATACAAGCATGAATATAATATTTGAATCTTATGGAGGAATAGGCAAAATAATAATGTCTACAGTTATAGTTAAAAAACTAAAACAAAAATTTCCTGAAAGTAACATTATGGTAGTTACAACTCAACCATCAATATGGAAGAATAATCCAAATGTAAAACATATCTATACACCTAACCAAAAACCAGCTTTAAATGGTTTATATATTAATGGGAATAGAGATGTTGAAATACTAATGAGAGAACCTTATACCGAAAGCAGTTTTCTATTAAATAAAAAACATCTTTTAGAAACTTGGTGTGATTTATATGAATTAGATTACAATAATGAATTACCTGAATTTTATTTAGATTCAACAGAAATAGAACAATATAAAAAATCTTATAATACAGATAAACCTATAATGGTAATACATCCTAATGGAGGATATGTTGTTGAATTCGGATATAATTGGGCACGTGATTTACCTACTGAAGTAACCCAACAAATAATAAATGATAATAAAGATAAATACACTATATATCATATAAAAGGAAAAGATCAAAAGTTAAAATATGATAATGTAATTGAAGAAACTGGTAGTATAAGAAAAGTAGCAGTGTTACTAACATTAGCTGAAAAAATAATATCAGTGGATACGTTTACACAGCATTTAGCAGTGGCATTAAGAAAAAAAGCTACAGTATGTTGGGTAACAACTAAACCTAAAGTATTTGGGTATAATTTTCATAGTAATATTATATCAAACGAACCCGAATTTTATACCCCATCAAATCAATACTTTGGGTATAATCTTATAGAACCTATAGAAAACTTGCCTTATCGAGATACTGGTCGTATATTTGATGTCGAAAAAATAATTAATTCACTAAACGAATAATATGTTTCAAAGTTATAATTTTGATCAACAAGAAGTTGATATGCAACAGTATTACTTTTTCAAAGAAGGTTTTACTAAAGAAGAATTAAATAAAATATCTCAAGGTGTAGCTAAATTACCTTTTAAAAAAGCATCAACTGCTGGGGGTAATGATAAAAAAGTTAGATCATCATCAGTAAAATGGGTACCTCAAAATAATGAGTGGTTTTGGTTATATGAAAAACTATCTGATTATGCTGTACAAGCTAATTTTGCTTTATGGAATTTTGATATAACACAAATCCCAGAACAAATACAATACACTGAATATTATGCCTCAGAACAAGGACATTATGATTGGCACGCTGATATAGGACCAGGTTTATTATCTAAAAGAAAAATATCTATTACAGTTCAATTATCAGAACCAGATGAATATGAAGGTGGTGATTTAGAGGTTTTTAAAGGAGGAAGTATGAATGGTCCTTTTGATAAAGCACATAGAAAAGCAGGATGTGTTTTTATTTTTCCATCATTTTTGATGCATAGAGTAGCACCAGTTACTAAAGGTACAAGAAAGTCATTTGTATTATGGTTAGGTGGATCTCATTACAAATAGTATGGTAAACAATTTAGCTAAATTAGTTATAAACAATGGTGGAACCATTACACCCTTAATCTTATCTAAAGAAGAAGGACGTGGAATGGGGTTATGTAATGTATCTATTTTTTTAGATGACAATGGTGAATTGTTAGCTAATATTAGAAATGTACATTATATATTATACCATGATGAATTTGAACAAAATTTCCAATGTAAATGGGGTGTTTTATCTTATTTAAATCCCGAAGACGATATTAAATTAAGAACTTATAATTATTTTTGTAAATTAAATCCTGATACTCTAGAAATATTATCATCAGATGAAATAGATACATCAAAAAATGATATTGAACCAGTTTGGGAATTTATTGGTTTGGAAGATGTAAGATTATTTAGATGGGAAAAACAATTATATGCCTCTGGTGTAAGAAGAGATGTAAAAGAAAATGGAGAAGGTAGAATAGAATTATGTAAATTAGATGTAACTCCAGATGGAGTTATAGAAGCAACTAGGGATAGAGTCGAAGTAGACCCACATACACATTTAGAAAAAAATTGGATGCCTATATTAGATATGCCTTTTCATTTTGTTAGATGGTGTAATCCATTAGAAATTATAAAAGTAAATCCTAATAATAAAAGTAAACAAAAAGCACTTAAAGGTGAACTTGATATAATAGATAGTGAAGTAGTATTTAAATCAAATAAACCTTTAGATTTACCTTTAGGTTTAAGAGGTAGTTCTCAAGTAATACCATTTGGAGACAATGGGGATAGAATATGTGTAACCCATGAAACACATTTCTTTTGGCATCAAAATAAGAAAAAAGATGCTCAATATTACCATAGATTTATTATATGGGATAAAGATTGGAACATAAAAAAAGTATCTGAACAATTTAAGTTTATGGATGCTATGATTGAATTTGCTTGTGGTTTAGTAATTAAAGATAATAATTTTATTATTACATATGGTTATCAAGATAATGCTGCATACGCTTTAAAAATGCCTATTCAATTATTGGATAAATTAAAATGGGATATAGATGAATAAGTTACAAAAATATTTACATGAATATATTAACGACCCTTTAGATTTTGAAGTTAATGCTAAATTAGGGGAAGAATATGAAAAACAAGGTCAAGGTGCTGCTGCATTATCCTATTTTTTAAGGGCAGCAGAACTATCAAATAAAATTGATAAAACATTTTCTTACTGTTGTTTATTAAAAACATGGAAACAAGTAAATAGTATAGGTAGAAGAAAAAGATGGGAAAAAAGTCAATTAGAATTAGCAATTACACATTTACCAAATAGACCAGAAGCATACTTATTTTTAAGTGAATGGTATAGTAAAAATAAAGAAGACCATACAGCATATCTATACGCATGTTTAGGATTAAAATATATAAAATCAGAACCATTAAAATATGATGTGGGATATCCAGGTGATTTTTTACTATATTTTTTAAAGGCATATCATGGATGGCATATATCTAAACGTGAAGAATCTAAACAAATTTGGAAAATATTAGGTGAAATGCCTAATATACCTAGTAAATATAAAGAAATAATTGACCATAACAATAAAAATTTTGGGAATAATCCAAACCCACCACAAAGTATTGAGTTTACTGTAAAAACGAGCTCACAATCAAAACACACAAAATATTTTATTAACAAATAAGCCAATATGTATCGCCATGTTGCAATAATGTTTAATTAAAGCAAATAATTATGAGTTGGATCTATAACGGTGAAACGATTAATGACGTAACAGAATTCCCTCCAAATACTTATGGGTTTGTTTATAAGGTAAAACATATACCTTCTAACAAAACTTACATAGGCAAAAAAATCTTATTTTTTACTAGAAAAGTAAAACTTGGAAAAAAAGAAATAGCAGCTTTAGGAGCAGTAGTAGGACGTAAACCGTCTTATAAACTGGCTGTCAAGGAATCTGATTGGGCTACGTATTACGGATCACAAAAAGAAATAAAGGAAATACTTAAAGAAAGTAAAACTAAAGACTGGGAACGAACAATAATTAAATGTCTTCCTAGTAAAAAATTACTTACATATTTCGAAGTCAAATACCAGATGCTATATCAAGTATTAGAAAAACCAGATGAATTCTTTAATGATAATATTCTAGGGAAATTTTATACTAAAGATTTTGCAGAGATTAAGGAATATGAAAATCCAAATGAAATAGTGGAACATTAGTATGGGTAAAAAAAGGTTGTCAATAATAGGTAGAGGTACTGTTGGTTGTTTAAATGCTTTAAAATTTTCAAATTTAGGGTATGATATTGACTGGTACCATGACCCTGAAAAACTAGCATTATCAGTAGGTGAAGGTACAGACTTAGCTTTACCTAAATTTCTTTCTAAAGAGTTAAATTTAAGTTATGATGATTTATTTAAATTAGATGCTCATTATAAACAAGGTATAGAAAAAATTAATTGGGGTAGTAAACCTTTTACACATTTATTTGGGATTGGTTATATGGCTTTACATATAAATGCTAATAAATTACAAAATTATATTTGTGAACATATAAAAGATAAAGTTAATATTATTGAAAAAAAGGTTGATAGTAAATTAGAAACATTTACAATCGATTGTTCAGGCATACCTACTTTATCAAAAGACCAATTTGAAACACCACCTATACCTGTTAATAAAGCTTATGTAGTTCAATGCCCTTGGGATAAACCAACATTTGATAAAACTATTTGTATAGCTAAAAGTTATGGATGGGTATTTTTAATCCCACTCCAAAATAGATGTTCAGTAGGTTATATTTACAATTCTCAATATGCTGAATTTGATAAGCTTCAAAATGAATTATCTTCTATTTTAAAAGATTATAATTTAATGGCTAAAGAAGGTAATATAATGCCTTTTGAAAATTTTTATAGAAAAAATAATTTTAGTAATAATTTAGTTTATAATGGAAATGCCTCATTTTTCTTAGAACCTTTAGAAGCTACATCGTTAAATACATCTATAAGCATTATAAATCAAACACATAAAATGTTATGTGATTCAACCCCAGAAGTTGAAAATAAAAGATATGAAAATCTTTTAAAAGAAACAGTTGATATAATAATGTTACATTACTTAGTAGAACCACCTATAAAAAATGCATTTTGGGAAATGGCTAATCATAAAGCAAATGTTTGGTTTAAATCAAGATATAAAAACTACCCTAAAATTCGTTTGATTACCCAAGGAGATTCATTACATTATGCGACGTGGTTTGAAGACAGCTTCAAACAAAACTTATCGGGTATGAACCTGTATGAGAAATTAAATAGTTTTAAATGATTAACCAATTATTAATCACTTTAGTAAATTCAGTACTTGGTACGGGTAAACAAACTGCTCGTGGTAATATGGCTTATAACTGTCCTAGTTGTAACCACCACAAACCTAAATTAGAAGTTAATTTTACTGAAAATAAACAAGGACATAATCCTTGGCATTGTTGGGTATGTGGTAAAAAAGGTAAATCAATTAGTTTATTATTAAGAATAGCAGGTGCTAGTCAAGATAAAATTAGTGAAGCAAAATCATTATCTAAAAATGTAGATGATAACTATGTACATAAATCTGTAGATACTATAACGCTACCAGATGAATATATAAGCCTAAATGACGTTGATAACAGCGATATAATGGGACGACACGCTATAGCATACTTAAAAAGGAGACACGTGAGTAAACACGATATAATAAAGTATAATATAGGTTTTTGTAAGAATGGTTTATATAAAAATATGATTATATTACCAACATATGATGCAGATGGTAGATTAAATTACTTTACTGCTCGTTCATTTGAAAAAGAACCATATGTTAAATATCGTAACCCTCAAGTAAGTAGAGATATAATTCCAAATGAACATATGGTAAATTGGAATGTGCCTATCATTTTATGTGAGGGGTTATTTGATGCTTTAGCTATAAAAAGAAATGCTATTCCATTATTAGGAAAAAACATACAAAATAATCTAATGAAGAAAATAGTTACTTCATTAGTAGATAAAATTTACATTGCGTTAGATAGGGACGCAATTAAACAAGCTTTAAAATTCTGTGAAAAACTATTAGCGGAAGGTAAAGAAGTCTATCTTGTAGATTTACAAGATAAGGACCCGAGTGAGATGGGTTTCGAAAATTTCACAAAACTTATACACAAAACAGTTCCACTTACCTACTACGACTTAATGGAGCAAAAACTATCATTATGATAAAAAAATCTTATAAAAGATTACTCGAAATTTCGGATGATTACCAACAAGTTACAATGCCTGATTCAAGGTATTATAGACGAAATGGTAAATATTATCCATCAGTAACGCATGTTTTAAGTTCTTACCCAAAAGGTAAATATTTTGAAGACTGGCTTAAAAAAGTAGGTTATAGTGCTGAATGGATTGTTAAAAAAGCAGCTGAAGAAGGAACATTAGTTCATGAAATGATTGAAGATTGGTTAAATGGGGAAGAAATTACATTTTTATATAAAGATGGTAACCCTAAAATGCCAGCTCATGTATGGCAAATGTTTTTACGTTTTGTAGATTTTTGGGAAACTTATAACCCAACATTAATTGAAGCCGAAGTACATTTATTCTCAGATAAAATTGAGGTAGCAGGTACTTGTGATCTAGTATGTGAGATCGAAATTGATGGTAAAATGGAACGTTGGATTATAGATTTTAAAACATCTAATCATTTACAAACAACATACGATTTACAAGGGGCAATATATGCTCAATGTTATGAAGAATGTTATGGTAAAGATATTGATCGAGTAGCAGTATTATGGCTAAAATCTAAATCACGTGGACCAGATAAAAATGGAAAAAGAATAAAAGGTAAAAATTGGGAGATATACGAGTCACCTCGTACGCAAGAACAAAACATAGAGATATTTAATCATGTTAAAGCATTATTTGATATTGAGAACCCAAAACCAACACCTTATACAAATACTTTTAATACAACATCTAAAAGAGATGTATAATAACATCCTTTTTAATATGTATAATAAAACAACTAATAAACAATATTATGGCTTTATATCCAAATGCGGCTGATCCAGGAAATTGGCAATCTTTTGTACTAAGAGAAGATGTTAAAACTCTTCCTGTTTCAGAACAAAGAAAAAAATATCTAACGGAGCAATTACAATTTGAAGATTTTATGGCTCAACAAAGATACTTACAATCAATGTCAATTAATTCCTTAACTAACCAATTACATCAAGGTGGAGGATTTGCAACTAACCCAGTCTTATCAGCTAATTTTAATGGTACAATTCAGGCTATAACAGGAAACACTACTCAAATTGACTTAGTATTTAACGAAGCTGTTACTATAAATACAGCAGGTGGTACTCCATATATTGATGTACCAAATAACCAAGCAGGTGGTGGTGTAACAACACCAGTAAGATATACTTACTATGAATCAAGTGGAGAAACAAATATGAGATTTGAGCATGTACACGCCGCAAATGCAGGAGGTGTAGCAGCAGCTGCATTAACAGCAACTACATCTTTAGAAAGCTCAATTTCAAGTACAACTTTATCAGGAGCAACAGGTGGTGCACAAACAGGAGTTACATTTACTTATGCTCAAGGAACTGGAGTTTCAGGTGGTGGTGCTAATATAAGTTGTGATATTATTGTTTCTGGAGGTGGAACTACATTAGATGAAATTACAATTGATGGAACTATTCCATCTGGATTATACTACCCAGGAAATACTTTTACTGCTAATGCTGCTGCTATTGGAGCAGGAGGAACGGGACAAGTAGTAGTTACTCTTGTAGCAGGAGATTTACAAGGAGATGTTTTAACATTAGTAGGAACTGATGTAACACTAAACGGTGGTTACATTTATAGTACAGAAAATGGACCATCATATCCATTAGACCCAGAATATACATCAACAGATACAACAACAGTTTCTGCAACTTAATATAAATAAATTTTAAAGATAGATGTGGGGAAGCTAGGCTTCCCCATTCTTTTTTCGTATATTCACGGCAAATATAAAGGTTATGACTCAAGAACAGATTTATTGGGAAGAGCAAGAATACAAACGTGCTCAAGAAATTATGCAAAAAAACGTAATGGAAGTTACTAAGGAAGAACTTGAATTCCTAAAGCATATGAATATGATATAATAACCCAATATTTATAATAAACTATTTGAAATGATATCACTATATAATTTGATTAAAGAACAAATCGAAAATCCTAAAGCAATAATTTTATCTGGTGCTCCTGGTGCTGGTAAAGGATCTGTTTTAAACGGTTTAAATCTTGGTGATATCAAGATACTTAATGTAGATAACGCTTACATTGAATTATTAAAGAAAGCTAATGTATCATTGGATTTAAAAAATGCTGGCCCTGAAGATAGAAGCGAAGCAGCTAAAGCAATGGCAGCAGCTAATAAAGAATTTAAAGGTAAAGTAGCAGCTACAATAGAAGGTAAAGAATCCTTTATATTAGATGGAACAGCGGCATCAATTAAACAAACTGCTAACTTAAAAAAAGAATTAGAAGAAGCAGGATATGAAGTATTTATGCTTTATGTTTATACTGATTTAGAACGTTCATTAAGACAAAACCAAGATCGATTTAAAAAATCAGGTGGTGAGGATAGAAGTTTAGCCCCAGCAATTGTAATGAGAACATGGGCTTCGGTTACTGATAATTACAAAGCATATGAAGCAATGTTTGATAATAATTTTGTATCAGTTGCTAATACATTAGAAGATGAAAAATTAACAGACATAGAGGATATAATAAAAAAATATTTAGATCCTTTTAAACCACAAGGTACAAAGCCTAAAGATGCTAAAGCACAAGCAAGATCAGATAAATCAAAAGCAGCATTAAATGATAAATTAAAAGAATTACTATCAGATGAACAAGTTCAAATGATAATTAATAATTCAGTATCAAAAGAAGAAGCACAAACTAAAATAAAACAATTTTTATCATAATGAGTTTAGTTGACGAATTAATAAAACCCTTACTTGAAGAAGAAAAAAAGACTGTAGCTGTATATGGGGGTGGTTTTAAACCTCCAACAACAGGTCACTTTGAAGTAGTAGACCAGGCTTTAGAAGAAAACCCAAACATCGATGAATTTATCATCTTAATAGGTGGTAAAGAAAGAGATGGGATTTCACCTGAAGAATCACTTATTATATGGGACATTTATAAACAATATTTACCTATTAAAGTAGAAGTAAAATTAAGTCCTAAACCACCAATTCAAGCAGTATACAATTATGCTAAAGAACATCCAAATGAAGAAGTATTATTTGTAATAGGTGCTAGAGAAGGTAACGAAGATGATTTTAGTGATATAGCAAAAAGAACAAAATCATTAGACAAATATGATAATCTAGAATTACGTACTATTGTTACACAAGGTGGAGCATCAGGAACAGCAGCTAGGAATGCAGCAAAAATATCAGTAGAAAAACTAAAACCATTACTTCCAAAAGAATTAAAAGATGAAGAAGTAGAAGAAATATTTAGTATATTAAGTAATGTAGTAAAAGAAAATGATCCTGAAGATGGTAAGGCAGCACCTTATGGCTCAGGATATAAAAAATTAAATGAAAATGCTTCGTATAAAGAAGATATTGATATTCAAGATAAAATAGATCGATTAACTCAACATATGATTGATAAAGGTATGAATATTGAACCTTTACCATCACTTGAGTTTGTAGATGGTGATTCAGAAAATGCAAAAGATTTCTTTGGTAGAACAGCGTATTACGATCCAAACAGACAACATATTGTTTTATATACTGAAGGTAGACATCCTAAAGATATAGTACGTTCATATGCGCATGAAATGATACACCACATCCAAAATTTAGAAGATAGATTAGGTGATATAGCAGGTACAGATACAACAAGTGATGAACATTTAGATAAATTAGAACAAGAAGCTAATTTAAAAGGTACAATGACATTTAGAAATTGGACTGATAGTTTAAATGAAGGTAAGAAAAAAGACCCATTTGGTATAAATGCCTATGCTAGAGAATTAGCTATGGGATTAGAAGAACAAGAAAAAATTGATTATAAAATTTACTGTGATATGGATGGAGTACTAGCTGATTTTGAAAGCGGGTATGAAAAACTAACAGGGGTAGAT
>VMHT01040467.1_pt1 | contig 20427 bp, 15 predicted proteins | sample 4693611 | NCBI WGS metagenome assembly VMHT01 (sample SAMN12280063, study PRJNA550983) | marine metagenome | isolation source: seawater sampled from same location over 5 years 0.02-0.2 micron viral filtrate | place: USA: collected off the coast of southern California halfway between the port... ...
TCCGGCGTGATTTTTCTACTGAATCTGATCCATTTTCTTACATCTTCACAAAAAACAGTGTTTCCATTCTTATTCAATGTCATCCAGAGATTACTGTCTTTTCCTACGCTAAAAACAAGAAGGTTTCCAGGAGCATATTTTTCTATTAAAACGCCAAGGTACCTGTACTCATTTACAGAACCATTCCCAGGGTTTGTCTTGACCAGCTCCTCATATAAATCCATACAAATCAATAATTATAATGACCAAATATAAAACATTAAACAACCTCTGCCACAACAAAAGTGCTCCCGCCTACATAAATAAAGTCTCCCGTTCCTGCAATCGATTGCGCATTTGATAGGGCCTCAACAACAGAGGAAAAGGTTTTAAAATTTAAATTCATCTTTTTAGCGATCTCTTCCAACTTTATTACTGGAAAAGCTCTTGGAATATCAGGAGCTGCAAAATAAAAAAGAGCCTCGGCTGGAAACAACTGCAGTAATTGCCCCACTGCCTTGTCATTGACAAAACCCAATACCAAGTGGAGCCGATCGTAGTTTTCTGCCTTTATTTGCGGAATAACATAGTTGAGGCCCTCTTTGTTGTGGGCAACATCTGCTATGGTCAGTGGGCTTGTGTTCATCACTTGCCAGCGGCCCCGAATTCCAGTATTGGGGACCACCTTTTTTAAACCCATTTGAATGGTTGATAAAGGGAGCTGAAGTGCACGAAGTGCAACAACAGCTGTCTGTATGTTTTTTAACTGATAGGCTCCCTTAAGGTCCGAATTCATAGGAACAGCTTTTTGCTGATCTGCAAAAATTATTGGGCAATTCAATCGCTCTGCTATTTCCTCAAACACACTTTGGGTTTCCTTTTGCGTCTCACCGATAACGACTGTAATTTTAGGTTTAATGATACCCGCCTTCTCTTTTGCAATTGCTGGCAAAGTATCACCTAAAATCTGCATGTGATCAAAGCCAATATTGGTGATTACAGAGAGTTCTGGGTGAATCAAATTGGTGCCGTCTAAACGGCCTCCCATCCCCACTTCAATCACAGCAAAATCTACTTTTTTATCATAAAAATACTTAAACGCCAAACCGACGGTCATTTCAAAAAAAGAAAGTCCATTGGCCTCAAAATAGGTCCGATGACCAGTCACAAACGATGTGATGTATTGCTTGTCGATTAGCTTTCCATTAATTTTAATTCGTTCTCTAAAATCCGTGAGGTGAGGAGAGGTGTAGAGACCTACGCGGTACCCCGCCTCTTGTAACACCGAAGCGATCATGTGAGCGGTGGAGCCCTTTCCATTGGTCCCTGCAATGTGCACCGTTTTGATTTTATTTTCAGGGTGATTTAAATGAGCACAGAAGGCTTCCATTCTCGAGAGATCAGGGCGATAGGCTTGACTTCCCTTTTGCTGGTACATCGGAAGTTGGGACAGCATCCAACGCAATATCTCTTGGTATTTTTTCAATTATTCCCCCAATTTAAACTGGATTACCACAAAGCCTACTTGCAAGGCGGGTGCTTTTGTGTCGGAATACCACTTGTGGAGCAGCGCTGTTTCCTTCGCTGGCTTCAGTAAGCATGGATGGGTATTGGTCGACCCTTTAACCCCCGGCTCTGCTTGGATTACATCCCCTTTTCTGTCTACTGTAATTCTGACTACAACCACCCCCTCCTGATTGCACTCTTGCACTACTTTTCCGCGAGACTCCAGTCGGCGTCCATTGAGTCCGAAACCTTTCCCCATTCCGCCAGGTCCTGCCAAATTAAAGTAAGTGTTGGCATAGGGATTCCCTTCTATTTTTCCTTTGTCGCCTGCTACCCTATCATCGCCCTCTCCCTGGTCCGTTTCCTTTTCTTGAAGTTGTTTTTGATTTACCAAATTGGAGAGTATGTTTTTGGTAGATTCATCCACTTTGGGTTTAGGGGGAGTTACTTTTTCAATTACTTTATTTATAGGAGGGGGATTTTTTTTTGGTTCCTCTGAAGGAACAGCAACATCACTTTGCTCCTGGGTAACTGTTTTGGGCGCTGCATTCTTTTTTGTTACCACTTTTGGGGGCGCTTTTTTAGGGGCGGGCTGAGGAGTAGGTTTTGTGACTTCGGTTTTTTGAGGAGGTGTTTTACCACTGCCCTGGGCTGTGGTACCAAAGTTGACCTCCATTCCAAATGTAATGGGAGGATCGTAGTATTTCAGACCCAATAGAAAAAACAATAAGATCAACAAAGTTGCGATTACAGTTGTAATCACAGCGGATTTTTTTTTGTGAGGAGTGTTAAAATATTTCATGGTGCATCTACCGCCAAAACCACTTTAATACTATTCTGATTGGCAATATTCATCACATATACCACTTCGTCTATGGGAACCTTTTCCTCGGCTCTTAATACGATGGCGGGAGCAGCGGAACCCGCTAAGGCAGTAATCAATTCCTCCGCAATTCGGTTTTTGGAAATCTGTTTTGAGTCTATAAAAAATTGGGAGCGGTTGTTGATGGTTATGGAAACCGAGCTCCTATTTTCCGTTTTTCCTTTGGCTCGGGGCAGTTTAACATCGATGGTATCCAAATTTTTAGCCAAAGTGGAAGCGATCATAAAAAAAATCAACAAAAGAAAAACGATATCCGTCATGGAGGACATGCTGAACTCGGGCGTTATTTTATTTCTTCCTTTGAGATTCATTTACGCAGGTTCATTCAAAAGGTCAAAAAATTCCAAGGAGGTAGACTCCATTTGGTAAACTACCTTATTTGTTTTTACCACCAAATGATTATAGGTGATGTATCCTACAATCCCGACAATCAGGCCAGCAACCGTGGTCGTCATGGCAGTGTAAAGGCCATTGGACAACAGCTGCATGTCGATGTTCCCTCCAGCATTGGAAATTTCAAAAATGGAGATAATCATACCGATTACCGTCCCCAAGAAACCTATCATGGGGGCCGCACCCGCTATGGTTGCCAAAATACTGACATTTTTTTCTAATTTGTAAACCTCAAGTCGGCCCGCATTTTCAACTGTTGTACTGATGTCCTCCAAAGGTCTGCCAATACGAGACAAGCCCTTTGCAATCAGTCGTGCTACTGGTTTGTTTTCGCTAAAACACAAGGCCTGTGCTCCATCAATTTTATCATTCAATACATAAGTTTTTATTTGGGCCATAAAATTGGAACTGATTTTTGACGCCGATTTGATGGCAAACAGACGTTCAAAATAGATGTAAATAACAATAATCAACAAAAAGAAAAGTAAACCGATGATGATCTGCCCCCCCAAACCTCCGTCTTGAATTAACGCAATAAGCGATAGGGTTTTTTCTTCTTGCAGTGGAGTGTCTTGGATTAAAATCATCGCATCTATTTATTATTAGAACGATTTGGAGTTAAAAAAATTTTACATTTTAAAAAATAAAGTTTCGCATCAATATAAAGGCAATTGATCCGACGAAAAATCCTACAAAAGCCAACCAAGAAATTTTTTTGAGATACCAGAAGAAATTAATTTTTTCCATCCCCATAGCCACTACGCCTGCCGCTGAACCAATGATCAACATACTCCCTCCTGTTCCTGCGGAAAAGGCTATAAAATGCCATAAAGGATCGTCTGTTAATTCAGAAAACATCCCCATACTGGCGGCTACCAGGGGAACATTATCAATGATGGCTGAGGCCATACCCAACAAGATCACCACAACATCTGAATTAGGGACAACAACCGTGATGAGGTCAGCAAATTCAAACAACATGCCCAAGGACTCCAGTGCGGCCACGGCCAGTAAAATCCCTAAGAAAAAGAGAATACTTGGCAGCTCGATCTTGGACAAGGAGCTGTGCACTGCACTGTGATCAGAACTGCTGTCGTGATCCTTATCAATGGAACTCATACTGAATTTCGCACTGCTGTAATATTCAGCAAAAGTGGCGACAACAGCCAGGGAAAGCATCATCCCAATGTAGGGGGGCAAATGGGTCAAAGTCTTAAATACAGGAACAAAAACAATGGCAGAAAGACCAATGTAAAGCATGGTGGGACCATACGTATTTATTTTGCTTTCTTCGTCGTCTATGGCTTCGGCTAGGTCACCCTTAAAAGCGGGTAAATACGATGCCAAGAGCACTGGCACAAGCATACACAATAGGGAGGGTAGTAGTAAAAATTGAATCAATTTAAAAGTAGTTACCTTGTCCCCTATCCACAGCATGGTGGTGGTGACATCTCCGATTGGAGACCAGGCTCCACCCGCATTTGCGGCAATTATAATAAGCCCCGAAAACCACAATCTTGTATCGCGATTTTTAATTACTTTTTGCAAAATTGTAATCAATACGATGGTTGCCGTTAGGTTGTCAATTATAGCGGACAAAACAAAAGCTAAAATGGAAAAAATAACCAACAGCCCTTTTTTAGATCTTGTTTTTATAAAACCTTTTATAGTGGCAAAACCGTTGAAATAATCAATGATTTCAACTATGGTCATTGCGCCGACTAAGAAAATTATTATCTCTGCAGTTTTACCCAAGTGGTGCAATAAAATTTCGTCTATATGCGAGGGTTTTAGTGCTTTATTGAGGGTGTCTACTTCAAAAACAGGCAAGTGATTTATTGAAATTAATCCCCAAAGCGAAGCCATCATGATCAATGCAGGAATTAATTTGTCAATTTTTAAAGTGTGTTCTAAAGTTATGGCAAGATAGCCCAGCACAAAAATGCTGATAAGGGTAATTTCCATTAGTTTGTTTTTTTTCTAAAACCGGTTCAATGTAAAAATTATCTCATTCAATATTTGAATTTGGAAGAAATATTTTTCCACTCGAGTGGTTCTCAGTAGCACCCGTTACACTCGAAAGACAGTTGTCTTCTCCCTGCCATCTGAGCAGTCCTAAAAAAGCAAAAATCAAAGCTTCCTTAAAATCAATGATGTCATTTGTTGGGATTACAATCTCACAGCGGGAACGCTTTTTTATTTCAGACATCAAAAAGGTGTTGTGGGTCCCCCCCCCTGTCACCAACACGCTCCCCTGGTGGGGGAGACATCTTGAAATTTGTTCAGCAATGTGAAGGGTGTAAGTATGCAATAAGTCAGCGGTTGATGCATCGCTACATCCTTCAATGATTTTAAACACAAACTCCGCAACCCACTCAATACCCAAAGATTTTGGGTAGGGGGAAGAATAGAAATCTAACTGCTCCAGTTGGGCGAACAATTCAGGAATTAAAGACCCACGCGCTGCCAATTCTCCTCCGGCATCATAAGCCAAACCCTCCCGACTTGACAAGTTGTTCAGAACGGTGTTTACTGCACAAATATCATACGCAATAAGGGTTTCTCCCTCGAGCAGACTTAAGTTGGAAAAACCTCCTAAATTGAGACAAGCGTCGTGTTGCCCAAACAGTGCAGCATCGCCAACGGGAACCAATGGAGCTCCCTGCCCCCCCAATTCCAAATCCTGAACACGAAAATCACACACCACAGGAAAAGCCGTATGATCGGCCAAGTCACTGAGATTACCTATTTGCAGCGTAATACCCTGCTCTGGCTGGTGGAAAACAGTATGACCATGAGAAGCGACAAAATCCAAAGTTTTAATTTTATTTTTTTTAATGAAGTGATGTATAATCCCCCCCAAATAATCCGTATATTCACTATTCAAGAGATTGATTTCTGTTGGCGGCAGTTTTGTCGCATTGGAAAGCTTCATTCTCCAACCCTCATCGTAACCGATGGTTGCTGTAATTAATATTTCAAATTGCCAAGGGTCAGATTGTGTGAATTTTACGTAGGCAAGATCTATACCATCCATGGAGGTTCCCGACATACACCCTATTGAATAAAACGTTTTGGAATTCCTCGGTTTGCGCAACTGGTTTAGGGTGATGGTTAGTAAATGTATTTTAAAAATAAATTAGCAAAACAATCTAAACATTATAAATATAATAAAATTTAAAGCCAAAATTCACAATTTGATAATTGTGTTTTAATGTATTTGACAAAGGTTTGAGCTTATACATTAAACAATTAATTTTGAAGTTCCTTTAAAAACGAATAATTGCCAATGTTACCACAAAAACAAGGTTTATACTCCCCAGAAAACGAGCACGATAATTGCGGTGCTGGATTCATCTGTAGCCTCCAAGGCAAGAAAACCAATGACATCATACACAAGGCATTGGACATTCTTGTCAAATTGGAGCATCGCGGTGCTGTTAGTTCCGACGGTAAAACAGGAGACGGAGCGGGAATATTAATTGAAATACCCCATGACTTTTTTGTAAAAAAATGTGATTTTGATTTGCCCGATCACCACGAGTATGCTGTGGGAATGGTATTTCTTCCAAAAAAAGAAAATCAAAAGGAGTTTTGTATCAAAACCTTCGAAAGCGAAATCACCCGTCAGGGATTGAGCATACTCGGTTGGCGTAAAGTACCCGTCGACCAGAGTCAAGTCGGCGCCATTGCAGCACAGACCGAACCCGATGTATGTCAGATTTTCGTTGGAAAAGGATCCAAGAAACTCTCTGAGCAAGAATTCAATACCAAATTATACATCGCCAGAAAAGTGGCGGAGCATCAGATTCAGGCGTCTAAGCTTTCTCAAGCCAATTATTTCTACCTCCCCAGCTTTTCTACACATACCTTGATTTATAAAGGTCTTTTGACACCAGAAGACATCAATGCATACTACAAAGACCTCAATGACCCATTGGTAGTTACCCGCCTGGCGCTGGTACACCAGCGATTCTCCACAAACACCTTCCCCACTTGGGATTTGGCACAACCTTTCCGTTACATGTGTCACAATGGAGAAATAAATACTTTTAGAGGTAACTACAGTCGAATGCAAACCCGTGAGGAGCTCTTTCAAAGTGAGGCTTTTGGCGAAGACATTAAGAAAATTTTACCCGTAGTATTGGCCGGTAAGTCGGATTCTTCCTCCATGGACATGACAGTAGAGTTACTGCTTGCTACAGGAAGATCGCTTCCCGAGGTAATGATGATGATGGTTCCAGAGGCATGGGAAAAACACCTTTCCATGGATGACGACAAAAAGGCTTTCTATGAATACAACGCTTGTATCATGGAACCCTGGGACGGCCCTGCATCTATTCCTTTTACCGATGGAAAATACATTGGCGCCCTGTTGGACAGAAATGGCTTGCGACCCTCCCGATATACCGTTACCAAAGACGGATATGTAGTGATGTCCTCCGAAGCAGGGGTCTTAGAAATTGCCCCAGAAAATGTGGACCACCACGGTAGGTTAGAACCCGGAAGAATGTTCCTGGTCAACATGGATGAAGGAAGAATTATCGAAGACAGCGAGATCAAGAATGAGGTTGTCGGGAAAAAACCCTACAGAAAATGGCTCGACGAAAACTTACTCGAGCTTAAAGACGTCCCATACACTGGTAACAAAACACCTGTTGAAAAAGAAGACTTCGAAACGCGTTTGCGTTTGTTTGGTTACACCCAGGAAGATTTAAAAACGATCATCAACCCTATGAGTAGCAGTGCTAAGGAATCCATTGGCTCCATGGGTACCGATACTCCCTTGGCTGTTTTGTCTGAAAGACCACAGCTGCTCTACAATTATTTTAAACAACTGTTTGCGCAAGTAACCAACCCACCTTTGGACGGAATACGAGAGGAAATCGTAACCGATACCAGCCTGAGCATCGGTAGCGACCACAACATATTTGAAGTAGTTCCTGAGCAGTGTAAAAAATTAAGAATCCAAAATCCTGTGATTTCCAATGAGGACTTGGACAAGATCAAATACATAGAATATTCGGATTATAAAGCCGTATCCATCTGTACATTATATGCTGTTGAAAAGGGTCACAATGGCCTGGAAGCAGCTTTAGACCAAATGGTAGTCGATATAGAAAAAGCCGTTGATGAAGGTGCCAATATCCTGATTCTCTCCGATCGGGGTGTGTCTTCAGAAAATGCGCCCATCCCCATGCTACTCGCCTGTTCTCATGCACACCATGGGCTTAAGAAATTAAAGAAACGTTCCTCATTTGGTATCATTATTGAATCTGCGGAGCCCAGAGAACCCCATCATTTTTCATTACTCTTTGGTTATGGAGCCAGCGCAATCAATCCCTACATGGTGAATGAAATTATTGCGCACCAAGTTGAAACTGATGTTATCAAAGGTATCAGCGTAGAGAAAGCCATAAGCAATTTTAACAAGGCCATCGCCAAGGGCATCGTTAAGGTGATGAACAAAATTGGTATTTCTACCCTACACTCCTATCGCGGGGCACAAATTTTTGAGGCCTTGGGATTGAACGAGAAATTTATCGATATTTATTTCTGCAAAACAGCAACCCGTATAGAAGGTATTGGACTTTACGAAATAGAAAAAGAAATAAGCAAACGCTTCCACAGGGCCTACAGCTTGAAAAATACCCCCAGTATGGCTCTTGAAATAGGTGGAGACTACCGTTGGAGAAGGGATGGCGAAAAACACATGCTCAACCCTGCCAGCATTGCTAAACTTCAGCAAGCGGTCAATCAAAACAAATTTGAAACCTATGAGGTTTACGCCAAGTTAATCAACGAGCAAAGCGAAAACTTAATGACCCTAAGGGGTATGTTTGAGTTTTCCAGCTTCGACCCTATACCCATAGAGGAAGTTGAGCCATGGACTGAAATTGTAAAACGTTTTAAAACAGGGGCCATGTCTTTGGGCTCCATCAGTGCTGAAGCCCACGAAAACTTGGCCATTGCCATGAACCGAATCGGAGGTAAAAGTAACTCTGGTGAAGGGGGCGAAGATCCAAAAAGGTTCCAGCCAGACATGGACGGCAATTGGAAAAATAGTGCCATCAAACAAGTAGCCTCAGGACGCTTTGGAGTATCCAGCCACTACCTCAGTTCTGCTAAAGAAATACAAATCAAAATGGCACAAGGGGCTAAGCCCGGTGAAGGGGGCCAACTGCCCGGACCTAAAGTCAATCCATACATCGCCTCAGTGAGAAACTCAACCCCATATGTCGGGCTGATTTCACCGCCTCCACACCACGATATATATTCTATCGAAGATTTGGCGCAATTGATCTATGACCTTAAAAATGCAAATCGCGAAGCCAGGATCAATGTAAAATTAGTGTCAGAGGTTGGTGTAGGTACAATTGCCGCTGGTGTAGCGAAAGCAAAAGCAGATGTTATCTTGATTTCCGGTTACGACGGAGGAACTGGAGCATCGCCTTTGACCTCACTCAAACACGCTGGTTTGCCATGGGAACTGGGAATTGCAGAAGCACAACAAACCTTAGTAATGAACGACCTGCGCTCAAGGATAGTGCTGGAGTGCGACGGGCAAATGAAAACAGGACGCGATGTTGCGATTGCTTGCTTGCTCGGTGCTGAAGAATTTGGTTTCTCTACCGCACCCTTAGTAGCCTCGGGTTGTATAATGATGCGGGCTTGTCACCTCAATACTTGCCCGGTAGGGATTGCAACCCAGGATCCTGAGTTGCGAAAAAACTTTAAAGGGAAACCTGAACACGTGATCAACTTCATGTATTTTGTCGCCTTAGAACTAAGAGAAATTATGGCGCGTCTCGGATTCAGAACGATCGATGAAATGGTCGGACAATCCCAAAAACTGAACATGAACAAAGCCATTGATCACTACAAAGCACAAGGTATTGATCTCTCTAAAATTCTGTACAAACCTGAAGTACCGGATTATGTAGATACCTACAATACCAAAAAACAAGACCACGGTTTGGAAAATGTTTTGGATTTTAAAATTGTATCCAAAGCCCATACCGCCATTTACCGTAAAGACCCCCAACATTTAGAATTTAAAATCAACAACACCAACCGTTCCGTTGGCGCAATTCTCAGTAACGAAATTTCAAAAATTCACGGAGCCAATGGGCTGCCCGAGGATACTTTGAGTATTTTCTTTAAGGGAACGGCTGGGCAAAGTTTCGGTGCTTTTGCCACCCGTGGACTCTTCCTTAAAGTAATAGGGAATTGCAACGACTATTTTGGAAAAGGCCTTTCTGGAGGAAAACTGATCGCTCAAGTACCCAAAGAAGCCACCTTTAAAGCCGATGAAAATATTATTATTGGAAATGTGGCCTTGTATGGTGCTGTGACTGGTGAAGCCTACATCAATGGTGTCGCTGGAGAACGCTTTTGTGTCCGAAACTCTGGTGCTACCGCCGTTGTAGAAGGAATTGGAGACCACGGCTGTGAATACATGACCGGTGGTGAAGCTATTGTCCTCGGAGAATTTGGAAGAAACTTTGCTGCTGGAATGAGCGGTGGGATTGCCTACCTGTTCAGTGATGACGGGACTTTTGACGATAAGAAATTCAACCTGGAAATGGTAGAATTGGAAGACCTAACCGAAAAAGACCAACTAAGGGTCAATGAATTATTGAACAACCACTTGGATTATACAAACAGCTCGCGTGCTGCAAGTATACTCGAAGATTGGAATATAAATAAAAAGAAATTTATCAAGGTCATGCCGACAGATTACAAACGCGCATTGGCCCTTTTAGAAAAAGAAGCTGAAGAAGCAAAAATCGATTAGTTATGGGAAAATTAAGAGGATTTATGGAATACGACAGACTGAAAGAGCCTGTAATTGCTCCAGAAGAACGTATTCAAGACTACAAAGAATTTACAGTTGCTCCAAAGAACGAGGAACTTCAGGAACAGGGTGGAAGATGCATGGACTGTGGCGTACCTTTTTGTCACAGTGGTTGCCCACTGGGGAATTTAATCCCTGATTTCAACGATGCTGTTCACAAAAATGAGTGGGAAAAAGCACTTGGCATACTTCACAGCACCAACAACTTCCCCGAATTTACTGGGCGCTTGTGCCCAGCACCTTGTGAAGAAGCCTGTGTATTGGGTATCATTAACCCACCAGTGTCTATAGAACTGATTGAGAAATACATCGTAGAAAGAGGGTTTTCTGAAGGATGGATAAAAGCTCAACCCCCTACCCACAGAACGGGTAAGACCGTTGCTGTTATCGGTTCTGGGCCTGCTGGCTTGGCCGCAGCTCAACAGCTCAACCACGCCGGACACACAGTAACTGTTTTTGAAAGAGATAATAAAATCGGAGGCTTACTCCGTTATGGTATTCCCGATTTTAAAATGGAAAAAAATGTAATCGACCGTCGCCTTGAAGTCCTTAAAGCCGAAGGAATCGAATTCAAATGTAACGTTGAGGTAGGCAAAACCATCAGTGCTGAAGAACTAGAAGACGCCTTTGATGCAGTCGTGATTTGCACTGGAGCCTCCGTTAAGCGTTCACTACCTATCCCAGGAGCTGATTTAAAAGGTGTGGTCCAAGCCATGGATTTTTTACCCCACAACAATAAAGCAGTAGATGGCCAACACAAACTACGGGCCCAATTCCATGCCAAGGATCGAAACGTAATCGTCATTGGCGGAGGTGATACCGGTTCCGATTGCATCGGTACTTCCAATCGCCAAGGCGCCAAAAGCGTGACCAATTTCGAGATCATGCCTAAACCCGAGGAGGGAAGGACGGAAGACAACCCATGGCCCTACTGGCCCTTTAAATTAAAAACCACCTCCTCTCACGAGGAAGGCAGCCAAAGGGCGTGGAGTATTTTGACCAAAGAGTTTATCGGGGACGGGAAAGGAAACCTAAAAGGCTTGAAAACCGTGGAAGTAGAATGGAAAAAAAATCCTGGGGAACGACCCAAACTCATAGAAATTAAGGGCTCTGAAAAAGAATGGCCTTGTGAACTTGCCCTATTGGCATTAGGGTTCACAGGACCCGAGCAATCCCTTCCTGACCAGTTTGGTCTGACCTATGATCCCAGAGGAAATATTATGGGAGAAAATCAATACCAAACCAACAAACCCAATATTTTCACGGCTGGTGATGCACGACGTGGACAATCTCTTATCGTTTGGGCGATTTCAGAGGGACGAGAGGCAGCGCACCAAATCGACACCTACCTGATGGGCAGCTCTGAATTGCCGCAGAAAAATATTGCGGGTGATTTGATTGCCGTTTAATCGCGGGTTTTATTCAATACAAAAAAGAGCTTAAAGGCCCTTTTTTTATGTCAAAAATTACGGTAAACCTCTTTTTATAGAGAAATCCAGTTACTGAAAGAAATTCCAAACCAACCCAAAACGAATGAGGCCATCACGGTAGGGGGTAAAAGGAGCCGAATAATAGTTATAACCCGTGCTATCGCTGTTAAAGTGTTCGTACTTAACAAACAATCTCGTCTGTTGTATTTTTGCGTTGATAAAAAAATCAAGCCTCGGAAACGCTCCAATTTCAGTGTGGTTTTGGGCAGCAAATTCCCCCAGATGAGCACTGTAACGGTCCGCAAAATATTTGGAGAAATACTGCGCCGTTAACCCCGTTTGAAGATAAAGCGCCCGGTTAAAGAGTTGACTTGAAAAAACAAAAGAGCTCCTCACATTCCACTCGGGAACATTCAACGGTTTAAAATCGTCCGTGCCACCATTGTGGTTTACTTGCTGATATTGGGCGGTGTTTGCCAGTGAAAACTTCCAGAAATCCAATTGTTGAGAAAACCGAAGCTTGAGGTACTGAATCGTTCCTTCGTATTGTGCTGGGGCAACAATCAACTCCTCTTCTTTTTTGGGGGTAAAAAGGCCAAATCTCGTAGTGATCGTTTGTGGTGCTATATTTCTAAAATAGGTATAATGATCTAACAATTCATATTGACCGTCCAAGGTACCCCACTTGGGGTGGCCCAATGAAAATTTTAGAGAATTTATAGACTGATTATTTAATCCGGGGTTGTGCCAGTTGTATTCCGAGTAGTTACTGCGGTGCAGGTAAAAATTAAAATTAGGGGCCTGAGACCTCACACTTATGCGCGCTTCAGTGGACATTCCATTTTTAAATTCTTTGCTGATAGAACCAGAAATAAACTGACTCGCATATTCTTTCAAGCCCGAGAAGTAGGCCGTTCCCTTGAGTTTAAATTTCAATAAAGTTTTTTCCCATTGTCCTGTAAGTGCCAATTGATTGGCCTCAATGGCTACGGGATAGGGCCCGGTGTTTACTGGAGCATCAGAATCTTTAGTGTTGTTGGGTAAAGAAATCTTATAATCCCATTGAATAAAACGAAGGCCTGCACGGACTGTACCTAATTTTTTGTTGTTTAAAATCCCATAAACTTCGTTGTCCATAACATCTAATGTCGACCGAATTCCAAAATTAGAGGTACCAGAGACTGTTCCAAAAAAAGTGCCTCCCGAAGAGTTGTTATAAATAAAATGTTTCGCCTCGTAAGTGATCTTGTGCCCCAGGGTCAAAGCCTTAGGTCTTTCATAATTCATCATTTTATCGTGTCCGCCCAACTTCAAGTCATATTGATGGTCCAAATGATACCTTCGGCCCACCAAAGTATTGTTTACTTGAATGTTGTTAGTCAGCCGCGACCGATCCAAAAAACCGTCGTACTCCAGCTCATCTACTGCTTTTTCAAAAAAGTAAACATTTAATGAGTCTAGTCCACCGTTGGCTTGATTTTCTAACCGCTGAGCAACGAAATGCAAACGTTGTCGATAACGATAATCTTTAGACGTAAACTGAGAAGCAAAACGCAGATTGGTGCCTCCTCCCAAGGTGTTGATGTACTTTCCCAAAGACCGAAAAGCTTTGTGGGCAAAAGTTAAATTGAGTCTGGGACTGGGGTTTACGGTGATTAAGGCATCTACCATTTGCCCCTGTTCAAATACTGTTTTAAAAAACAATTCCGTTAGCGGCGATGGCACCTCGAAATAGGGAATTTCCTCCTCTTCCAGATAGCCATAGTGTTTGGCTCGCGCGCCAATTTGCGGTGTGATTTTTTGATCCTGAAAATCATATCCCAGTCTGTTATAGGTTTCCCCAGAATTGGCAAAGGGAAGTAATTCAAAAAAATCACGCCGTAGATAGTTGAATCGATAGTCTTTGTGTACTGTCAAGGTGGTGTCCACGTGGCTCACCCTGCCATCTGAGTAAAATATTTTGTAGTCCTCAATGGTTACCTCATCCATCTCTTTAATTGGTCTGGGCGCCAAGGTCCTCAATTTTCTCAAACGGTGTTCGTATTGGGTTCTTTCTAATGAAAAAGAGTCCAATAGTGCTATGAATAGGGTTCCCATTAATTGCTTAGCATCGTGATCTACCGCAACGTCTTTCATATAGCGAAATCGCAACGGAGGTATATCGGAAAGGGAATCTATTTCCTTTGAAAGGGTATCTAAGACAATATTTTTTAACACCACAGGTTTAGAAAAATAGAATGACAAAAACATCAGAGAGTCCAATCGACTGATTACTGTAGGTGCCGCTACCTCAATACTATCAATAGCGACTATAAAACTATCGCTTACCACTTCCTCTGGGACCGAAAAACCCTTGATCTCCAAGGTGTTTGGAGAGGGTAACTCCTCAGCTTTGGCTTCGGTGTTTTCTTGTCCAAAAGACAACAAAGGGACCAAAAGCATAAAAACTGAGAACAATGGCTTCATGGAGATGAATTTGATGCGAAGTTAAAATAATTGTACTTAATTTGGGGGAACAAACACATACGAATGTAAGGGATGTTATTAGGTCAAATTACCTCACATACAGAAGCGGGAACGGATGAGGCTGGAAGGGGATGCTTGGCAGGGCCAGTTACTGCAGCTGCTGTGATCCTGCCCTCAGACTTTGATCTTCCGCTCCTCAACGACTCTAAGAAACTGACTGAAAACCAACGCGATGCCCTACGACCCCAGATTGAAAAAAGCGCAATTGCCTTTTCCTATGCCCATGTTTCCCCCGAAGAAATTGACCAAATCAACATCCTCAATGCCAGTATAAAAGCCATGTACTTGGCGCTGTCCCAACTCCATATAACGCCCCATTTTATCGCAGTAGATGGCAATCGATTTAAACCGTTAGACAACATCCCCTACGAATGTGTTGTCAAAGGAGACGGCAAATACCGCCATATCGCCGCTGCATCTATTTTGGCGAAAACCCACCGAGACGATTACATGAAAAAAATTCACACCGAATTTCCACAATATGGCTGGGCACAAAATAAAGGGTACCCTACCAAAAGTCACCGCAAAGCCATTGCCGATTTTGGGGTCACCTCCTATCACAGGAAATCATTTCAGTTACTACCAGCACAGTTATCCCTTCCTTTGTAAAACAAAAACCAATGTTGAAAAGTCGGTGGAATTAAATATTCCGGAAGGCTTTAACGGGCCAAATTGAATTAATACTTTTGGGGACATAATGAAAAGACTTTTTCTCCTACTTCTTGTTTGCGCTGTAGTGGGTTGCGCCCCAAAAAATAAAAAGGAAGTAAGCCTTATTGATTTGGTTCCTCAAAACACCAGTATTGTCCTCCAGGTGAATGACAGTCTGTCCCTGAACAACTCCCCACTTTTATCACAAATTTTTAAGCTCGATAAATCGCTTCAAAATACGATAAAAAGTATTCGGCCCTCAAAAGGCAGCGGTCCTCAAGTATTTTTTGTTACTCCCATTGGAAAAAACGACAATGTAGTAGGGCTTATTCTAAAGAAAAACGCTAACGATAGTGTGGTGCGCTATGACAGTAGCAGAGAATACAGCGGTCAGCACATAGGGATCATCGACAAAGGCGGGAAAACCTTCTACTCCACCCAAATGGGAGACTTTGAAATGCTTTCTCAATCCCAACTCGTCATTGAAAATGGTATCCGAAATTTTCAAAATCAGCAAAGAGGAATCAGCAGTACTGCATTCTACGAACTGGCCGAGAGCATGAATGACGATCTGAGTGCTAATTTCTTAGTACAGTCCCAAACCGATAGGCTCCTGAGAAGGTTTTTTCCCGACACTCCCCTTTTCCCCGATACCGGTCGAGATTGGTTAGAAATGGGTTTAGAAGTCGCCGAAAATGGGTTTAACCTCAACGGGGTTGTCTTTCTCAATGATTCCATTCCCGACGGATTAAACTTGGTGAGAAATCAAAAACCTCAAGTGGGAACTCTCTCCAAGGTGGTCCCCTCAAACTTTGTGGCTTTTCTCAATTTACCCGTTGACGACCTATCGGAACTGGAAGTCAATTTCAAACGCTTGGTGCGCCGAATCAACTTACCTGTACAACAAATAGATTTCTCTAACCTAAACTTCAATGAAATCGCATGGATCAAAACTGAAAAAGACCAATCCGTCGTTTTTAGAATAGACGAAATGGAAGACCTTTTTCCCTCTTTTGTAAGCGCGGCAGGGGACTCAAAAAAGTACCGCAATTTCTCCTACAGTAAAATCACACTTCCCAGTGACCTGAGCGCTTTACTGGGAATTTTTGGAGATCCTTTACAACCCCAATGGGGAGCCTGGCACGAAAACCTTTTGCTGCTGAGTGAATCGGAAGCTGGCCTCAAAAATATACTGGGCAATTACCAGGACGGAAATACATTGGAACGCAATCCCGGCTATCTGAATCTCAAAGCGCAACTCTCCGACGAACACTCCTTTTTGTGGGTTGGCAATACCAAAAACCTGTCAAAACACTGGTCAAAAAATAATGGCCCAGAAAAAATCAAAGATCTTCCTTTGGAGGGTTATCCTTATGTTGCCTTTCAGGGGGTTGGCGAAGCCAGTTTTACCCATTTGCATTTGTTGGTAGAAGAAAATCAGGGAAAAACAACAAAGGGAAAGGTCAACAATGCTTACACCATGGAACTCGACAGTCCAGCCCTGTCGGCTCCGCAGTGGTTTAAAAACCACCGAAACAAAGGTATGGACGCAGTGATTCAAGACCAAAACAATGTCCTTTATCTGTTTTCCAACACTGGAAAATTATTTTGGAAAAAACAACTTCCAGGACCCATCATCGGGAAAATACACCAAGTAGACCTTTATAAAAACAGGCGTTTTCAATTGGCGTTTAGAACAGCAGATAGGCTGATGGTCTTGGACCGCAATGGGAAAATTGTCCAACCTTTTGAAATCAAACTTCCCAAAAGCACCCATCCACTTCCACTCTCTGTTTTCGACTATGACAACAACCGGAATTACCGTTTTTTGGTCGCCCAGGATCAGTCGCTTTTTATGTATGACAACCGGGGAAAAAAAGTCAACGGTTTTTCCCTTAAAAAAGTGAATTCTAAGATCCGCAGCGCACCCAAACACATCCGACTGCAAAGCAAAGACTATATCCTAATCCCCTTAGAAAACAACACCCTTAAAGTCGTTTCCCGCCAGGGATCAGATCGGGTGGCAGTCAAGGGCAGTATCGACTTTAGCGGCAATCCCGTTTTTTCATACCTCAACACTTTTGCCACCACCGATAAAGCAGGAAACCTCATCCAAGTGGACCGCCAGGGAAATAAAGTCACTTCTCCTTTAAAGTTGGCCCCCAACCACCGCATTGATGCCACCACCAAAACTTTGGTAACCCTATCTGAAAACATATTCAACATCAAGGGAATTCCAGTAAAACTCCCTTATGGAAACTACACCCCACCAAAAATATTTTATCGCAACAACACCTTATATTTTTCCACCACCGATACTTCTGCCCAAAAAGTGTATTTATTTTACAGCAATGGCAATCCCGTTTCTGGATTTCCTGTATATGGAAACTCTGCAGCAGAGCTCGACAACAGTGATAAAGACAAGGCACTGGAGATGGTTGTCGCCTCGGAGGACAACAGCCTGATCATCTATGAGATTAACGAGTGATTTCTGCCTCGAAGCGTTCAGAAAAATGATGGATAAGCCGCGCTTTTACCCTTTCAGGATCCACCTCTTTTTTTAATTCTTTGGAGAGAGAAGTGACTCCTTTCCCTGGTATCCCACAGGGGACGATATGGTCAAAATAAGATAAATCTGTATTTACGTTTAAGGCAAAGCCGTGCATGGTTACCCATCGACTGGCCCTTACCCCCATGGCGCATATTTTTCTCGCAACTGGGGTGTCTATATCCAACCACACACCGGTTTCACCATCGCTACGTTCGCCTTGGATTCCAAAATCTCCCAGAGTTAGGATGATCACCTCTTCTAAAAAACGCAAGTATTTGTGGATGTCGGTAAAAAAATTATCCAAATCCAAAATCGGGTAGCCTACCAATTGTCCTGGTCCGTGAAAGGTGATGTCGCCACCGCGGTTGGTCTTGTGAAAAGCAATGCCTTTGGTATTGAGTTCATTTTCCCGAAGCAGCAAGTGTTCCATTTTCCCGCTTTTTCCCAGCGTAAAAACGGGGGGATGCTCCACAAAAAAAAAATGGTTTTTGGTAGGTATGGGAACGCTCCGTTTTCTGTTTTCTCTTTTTTCGGCAATGATGTTAAGAAAAAATGTTTCCTGGCGGTCCCAAGCCTCCTGGTAGGAAAGTATTCCCCAATCCGCAACTTGTACTTTTTTATTTTTCATCAGGACCAACGCTCTGGGTTATTCAAAATCACCAAAGCCGCAATCACCCCGGGCACCCATCCGCAAAGGGTCAGTAAAAAAACAATAATGATTGATCCACAGCCTTGGTCGATCACAGCAAGCGGGGGGAATAAAATCGATAAAAGCACACGCCAGAAACTCATATGTCAATGCTTTATGCAAAGATAGGAAAATTGATTCCGGATTGCTTGAGACTGATTATCTTTGCACAAACAATAAGGCCAAATGGCACAACTTTCAGAACAAGAGCAGGTAAGAAGAGAAAAACTGCAGGCGCTAAGAGCACTGGGCATAAACCCCTACCCTGCTGCTTTATTTCCCATAGATGCAGATTCAAAATCCATAAAGAATAATTTTAGCGAAGGCAAATCGGTGACCATCGCCGGGCGTTTGATGTCCAGGAGGATTCAGGGAAAAGCGAGTTTTGCCGAAGTCCAAGACGGACAGGGAAAAATCCAAGTATATTTTAATCGGGATGAAATTTGTGAGGGAGAAGACAAAACCCTCTACAACGAGGTGTACAAAAAACTGCTGGATATTGGGGATATCATAGGATTAGAGGGAGCGCTTTTCACCACACAAGTGGGAGAAAAAACAGTAATGGTAAAATCATTTCAGATCCTCAATAAAACCCTGAGACCCCTTCCCTTACCCAAAACCGACGCCGAGGGAAAGGTCTATGATGAGTTCAACGATCCCGAGCTGCGCTACCGCCAGCGGTATGTGGACCTGATTGTCAACCCCAAGGTTAAAGATACTTTTGCAAAGCGCACCAAAATTACCAACAGCATCCGTAATTTTTTTAATGAAAAAGACTATCTCGAAGTAGAGACTCCCATTTTGCAACCCATCCCCGGTGGAGCAGCCGCACGGCCTTTTTTAACCCACCACAATGCGCTTAATATTCCACTTTATTTAAGGATTGCCAATGAGTTGTACCTCAAGCGATTGATCGTAGGAGGCTTTGAAGGCGTGTATGAGTTTTCTAAAGATTTTCGAAACGAAGGCATGGACCGCACCCACAACCCAGAGTTTACCGTAATGGAGCTGTATGTGGCCTATAAGGACTACTTCTGGATGATGGAAATGACCGAAAACCTGTTGGAAAAAGTAGCAATAGACACCCATGGAAAAACGGAGGTCCCTGTAGGCGAGCACTCCATAGATTTTAAGGCACCCTACCCTAGGGTTCCCATTCTCGAAGCGATAAAAACCCACACCGGCATCGATGTTTCTAATATGGACGAAAACCAACTTCGGACCACCGCCAAAAACCTGGGAATCGACGTAAATGAAACCATGGGAGAAGGAAAATTAATCGATGAGATCTTTGGAGAAAAATGCGAACACCACTACCTCCAACCCACTTTTATCACCGACTATCCCAAATCGATGAGCCCATTGACCAAAGAACACCGCAGCAATCCCAAACTGACCGAGCGCTTTGAGCTGATGGTCAACGGAAAGGAATTGGCCAATGCCTATTCGGAATTAAACGACCCCATCGATCAAAGGGAGCGCTTTGAAGCCCAACTCGCCCTGAGTGAAAAAGGAGACGACGAGGCCATGTTCATCGACCAGGATTTTCTTCGTGCATTGGAATACGGAATGCCCCCTACCGCGGGTATTGGTATTGGAATTGACCGCTTGGTGATGCTGATGACCAACAACAGCTCCATACAGGAAGTGCTTTTTTTCCCGCAGATGAAACCCGAACAAAAAGCAGTGGCCTTGAATGAAGACGAAAAATTGATTCACGACCTGCTCAAAAAAGAAAGCCCTGTTGCACTTGCCATTATAAAAGATCAGGCAGGACTCAGTAACAAAAAATGGGACAAAGCCCTAAAAGGGCTCACCCAAAAAAAACTGGCACAAGTCTCCAAAGACGAACAAGGTCTATGGCTAAGCCTCTTGGCTTGATCACCAAATATTAAAGTTTTCTTAAAGCTTTAAACCTCCAGGGCTGGAAGCCATCTCATTAGTATAATCAAAAATTTATAC
>VMHT01211162.1_pt1 | contig 20422 bp, 13 predicted proteins | sample 4693611 | NCBI WGS metagenome assembly VMHT01 (sample SAMN12280063, study PRJNA550983) | marine metagenome | isolation source: seawater sampled from same location over 5 years 0.02-0.2 micron viral filtrate | place: USA: collected off the coast of southern California halfway between the port... ...
CCAAAATATGATGCACCTAAAGTGCTGGTAATAAGTAAGAATGAAGCTATACTTAAAATGTTTGAGATTTTTTGAAACATATGTGGAAAGAAGCTTTTACAAAAGCATTAATGCCTGTCACCATTATAACCTTTGCAGGGATCTGTGCATTAGCACCTCTTTACGTCACAATGTCTATGATGACAAGGCAAATGGAAAAAGCTAACTAGCAGTATCTTCCTGTCTATCTTTTAAGATTGCCTGTATTTCAGTAAACCTAGTTTTACATTGGTTTATAACATCTTGTGCTTGGTTATGTTTAGTGACCACTTCTTGTAGTTCAGCTTGCAGTTCTTCGGTTGTAGGTTTTGGCATTATTATGCTGGCTTATCTGCTATTAGTTTAGCCTTCCAAGCAGCCTTGACATCAGAAGTCCATACCGCATTACAGATTGCTGATACTTCTGCTGGTTCTGCTGATATGTCTGTATCAACTAGGTTGTCAGAAGCATCTAACCTACCAGCATTTAATACATATCTTTCGTAAGACCTTGCCATTTCTGTGCCATCTTTTTTGATGACTGTTGCTTTGCGGACTTGTACCGCTTTGTATAGTCCGACAACTTCAATCTTGTCGTATTCGATTGATTCGGCTAATGCCATTAGGATTAATCTCCGATTAAAACAGGTTTAGGCTTAGTTTATAGACGTAGCTTCGGTCTATGCAGTTGGATAAGTTATATTAAAAATCATTTGATGACCAGCAACTTCATTACCTCTTGCCGTTTGCCAACCTGACCCATTAACTCTTGAATAATAAATTAAAAAATTAGTAGTGCTACCTCCTATATAAGCGTGAACTGTTGGCTCTGGACTACCAGATTCATCAAAACCATCGTGCATAATACTTGCTGAACCTGCATGACTGCTATGTGATTGGAAAGGAAGGTTACCAAATATCACTGATGCTGAAGCACTACCAGATCCACTAGGTACAAAACTACAGCTTACAGTACAAACATTTCCTATTTTTACATACCTTGATGAATTACTAGAAATACCAACACCGCCTTGTTGCACATTAGGTGACCAATCGCCCTCTTCATAGTCGTCAAGTGCGTTGGCTGCTGCGGTGTCTGTTCCAAACTTTATTCCATCTGCATCAATTTTTACTTGGGTAGCAGTACCACCATTACCACTAATAGATATACCAGTTTGACCTCTTAATACTAAGTTTCCAGCCTTAGTGCCATTACCTATATTATTATCAGATTCTGCTGTTCCAACAAAAGAACTGTAACTTGATGACTCAATTTGTGCCATCGGTGCTGTGTCTTTTAGATGGAGTTTTTGACTTGGACTTGTTGTACCTATACCTACGTTCCCAGACGAATCTATAACTAATCTATCTGCTGCATCAGTATCAGATCTTACTCTTAGTAAACCTCCTCCTCCTCTAATAGAAAAATCATCATTATCATCTGTATCAGTAAAAGCAATAACTGGATCAGAGCTTGAAAGTTCAATATTTGCAGTTGTAGTTATTTGACCACAATTTAGAGTCCCAGTTGTACTTATATTCTGTGATCCAAAACTAGGAGTAGTATCTACTGTTTCAAACGTAGGATCTGCTCCGTTGTTTGCTCGTAAGAACTTACCATCGTTAGATGAAGTGCCATGTTCTAACTTTGCTAGTGTAATAGTTGCGTCAGCTATATCTCCATCAACAATAGTGTTGTCTGCTATTTGTGTGGATGTAACTGCACCACTAGCTATTTCACTAGTTTCTATTTGATCCGCAGGGATTTTTGTTTTTGTAATAGCATCATCCTTTACACCATCAGTAGAAATTTTAGTTAGTGCCATTAGTCAGCTTCCTCCGCTGTATTAGTTTTAGCCCATTCCAAGTATTCTTGGTAATCAGTATTAGCTTCGTCAAACGGTATAAAAGATTCGACACCGTTAACAGTTATTTTTACTGTTTCTTTCTGATTTGTAAGAGAGTTTTTAGTGAATTTGTAAATAGGATTTGTTGGATATGCCATGATAGTAATTAAAGTTCTGCGTTAGCTTGAATAACTGTGCCGTTACCAATGTATTTGCTTCCATCAGTAACTTGTAAGTTTAAATGATATTTTGATGTACTACTAGAAACAAGACTGTCACCACCAGATATGCCAGTTGCTGTTAATGTGGGTGCATTTCTCATTGTGACAGGTAAAGTAATATTTGCCCAAAAATTACCTGTTTCATTATTGTAATCATTGAATAATATAATTTTATTATCTGAATCGGTTAATTTATGGTAATAACGCTGACAAAGCAATAATTCCTGACCGAATGACCTATGCTCAAAAATTGTTGCAACGCTGCCTAATTCAAGCTGTATTCCTGTAAGTCTAAAATAATTATCAACTGCACCTAAATGATTATATTGATTTGAAGTAACAACTATATTTGAACTTGTCCAAGCGTTTGCACTTCCAACAGAATCAGCATTAGTTAAACCCCATTGTATTTGCATACCTCTACCACCAGAAGGACTCCAATGATTACCAGTATCAACAGGAAAAGTAATAGTTGCTCTTTCCCATGTATTAGCAACACTTTGGGTATACTCTGCAATATATGATCTGTTATAACTAGGATTTTGTATCATCACACAATTTGTACCAGCTTGAGTATGTTTGTGATAAAAACTTAAAGTTAAAAATCTAGTTCCACTTACACCAAAACCAAACCTATAAACATCTGTATCTTCAATTCTATAAACTATTCTTGCATAACTCGTGCTTGTTGCTGCTGTTGTAACTCTAAGCTGTAAGCATTTTTTAAAACCTACAGGTGCATCATCTTCCTGTGCTAAATTTACTACTGCGTTAGTACTACGACCATAAATAAATCTATCTACTGTGTCATAACTAAATCCACCATTACCAGCAACACTTGTTGCTGAACTTGCTCTTTGTGAGACAAGAAATTCTCCATTCAAAATAATATTTCTATTAGCAAATTGACCACCATTAAGAGAAGTTATGTTTGCAGCACACGTTCCATCAGACGCAAGGGCAATTGCATTAGTGCTGTTTCCTGTATGCTGTATATTTTGAACCTTGATTGTAGACATAATTAACTAGGTTTTGGATTGTCGGTTTTTACCTTTTCACAGGCTGCGTAGTATGCAGTTAGTTTACTCGAATCTCCCTTACTATTCCAGTACATTGCATCTGCAAAATCTCCTAAAGATGGATATAAAGGTTGTCTTGTAGATTGATAAGCTATAGAAGCAGCTTCAGCGTCTAGCGTAACTCTCGCAGTGTCAATATCAGACTGTACTAAAGTAATTTGTGTTCCGTCAGATTTATAGGCTCCTGTAGCATCATCTACTACAACTGCATCTGGATATGCTTTTCTTATTGCTTCATGGTCTAAATTTGCCATTATGCTGATATCTCCGTAAGTGTCATTAAACTTCCACCCCTTTGGGTACTATTATAATTTCGTCTATTTAAATAATTAACATAATTAGAACTTTCACCATTACCACCTTGCATTTTATATGTAATATTTGACCCTGCACTTTGACCATGTGTGTCTACAAATCTAAAATTAACATTAGTAGTTTCATATGTAGCTTGTGCGTCATATTCATTTTGGTTAAAGGTAAAAGCACCACCACTAAAAGAAGGTAAAAATGTACTATCTCTAAATAATTTAAATAAAGCACCTGTATTATGTGATCTTCCCAAATTTAAATTAAAATCAACAATTATTTTACTACCACTTGAAACACCATTTATAGTTGCTGTCATTCCAGTTATGTCAACATAGCTTGCACTATTCCAACTTGTTGTAGAGGTTAATTCTACAACAACAAATTGTAAAACCTTTCCACCCCCTGCTGCTGCAAAAGCTAAATTTCCTGACCCATCAGTTTTTAAAAAAGTATCTGCACTACCATCAGCTACAGGTAGCTTTAATTCTATATTTGCATCATTAGTAGTAGATGTTGGTGCTTGTAAGCTTACTGACCCACCACCTGATGCTGCGTTTAGTTTAATCTTTGCTGTCATTTATCCAGCCTCCAATGCAGCGACCCTTGCTGTAAGGGCTGTTAAGTCTGTTTGCATTTGAGTTTTTTCTGTTTCTAATGTTTCTATTCTAGTTTGTGCTTCTTGTAATGCCTTTACTGCTTTCATATAAAGTATTGAATATTTTAAATATTTTGTTTCAGTCCCTAAATCTTTATTATCTCGATCAACATCAGGTAACGTCTTAACAAGACTAGGACAAACTGTTTCAGCTTCTTGTGCAACAAGTCCGAGTAATTTTGTTTTATTTTCATCAGCTTTATAATTAAAGTTTCTAACTTTAAGTGCTTTTATGTCATCCCATTGAGATTTAGCATCAATAATATTTTCTTTTAATTTAACGTCAGATGTACCGCCATAAGAATTATTTACATTTTCTAAATCACCATCTGTTCTAATAAACATATTGCTTGAACCCGAAGCATAATTATAAACTAGAAGTGCATAATTACTAGAACTCCCATGATTAAACTCCATGAGGATTCCATAACCCGACCCAGACTCGTTCCTCATATCTAATATGAGTTGATTATCGGTATTTGCTACTAATTCATGGTATGTAGCAGTTGAACCTATAAAAGAACTAGCATTCGCCTTTGCTTTAAGAAAACCATTATTAGTAAGACGCATACATTCTGAACCATCGGTAAGAAACCGCATATAATTTTGACCATGATAATACTGAATCGTTCCTCTAACAGCATCTGAACCAGAATTAGAACCATCAGAAAACCTAATTGATCCGTTATAGTTTCCGCTTTGAGAAACAATAGTCATGCCATTGTCTCCACTTGCAGCACCAATAACTAAATTATCTGAATCTGAAACCGCATTATCTGCATCTGTATCTCCTATAAGTAATCTTCCAGAACTATCAACAGTTGCTCTAGTCGTTCCACCTGTATTTATATTGACAATATCAGATCCAAAATTTATTCCTGTATTACTATCTGTTCCCTGTAAGGCTGGTGTGGTAGCTGACCCGTCAACCCCAGAAATACCAGTAGTGCCGTTTAATGTTATAGCCATAGTTACACAATGCTTAAGACAGATGTTGGTGGAATTGTTAGGGTCGCATTAATCGTTAATGGACCAAATACACCTGCGTTTATATTAGCTGTACCATTTCCAATTGTATAGTCATTGTCCATAGAATTTTCATTTTCGTGAAATATATTTTCTGAGTTACCAGCAGCACCAGCTTGAATACCTGTAAGGTTTGATCCGTCACCATATAATGTATCGGCATAAACATTTGCAAATCTTTTTGCACTTGTACCTATATCGTAATTACTATCTGTGTCTGGTAAAACATTTAGTGCAAAATTGATATTTGTGCCATCATAATCAAATCTTGCAGTACCACTAGTTGAAAAAGATCCTCCTGTATTTGAAAAAGACGCATAAATATTATTAGGCGAACCATTTTGTTGTAGTTGAATTGCAGAGTTATTTCTTATTTGTAAACCACTTGTATGAGTACAAGATATTATTCCAACATTACTAGTACCACCCCCATAAAGAAGACCAATACCTTGACCAGAACCATCTGTTTTATTTAACTGAGATCCAAAATAAGCTGAATCAAATATAGTAGCTTTACTTGATAGTGTTCTATTGGCTTCTACATTGTCTACTACTGTTGATACATAAGTAGAAGAACCAGTATCTACAACTTCGACTTTGCTATCGCCTTCATTTATTTTGTCTGTTGAAAGACCAGAAATTTTACTTGCATCAATAGCTGCGTTTGATGCTATATGACTATTATTAATAACACCTGCACTTGGAGTTCCAATACTTACAGATGCACCAATAGTAACAATAAAGAAATCAGCACCAGTTGGAGGGGCAGAACTAAATACAATATTTGCACCATCTAAAGCAAATCCTTCGCTAGGTTGGCCTGTACCAGAATTAGGTTTTTGTATAACACCTGCAATACTGACAAGCATTTGTTGAGCAAAAGCACCTGCATTGCTTAAAGTAAATTTATACGCAGCACCATTAAATGTTGCACTATTACCACCAGTGCCAGAAAATTGGCTAATAGTATTTATAAAGAAACTACCAATAGTTTGTGTTTCTTCCCATGCACTAGTTGTTCCGTTATAAACAAGTAATTTTTGTAAAGAGGTATTAAAGAATAAATCACCTGCATCAAGATCACTTGTAGGATTACTAGAACCAATTCTATATCTAGCAGCAAAAGCATTAACACCACTAAGGTTAGATGCAACAGTATTAACATTTGCAATGCTGCCACCTACGTTGTTTACGTTTGTTATTGACCCTGCAACTAAATTAACATTTGCTGCGTTACCTGCTACTGAAGTTACATTGCTTGAAATCCCTGCAACAGTATTGACGTTGGCAATATTACCTCCAACATTATCTACGTTAGTTATTGCATTTGCAACTGTATCTATTTCAGAAGTTGCTTCATTTAAATCGTTTGCTGCTGTTACTACTTTTGCAATATCACTTGCTACCGCATTAACATTTGATATGTTAGTCGCTACTGTATTAACATTTGTTATAGCTCCACCTACAGTATTGACGTTTGCTATAGATCCACCAACATTGTTAACATTAGCTATTGCCCCGGCTACAGTATTGACGTTTGTTAAATTTGTTCCTGTTATATTTAAATCTAACCAAGTAGTATTACCAAGGTCATAAACCCTCATAATATTAGAAGTTGTATTAAAGTATAACGCTCCGTCTAGCAACGCATTACCATCATTATCAAGTGTAGGGTTACTGTTTTTAGCTCCTAAATACCTATCATCAAAAGAATCTAATGCAGTTTCCGCTGCGGTCTTAGCTGTTTCTGCTGCTGTTTGTGCTGTTTCTGCTGCCGTCTTAGCAGTTGTTGCTTCACTAGCTTTTGTAGTTGCAGTAGTAGCAGAACTAGCTGCTGATGTGGCACTAGAAGCTGCTGCGGTTTGAGATGACGCTGCTGCTGTTGCAGAACTTGCTGCTGCCGTAGCTGATGATGCTGCGTTGTTAGATGCTGTAGTAGCTGATGCTGCGTCTACAATAAGATCCCAGTTGGCAGAGTTAGTATTGGTTGTTAATGGTTGTGATCCAGAAGATGTATGTGCTGTATTACAAAAGAAAATATTATTAGTAGAAGTATCTTTTACAAGATCTCTTACAGCATAACTAGTACTAGCAGCCCAGTTACCACGGTATGTTCCTAGTTCTTTTAATACTTCAAACTCACCTAAGTTATCAAAACCTAATACTCTGTTTTTACGAGCAGCAGCATTTTCATTAATTTCTAAACTACCAATAGTATTAGTAAGTGAAAATTTAATTGATCTATCTAATTCGTCTTGTTGTTGCTGATGTAATATTGCTGATTTATCTAATGCATCATTAATAACTTCTGGGTAAAATCCACCTTGGTTTGTAAGGTCTGTTCCTTGCAATGATTGAACAGCAGAAGTAATAACAATTTGAAATCCATTAGGTAAATTAAAATTATTACCACCTGATTTTAAAGTTATGCTTCCACCGGGAGTACCGTTTTGGTCTTGGTTTAAAGTAACTATATAATCATTGTTAGCACCAAGAGTTAATGTTGTTTCTATACTTGTTGCTACTTCTAGTTTTTTTACAACTATTTCAGAATCTGCAAATACTTTGAAGGGAAACGGATATTGATGAGTATTGCCATTCCCAACTAAATTATTTGTTTTTCGTGTAGTCGAATTTATTGTCATTAATTAGACATCTTCACTATCTTATTAAGGTTAGCTTTAGATCTTTGTATTACGGTCACACCTTTATCTTTTCCTACCTTCACCTTTTATACCAAATAGATATGCTCTTATTCGATCTATAGGTCCTCTTGGTTTCCACTTACCGGCTTCTTCATCAACGTATATACCAATTGGTTTAGCTATAAAGTATGTTGGTACTCTTGTAAATAAAGATGATAATGTTAATATGCTTCGTACTTCGTGACCTGAGATATCATCATCAGGGTCAAATAAACTCATTACAAATCTTGTTGAACCTTGAACAGTACTATTAATTAAAGATACTGAAGGACTTACTGTAATACGATCATTGTATGCTTTATCGTCAAATTGATTTATAGGCATCATTAACATATTACCAAGAGGTACAAATGACGTGCCATATCTTAATGCTGACATATAACCAAATTCAAAAAAATCATCAATGTAGCCATCTTCGTCATCATCAACTAATCCACCACCTGCTAATTCTTGTATAGCTTCAGAAACAAGAGCAGGTAACATAAATCCAAACATAAATGTATAGATCAATTGACCACTAAACCGTTTAGAAGTAAATCCTAATTCTTTAATTAATGATTTATATGCTGTTGCATTAAGATTTGCCTGTCCATTAAAATAACTAGAAAATTGAAACATTGCATTAAAAAATGGACTTGTAGTTTGATACGCTGCTCTATCTTCTGGTAACAAACTATCTTGTGTCATACGCACAGCACCATCTGCTTGTTGTATAGCTTCTTTTTGTACATCTGCTTCAAGCATAGTTTTAGGTGCATTTGCTAAAACTTGATTGTATTTAGCTATCCACACAACACTATCTACATAATTCTGAAAAGCTTGTTGTACAAAATATGCGTGTTTAGCTACCCATCTTTGCATTTTTTCGTATTTTTCTGGGTTTAATGTCAACTCATTCATTAAATTTTGTACGTCAAACATTTGATTTACTTGACGATCAGCCATAAATGGTGACATCTGTGCTATTTCTTTTGATATTTTATGCGGTTCTCTTGTATATCTTTTAAAAGCATCATTTAAATATTTACCTTCTACTTTTATTTTTGCAGGTAACAAACCTGTAACCTGTTGCATACCATTTTTTAAACTTAAGAACATATAGTTTAAGCTTGTTGATCTTGTCATATAATTAATGCCATCGTTGTACCATGCTTTCTTTCCAAGCGTAGATTTTTGAGAAGCAGAATTTCTTAGCCAAGGTATAAGCATATCTTTAATTGCTCTATCATCAACTCTGTTTAATTCTGTAGAAAATTCTTTGTTATTAAATAATTTAACTAAATCTGTAACAGCAGGTTGAATGTAAGCAAAACGTAAGGCGTTATCCATATGTGTTGCTTGTAAACCTAAATTAAGACTTAATGCTCTATTAACTTGTGTTCTAGGTTTTGTAAATCCTCTCTCTACTGCCGGAACTGAATATTGCATTTCTTGTCTAATATTTCTCAAAGTCTCATCTAAACTTAGATTTTTTGTTACTAAATCTGGGTCAGCCACAGCAGGTACATAACCACCTGCATATGTACCAAATTGATTAACAATAGGTGTTGCTTCTACTTCCTTAAAATAATATCCAAATATATCTTTATGTGCCTGTTGTATTATTGGCAACATTTCTTTATTTAAATTAAAAACTCCTTGTATAAAATCAAAATCTTTACCTGTGAGAAATCCTTCTTGTATCATGCGGTCAACAAACGCATCCCATTTAGAAGTATCTAATACACCATCTTTAATTTCTCCCCATCCTCTACCTACAAGTAACTTTGTTAAATTACTTTTATTTCCTGTGTGTAACATTGCTGCAAGCAATTCAGCCTTGCCCATTCCTCTTTGTCTGCCAAATGTAAATATGTTTCCATTTTTACTTACTAACTCAGGTGCTCTAATTTTGCCTTTACTAAAATCTGCTTGTGCCAACAAATCAACATAACGCCCTGTCCATTTAGGTCTTTCTTCTCTCCATTTAGTAATTGGATCTTTTAAAGTTCGCCAAATATATTTTGTAAAAGGACCTGCAACGTCACCTTCTTTTTTCATAAACACGCCATCTTTTAAAACTCTTGCATATGACTTGTCACCTGCAAGTCTTGCAACTTCACCGTCTTTACTGTCGCACCAATGTTCAACACGCCTTAACATTGCCTTTAAACCTTCAAGTGCATTTACTACCCTTTCCCACGGTGACAATGCACCTTGTTCTCCAAATTCAATAGATGGCCTTGCATCCATATTTTTTAAAGGTGTAACCAAATCATCTACTACTTTTTGTTGTGCAACTAATCCTTCTGCTGTTCTAAATTGCTTATCACGTTTTGATTGATAATCTAAAGATTGAATCAATTCATATAAAGTATCAAAATCTTGTGCAGTTAAATCTTTTATTTCACGACCTTCTAAATCTCTACCTTCATCAACAATTGGAGATAATTCATCGTACATAGCTTGATCATAATTTTTTAAATCTTTTAAATAATTAACGCCATCTTCAACAGTAGGTCCTTCTCCATAAAAAGATAATATTTGTTTAGCAGCATTTACATAATTCATTTCCCTAGTTTTTTGGTTTTTTGGATTGTATTTAAACAACACATCAAATAATTTTCTAGCTCTATCAACTTCTTTATGTATCTCTACAGCTTCACGAGCTAATTGACTATTAATTAATTCTGATTGCTTTGCTTCTATAACACCTTGATCATCGCCATCTCTCATAGCTTTCTCTAAAAGTTTTCTTGCTCTTCTTTCGTTTTGTGCATATTTAGTTGGTCTTATATCACGCAATCTTGTTTTTCTTAAAATTCTTTGGGCTGCTTGCCTAGCTGCTGCAACTTGAAAACGTACTGGTTGTGTAGTCTTAGTTATAAACCGTAATTCTATTGCTAAAAATCTTGCTCTAGCTTCATTATGTAATGCTTCTTGCAATGCTAATTCTTGCTGTCTTGGATCATTCATATCGCTATATTCATCTAATATACGCTTGTCTGTACGTTCTTTAATAACATCTTCTATTTTTTCTAGATCTACTAATGCATTAATCATTTCTACTGGATCTTCAAATCCAAATTGCTCTGCAACCATATCAACAGGTAAACCACCATTTTTAGTTACCATGCTATTACTGCCACCTTTAGATAATTGTTTAATTTCAGTTTGAAAATCATAAAAAGGTAATAAATTTTTAATTGTCTCTACATTTATTTTTGTAGTACCTAATGCTTGAAAAGGATTGTTATTTTTATCTTTCCATTCACCTTTCTTTAAAAACTTTTGCAATTTATATATAGTTTCTTGTTCGGCTTTAGCGGTTTCTTCTGCTTCTATTTGTTTGCGTATTTCTTTTGCTTCTTTTTTTTGTAATTTTTTAAATGTTTCACTTTTATTTTTTAACCATTTCATTTGACCCATACTAGCTTTTGTCAAAATATCTATGGCAGCTTCTTGTGTTTCTTGTATAGCATCTGTATATTCTTGCCATGTTTTATTGTCCATACCGCTTTGCTCTTGTGTTAAGAACATTGGTTGCATACCATATACTCTTTGTGAAAATTGTATTTGTTCTTCACTAGCCAACATACGATCCATTACTGCTTTAACTTCTTCTGTCAATACAGGTAAATCTTTTCCATTTTCTTTTTTATAAATTGCATTTAATTCATCTCGAATTGACTTATATATATTTCTTACATACTCACCAAATCTCATAAATATATTTTGCATATCTATATTTGGTGCAGCTTTTTCTTCTGCTATATAGATTTCATAATTGTATGCAAATGATTCATGGTATTGTCTTTTTTGATTAAGATCAAATTTGCTCCATGTTTCTACGTCTTTAACTCCCCAGAAATTCAAAAGCACATCAAAATCTTTTTGTATATCTGGAGGTGCTTGTCCTGATAAAACTAAATCTTCCATAACACTTAACATAAAGTGTGCTGTTTCATGGAAAAAAGTAGATATATCAGCTTCTTGATTTAAAAATATAGTTAAAGTTTTAGGATCAAATCCACCTCTTGAATCTTCAAATTTATCTTGTTGTAAAAATTCTCCTGTTTCTACTTGAATAGATCCTCTAGGCTTTCCAACTGAGAGTCTGAAATCTCTTCGTCCGTTAGGGAATTCATCATCGAGACTAAGTCTAGTAGGGTCGATTCTGATGGCAACTGCTGTATTGCCATAGCCAGTATCTGCGATAGCTCTGGTGGTAACGTAGACATCAGGTTCTGCAACACTTCTGAGTTCACCTGTAGCTTTGATTCGTTCTGCGTTTGCTCTACTGGTGTGGTGGTAGACGGTAACTGTTCCGTCTGCATTAAGGGGGAGTCCTGTAGTCTCGTCAATGTTTGTTCCTTCTGATTCGAGTCCTTGTTGTTGGAAAGTATCAGTTCCTCGTACAATTCCAGATTCTCCAACATCTCGTTGTGTGTCTCCTGATTGCTCCTCGGATTGTATTGATAACTCATTGTCTACCTCCTGTAATGTAGATTGAATTTCTGTTTCTGATATACCCATTGTAGCAACTAAAGATGCAGCAGCATTGGCATAGTCGGGTGCTGAGTTATCTTCGTAGCCTGTTTCTACTACTGCTTCTTTTAATTTTGCAGAATCATATAATTTTTTTTCTGGATACCAAACAAGTGCTTGTAAATCTGCCATTGTTAAGTTTGGATTTTGTTGTTGCATTACTGGCAATACTTGACTAAAAACTTTTTCTATAAACCTTCTTTCTGGTGGTCCTTTAGGTTGTTCTTTTTGACCATCTAAATACCCTGCTAATGAATTACCTGCTTTGCGTATTTCATCTCCAATACCTATTCTAAGTTCACCTTTTATAGGTTTACCTTTAATACTTGTTATTGTGTTTGCAACATCATTATTTGGGTCAACTAGTGATATTGCTGCCATTAATTTACGATTAGCAGGTAAAGCTGTTTTAGTTTCTATTCTTTTTGCAACTGCATCTATATCACCTAAAGTAAGTTTTCTATTTATTATTTTTTCAAATTCTTTTTTTTGTTCTTTACTTAAAGCTTTTATATATTGTTTTAATTGGTTACGTTTAGTTTTAGCTTGCTTTGTATAATCAGTAACTAGCGTACCTGTCATTCGACCCCATGTACGCATAGCCCATCTGTCTAAAGTTAATTGTTCATAATTGCCGTATAGATTTGCAAAAAACCCATTACCAATTTTAGGGCCTATAACAGCAGCACCATACACTATTTCAGTTTTACCAAAATCTTTTATTTCTACTCCTGTATATGTTTCTACTTCTTTAACTGTATGAGTTGTTTTCATAAATTGTTCAACATCTTCTATACCTTTTTCTTCTATTAATCTATTTATTATTTTAAAACTTTTTGTCATTGCACGACCTGCTTTACCTGTTCCAAAAGGTATTGGAAATGTGCCATTTTCTTTCCAATAACTATATACTTCATTAGCTAGTTCAAAGTTTTTATCTACTTTAATACCGTTAGAAGTGGTTGCTAATGCCCAAGTAAAAGCAAAATTTGATGCTGTATCAGTAGTTAATTCTGGATGTATTTTTGCTAATAATGCTTTAGCTTTTGTAACTTTTTCGTTATACCAACCTATTGCGTTTGGATTTTCTATTAATGCGTATTGTGCATCTGCTAATAATGTTTGCACAAGATATTTTTCTACTTCAACTGTAGGTTGTGATAAATCTATCCCTGCTTTTTTTGCTTCTTTTAATACACGATTTTGTATTTCTATTTTAAAGTCACGATTAGTTGCAAAAGGTTTGCTACTTGCAAAATTAAAATTTTCTACAATTCTTGCTATTTGAAATACAGCTTGCGGTACTAATTTACCTTGTTCTTGTGGTTTTGCTTGTTGTGAAAATATTTCACGTTCATTTTCAAGATCACTAATTTGATCATTAATTGCATCTGTTTTAGTCTTCCAATTTTGTAGTTCTGCTTCTTCAGTTGGTTCTGGCCCTAGTTCTTTTAACTGCTGTCTTAACTGTCCTATTTGATTATTAGTACCGTCTAATAATTTAGCAACTTCTATTTGATTAGGTCCAATAATTCTTATTGGGTATTTTTTAAAAACTTCATCAGGTAATATTCCTAATCTATTTCCTAATGTAATTGCAAGATTTTGATAAAAAGTAGCACCTTCTAATTGACCTCTTCTAGTAGGAAATTTACCAGAACTTTTTAACATTGCAGCCATATCTTTTTTTACTTTGGTTGCACTAGCTCTATATTTTTTTGTTTGGTTTGCATCTCTATTTGCTATTTCAGTAGCTTCTTTTTCTAACTTATCTTTATTGGCTTGAAAATATGTTTTTTCTGCTTGGCTAAAACTTTTGTCTTTATCAAATCTTCTATGCTGTTTTAATATACCGTCTAAGTTTGTACCTACAAGTTTTGTAGAGTATTCACCAATAGGAACTACAATATCATTTCCCGATATTGTACCTGTATTGTTAAACACTTCTAATTGTCTAGCTATTGTTGGCGATACTTTTTTTATGTCATTTATATCTAGACCTAGTTCTTTCATTGATTGAGCAAATGCTTGTGCATCAAAATACACATCAGTTATTCCTTTTTCATTTCCAATTGCTTGAGTTACACTTTGAAAATCAACTGGGTTTCTTTCCTTTAACTTACTTTCATTTGCTTGTTTTTCTAACGCTTCAAAAAAGACCTCTTGTCTTCTAGCATTTTTCATTTTATTAACATCTGCTATATATGTAGGACCACCACCAACTAAACCTACTACAGACATACCTTGTATAGTTCTGTAAAAAGTCATTGCTAGTTGTTTTCCAACTTCAGATATTCCTTCCCAACTTGTAAATTGTGATTCTACGTCTTCTCTACTGTCATACATTACAGCTATTTCACGACCTATTATTTGTGTAAGTTCTTGCAATGTTTCAGTAGCTGATTCTCCTAAACCTGCCTTGGCATAATTCATAGCAAAGTTTTTTAAAGCATATCTTCCACCCGGTTTAAGTAATTCTTTGGAAATTTGTTTAGCTGCTGCTCTAGTTAATAATTTTCTTATAGGTGCAGAAACAATACTCATTCCCCAAATTTCTAACGCTGCACTAGTTAATCCAACACCAGTTGCAATCCATTTAGAATGATTTTTATCAAACCCTGCATCTACCAAAGAAAGATAAGAATTACCAGATTCAACTGCCCACGAGTCATAAGCAAGTGATCCTAAAAAACCAACAACAAATCCACCTTTAGCAGTAAAAGCTGAACCCGGTCCTGTCCAAGAACCTAAAGCTCCACCAACAACTGCACCTGCTCCACCTTTTGCAAATGCGTGTGGCAAAGTTTTTGAGTATTGTCCAAATATTGCAAAACCTTCTTCAAAAGGACCAGTACCGTCTGCTTCTAATTCTTTCAACCTAGCATCTATTTCTCCTAGTTCATCTAAAGTTTCTTGGTCAGGATTAGCACTCCATTGTAGTTCAACACCAATATGACCTCTTCTAGTTTGCAATCTACCTTTTTCCCAACCTTGCATCATGTTTTCTGGGATTTCAGTAAAATCATGGAATAACTTTTCTAGCCCTTGTAAATTATCTATATTGTCATAAGCTAAAGCTGCAAATTTAGGATCAGTTAATTGTTTATGTAAAACAGGGCTATATCTGGCTAAATTTAAACTGTTTAAATAATCTTCTTGTTTCTTTCTTTTCATCAATTCTATTGCTTTATCGCTGTCTAAAGAAAGAGATTGTGGTAGTCCTAATTCATCTGCAAGTCTTAACGCTTCACCTACTCTGTTAGGATCTCTTGCCATAACAGCTTGTAAATTTTGTTTTACTTTTAAATCTGCAAGTTTTTTATCTTGATCAATAAAAGATTGATACAAGTTAGGTCCATTTTGTATGCCCGAAGCGTAATTATTGCCAACAATTAAATTACTATTGTCTTCATCAAGACTTTCTTCTTCTTTAAAATCTTTAGCTATGTTGTCGTAAATGTTTGTCATTTCATATTACTTTGTAAAAAATCAGCTGAATACGCATTCATGTCTAAATCATTATCAGCCGTTGGCCTTCCACCACGATCCCAAAATATGGCTATATTTTGTGCTGTTACTGGTATGCCATTGTCTAATAATATTTGTACTATATTTTCTCTTTGATATTTATTTATATCTTTTATCCACACAGTTTTGCCATTTGCTTTGACGTATATATCATCAAATTGATCTTCATCTATTGATGCAAGAGGTAACGCAAAATCATCGCCACCCATATTCCATGCCCAAGTCCATTCTTTTGGATCAAGTATTACTTTGTCATTTAATATTTCAACTAACAATTCTCTTTTTCTTTCACGACCTACTTTGTTACCAGTTTTTCGTTCTTCTTCTGCTATTGAATTTCTCCATGCATCTTGTATTTGTATGTAATCATCTTTAAGTGTATCATCAGCATCTGTTCTATATAAATCAGCAAACCCTGCTTTTTTTAACTCATTTTTAAGCATAATGTTATCAGTACCTACAGCACTTACATCTTCACTAGTTTTTAATGAGTCTGCATAAGCAGTTAATTTTGCGTAATCAACTTTGTTTAAACTAGTACGATACATTTCTAAATTATTTTTTAATTCTCCGGGATTATCAATAAGCTGTATTACTGCGTTTTTATCTGACTCTAGTGGCTGTCCTTTTTTTAATCTTTCTTGATCTTTTAGCGTAAACATACTTATATCTATACCATTAGCTTCAAGATCTCTCCACCCACCGTCTTTAGACAAGGCTATTTCTTGTGCTTTTAAATATGTTTCATTATATTGATTTGTTCTTTGATCATTTAACTGGTTGTATTTTAATTTTAAATCTTCTTTTGCATAAGCTAATTGTTTAGGATCATCTATTGTATTTTCTAAATGTTTTTCGTATACACTTAATGGTTGTAAACCTGTTACACCATTAACGTCTTTGTATCTAACACCTTCTTGTAAAATTTTTATATCTTTAATTACTTGATTAGTATATTTTTTATTATTAGTTTCCCACTCTGCTGTGGCATTTTCGTATTGTTTTGAACCTGATTTTGTATTTGGGTAATCATCGCGGTTTGGTTTTGCTACATTATTTGTAAATTTTTTATCAACTTCTTTAATAAATAATTTATTAAACTCATTTAAAACTTTTGCATCAATTTCTCTTTTATATCCTTCATCAGTTTCATATTTATCTTTATCAATTTTTACATTTTTAAGTGCTTTTGTATAAAACTTGTCAGCTTTTTCTACACCTATTGTCTGTATAGCAAACAAATGTGATGGTTGATTTACTTCACTTATTAATATAGTAGAATCTGCTTGGAAAAATTTTGATTCATTTCTTTTTTGTTCTAATATATTAACCCTTTCATCTCTAGTAAAATCTTCTACGTTTAATTCATTTGAATGAAATCCATCAATACATATTCCGTCATTATTATTATCTTCATTATTATTAGATGCTAAACACAATGTAAGATTTGCTTGGTTTGAAAAACTTGTATCTGTTGGATTATTGTTATTTAATATATGATTTACTATTTCACCGGCATTATAATCTTTATGTTTTTCTTTAACTGATTGCACTAAAACTGCTGCACTATCTTGATCTATATCACCTGCCTGATAATGTGCAGTAATGTATTCAGTTATTTGCCCCCATTTTTCTTGTTTTGCTAAAGTATTTATTACACCTTCATGGATTTTCATATTATATTCACTAACTCTTCTTAGCCACTCTTGACTTGTTTTTTCGCCCCTAGTTATTAGTCCATCATTTATTGCTTGTTCTTCTAATAATTGTAAACCTGCTACACGACTTGTATTGTGTTCACTTGTAGGATCTTTCCATGCTTCTGCATCAACAATAGAAGCATTTTGATAATTACCAATTGTTACTTTACGTTCATTATCTGCATAATCACGTTGTGCTTTTATTGAATGTGTAGTCATGCTTGATTGTGCTGACTTAATAGACACCTGTGCCAGATTTTCAAACATATATTTAACAACACCGTTACTTGCTTTACCTGTGTAATTTTCTAATAAATCTTTTATTTTGCCGTTATATACATCGTATTGTCTTTTTGGTTCGCCACCTTCTGTATCTGAAGGAACTGTGGCAACAGCAAGTGCTCCTTCTAAATCTAAATAATCTCGTCTTATAGTATCTAAATCAGAATAAAAATTATTAAATAGTTGCTTAGATTCCGCATCATTTATTTCGTCATCTATTTTATTTAATACTTGCCCAAACTCTTGTTGAGCTTTACCCATGCGGATTATATCGTCAGATACTACATCTTGTTGTGGTTTTACATCAGTAGCACCAAACTGCACTTCAGAACCTGTGTCTACCTGTTGAGTTAAGTTGTAGTTTTGAAAAGGTACTTTTGCCATAATTATGTAACGGTTGGTGTTGCTGTTGTTGCTGTTGTATTTGTCAACATTCCAGATGGCAAACTACCAAGAACATTACCTGTGCCTGTTAGCAAACTACTACTCATATTCATAAACGGACTAATAGAAGATGCTGTAGCAAACATATTGCTTGCACTCATTCCATACATACTTCCTTGTATTCCTAAACCTACAGCTTCTAATCGTTTGTTTTCTGCTGCTCTAACTTTATTAGAATTCATTGTCATTTTATCTATTTCTGCCAAAATATCATTACTAATTATCGACTCTAAATTACTACCTACACCTCTTACACCACCTCTAGATGCTATAGATACTATGTTTTTAGATTTTGCCTTTCCCTGTTTTAAAGTCATTATTTGATATTGTTTATTAAACGATCTCATTATGTGTTGTGCTTGACTTTCTTTTTGACGCATATTAAAAAGAGACATATCTTTTTTATGCTGCAAACTTAAAGCTAAACTTTTTGTTTTATATTTTTCTGCACTTGCTGCGTAAAAAGAACCAACAGCACCACTTACTGCACCAAAACCTTGTGTAATTATCCCTGCTTGACCTAAAGGACTTAAATCACTCCAACCTATTTTAGCCATTTTTTTATCCTCGTTGTCATAAGTTCAACACTTCCTTATTTTTTAGTATAACTACATAATATCTGCTTACGGTCACACTATCCACCCATAGCTACTTCTAATGTTAAACCTACAATAGTTAATGGTAATGGGTCAGTTTGTCGTACAAATAATTGTCCATTATCTTGCCATTGAGGTGTAAGCATAATTTTTATATCTTGTGTTTTTAAATCTGGTGGCGATCCATATGGTTCTGTTGTACGTTGTTTTGCTTCGACCAATTTATCCGCAGAAGGACCAGCAAAAATACCAGATGATTCTAATACCCGTAGGAATACATGGTTTAGATTTTTAACACGGCCTTGTCCAAATGCTTCTATTTGTAATGCTAATGGTAAAGTCTGCAAATCACTTTCATAAGGTAAACCTACATGAACAACACTAGATGCTCGATCTAATGTAATAGAACCGCTAGAAACTACTTTTTGTGGATGTACAGCACCATCAGCTAAGATGCTTACTGTTTTGCCTTCTAAATGTGATAATCCAGCAGTAAAAACATTTCTTGCCACTTCAAAATTTGTTAGTCCTGTATTTCGTAAACTAGCAGGTAAATCTACGTCTAATTTAACTGTTGCTACGGTTGCACTACTAGTAGAAACAATATTGCATCTGTAATAAGTTGTGCCGTCTACTAAAACAATTGCATCGCCAATATCAGCAACACTAGGAGGTGCATTAAATAAATTGTAATTAGCAGTTATAGTAACGCTTTCACCTCTTGTATAATTTGTACCGCCAGATATAGTTACGTTTTGGCCTGTGTTTGTATTTGTACCATTATATGTTGCCCCTGCATCTACAAAAAAATTATCTCGTTGCGTTTCATATAGCCTTGTACCCATCCGTTCTATATATCGTTTACTTGCACCATTAATAGTTCTTTTTACAACGCAATAAGTAACGTCATCATTACCTTCAGATACGCAAGCTACACTTTCAAACAAACCATCTGTATCATGCTGATGCCATGCACCTATTTGTTGCTCTGGTACATATGTAAGACCTAATAATTTACCACTACTACTAACTGCCCACACAATAGGTATTGGTGATTTTGATAAACCCATATCTACAATTGTAAAATTATCAAATAAATGCGGAGCACGAAGAGATAAATCACCTGTAATAAATCCATTAGCTTGCCAGTTATAACCTAATTCTCTTACATGACCGCCACGAGCAGCACCATATACCAAACTATTATTGACAATTACTGGTTGTGAATTATTAGCACCAACATATGATTGTGGCTTTACTGATATAGATGTAGGTGTTATGGCATCACTATTAACAGAAGTTACTCTCCATTCTGCTGATCCTGTAAGCATAAGTAAATTTGTTAAAGGGACAATATGTCTTATAGTATTTGCTTCACGAGCAGCAACTCTAAACTCAATACGATCATCATCTCGTATTGGTAATCCAAAAGACATATTACTTTCAGTACCAGATTTAGTCATCCATATGTTTTGTGGTGCATTA
>VMHT01036828.1_pt1 | contig 20421 bp, 11 predicted proteins | sample 4693611 | NCBI WGS metagenome assembly VMHT01 (sample SAMN12280063, study PRJNA550983) | marine metagenome | isolation source: seawater sampled from same location over 5 years 0.02-0.2 micron viral filtrate | place: USA: collected off the coast of southern California halfway between the port... ...
ATATCTGATGCTAGTCCGTCTCTTACTTTAACAGACACGGATAACTCAAGTGCTATTACATTTTCATCTGTTGGTGGAGCTTTAGTGCTTAATACTACATCAGATCAAGTTTATCAAATTGGTAGCGTAGAAAAATTTAGAATAGCTTCAAGCTTAGCAACTTTTGCAGGTAACGTAACTTTAAATACAGGTACAGCTAAAAAACTTTCCATATTAGCATCTACGCACGATACAAATACAGCTCAAACAGCTACATTAGAACTAGGTTACACTCACTCTGGTGGAGCTGCTGCTGGTAATATAGTTTTAACCGAAGCAGCTAACAATGCTTTTGATGCTGATATGACTTTTGGATTACCTTATAACAATGGAAGTGGTGGTAGTACAACAAGAACAGCGTTAACTTTAGACGGTGGTACTTTAGCAGCAACTTTTGCAGGTATTATAAATGCTCCGGACGGAAGTGCAACTACACCGGCTTATAATTTTGCCTCACACGATGGTAATGGAATGTATCTTGAAGAATACGATGCATCAAACAACAAAGAACAAGTATCAATAGCTACAGACGGAACAAGAAGATTTAGAGCAAATGAAGCTGGTATATGGTCTGATCAAAATGTTTATTTTACTGGTTCTTTAAGAAAATTTGGCGCTTGGCAAGCAACAAGTGGAACTGCTGGTGAAGGTTTTTCATTTCAAAATACCGCTGATAGTCAAGTAATGTTTGAAGCTCAGCACGACTACATACGACACACATCAGACGGTGCTGCAGGTGATGGTGCTACATTATATTTAAAACACGCAAACAATAATTCTACAGACACAATAGGTACCATATTCTTTGGTAACAATGCCGATACAACACTTTCTAAAATAGTTGCAGAAACAAACGGCGCAAACAACACAAGTAATTTAAAATTTGGAACAAGCGATGCTGGCACAATGGCTACCGCACTTACTTTAAACGCTGATAATTCTGCAACTTTTGCAGGAAACGTTATTGCATCAGCAGACTCTACTCACAATATTGGTAGTAATTCAGTTAGGTGGGCTAAAATATATGCTGATGAGTTTTTTGGTAAAGTTGATAAACTAAAAGTTACAAGTAATGATACGTTTAGTGGTACGTATTCTTTATTATGGCACGCAGGTGATGATGTTTATTCATCTACCTTTATGACTATAAACGGCTCAACTGATACTCTTAGTGTGCCAAATATATCTACTACTGGTAACGCAACGTTTGCAGGATCTATTGAAAGTAATAGTATAACGATAGACTCACACGCTCCTGGAAATGCTGTGTTAACTCTTCAGTATGATTCAAATCAAGATAATCCAGCTACTGTTGATAACAATGATATACTTGGTGCGATACATTTTAAAGGAATAGATGATAGTGCTAGTAATGCTGTAACTGGTGTTTACGGTAAAATACTTGCTACTTCAGATGGTTTATGGGATGGTTCTGGTAATAGAGGTATTGATTTAAGTTTTCACACTGGTAAATATAGTGGTGGAAGTGTAAGTACAGCTGCGGCTTTAACTTTAGATCAAGATCAAAACGCAACTTTTGCAGGTAAAGTAGGTATCGGTGGTCCTACAGTTCTAACGCATGCTTTAAATATTAACGTGCCTAGCGGAACCACTAAAGGTATTTACTTTATGGATAGTGGAAATGATCACTATGGTACTAAAATACAATATACTGAAGCATCAAATCTTTTTGAAATAATACAAGAAGAAAATAACGCACAAAAAGGTTCTTTTTCTATACAAAGAGCAAATGGTAATGCAACTTTTTCAGGTAGTGTAACTGCAAGCAACATACACTTAGATGGTCAAGGAGACTATATAACTTTTTATGGTGGTGGTGAAACAAACCACTCTATTACGTCTAGACAATTAGATGGTGGAACTGGAGATGATATAAGGGTAAATACTTATGGCTCTTTTATTGTAAACTTAGATTCAAACAACAATCAAACCTCAGCTGCTAATTCTAGTTTCTTTGTTGGTAGACATGGTAGCAGTGCTAGTGCAATAGGAGCATCAGACCTTTTATTTCAAATAGATGGAGCAACTGGTAATGTTTTGCCTGGCGCAGATAGCACTCACGATTTAGGTACCTCATCAAATAGATGGGCAAACGTTTACGCAGATACTTTATATGGTGATGGTAGTAATTTAACAGGTGTTACAGCAAGTAATGCTGACACGGTTGATAATTTGCATGCGGCTTCGTTTATAAGAAGTGATGCAAATGATACTGCTAGTGGTGTTTATACTCTTACTAATTCAACAACTTCTGCTACAATTCAAATAACCGGGCATGCTGGTGCTTCTAATTATAATTACTTTTTAAATGCTAGCAATGATGGTGGAAATAAAGCAGTACATTTTGTAAATGGTTCAACTAGAACAGCTGATGGAGGAGTAAATGCTTATACAATAAGAAACGATGGTGGTAGGCTTATATTAGGTAGTGCAAACCATGAAACAAATATAACAGGAAGTAGCTTTACCGTAACTCCTGACGCAACTTTTTCAGCTAAAATTAAAACAACAAGCACAGCAACAGGCGCTATAGAACTCGTTGGTGGCACTGGAGTATCAACTACAGGTGCTTTTATTTTAAGACAGAATGGTAATGGGGCAGGAAATGGTATGGCTATCACAAGTGGTCACGCTACCAGTCACAGAATATGGAAAGATGCTTCTGGTAATTTGAATATAGGTAGTAGTGGTAATACAGATGCTTTTAAACAAGATGTTACGGGTAATGTAACTATTGAAGGTGATCTTATTATAAAAGGAGACGAAAAAGAATTCTGGCTTAAATCTGCTGATCAAAACTTAGCTCGTATTATCCCTAGGGGAACTACTGGTGACAATGTTGATAAAGGTTTGTTTTCATTAATAGCATCAGATAGCGGTAGTGGTCAAACTAACATAGAAAAAGTTCGTATAGATTCAGCTGGTAACTCTTGGTTTGATGGAGGTAATGTAAGTTTTGGAAGCAATGTTACAATTGCAGGCGCTTTAACTGTTAATGGTACAACTACAACTTTAAATACTACAACTGTAGAGGTTGAAGATAATATATTACAACTTAACACAACTCAAGGATCACCAGATACAGCAACAGCTGCTACATCTGGTATATCTATTTATAGAGGTGATGGTGTAACACAAGCTAGCTTTATATTTGATGATGGTGACGACACGTGGGATTTAACAAATAATTTAAGTTTAGGAACAGGGCGTAGTTTATATCTTAATGGAACTACAGGTTTAAGACTTTTACACGATGGCTCTAATGCTCATATAATTAATGGAGGTACTGGAGACTTAAACTTTAAAAATGATGCTTCAAATAAAGACATATATTTTAGTGGTGTAGATGGAAGTAGTAATGTAACTGCCCTTACTTTAGACATGTCAGAAGGTGGTAACGCAACGTTTTCAGGTAACGTTGACTACAAGCCTTACCCAATGCCAAGTACTAGTAGTACCGCGGGTTGGTATAAAGTAGGTACGTTATCAAGCTTTCCGCAAAATGGTAATGTTGCTGTTATAGAGATGGAAGGGCACGCTGGTTACAACGCTGCTAACAATCAAGATTTTTGTATTAAGATATATTTCAAAACATCTAATGGAAATGGTGGTGGTCCTAATAATCAAAATTTTAATTCTTGGTACGAAAGAACAGGATTAAATAGCTCACATATAGAAATAGTATGGAAAACTTCAGCTACCAATGTATATGATTTATACATGTATCTTCCAGTACATACTTTAGGTGGTTATTACAAAGTTAGAAAAAGAGTAGGTTCATGGGCACATTCTGCGGCTTCAGCTAGTGACCCTGGTGCCAATAGTAGTACTATTTTAGAAGCTGTACATATATTTAACGTAGATGGAGATGCAACTTTTGCTGGTAATGCAACTTTTTCTGGTGATCAAGTTAGAGTAGATACCGCGGGAGGCGGTTTTTATTTACGCAATACATCGGGCGCTTTTAGAGGTGCTTTTCATGATAATGGTACAACGACTAATATTTTTGGAGACGGCAACGGTTCAACCCCCGCTATATCTATTGATAGTAATAACTCAACTTTTGGAGGGAATGTTACTGTTGATGGCACTACTTTAAATTTAAGTGGCACATCATACAACTTTGTTACATCTGCCGCTAATGTAGATATTGGAGTTTCTAGCTCGGCTCATAATGTAGCTGGTTACACTACGCTTTTATACGCAGGCTCACCTACGGCTGGAACAACAAACAACATAGCTGGTGGTCATTTGTATTTAGCAGGTGGCGCTGGTAAAGGTACGGGCGCGGGTGGAGATATTATATTTAGAGTAGCTCCAGTTGGTTCAAGTGGTTCAACGGTTAACGCTTATGAAACTGCTTTAACAATAAGCGATGATAAATCTGCAACTTTTACAGGGGTATTATCTTTAACTGATGGCAGCGCAGGTGCTCCAGCAATAAGTAATACTGGAGATGCTAACACTGGTATGTACTGGCCTGGTGACCATCAAGTTGGTTTTACTGTGAATAATAGCAGAAAATTCTACATAGCTGAAACTAAAGCATATTTTCAAAATTTATCTTCTGGTGTTGAAATTAATGCTGGTGGTATTGATGTAACAGGTGATTCAACTTTTGCAGGCACAATAGATTCTGGAGCTATAACATCTACAAGTAATATTATTACTGGTGGTTTTTTCCAAACAGCAAGTTCTAGTATTATAAAAAAATATGTTTCTTCTTGGAACTCAGGCGTGCAAACTCATGACATAATATATAATGGCTGGTATAATCAAACAGGCGATTATACATATTTAAAAGCAGCAGGTAATAGTACTGGTGGTCATGGTATAATATTAGCGGCTGATAATGGTACTTATTTAGGAACTACAGATATAGAGACAGGAGGAGTAACTGATTCAGCAACAGCTCCATTAGATAACACATGGGCTTACTTTAGAAACGCCACAGCATATATAAAAGGTGATACAACTTTTGCAGGTGATATTGTGGGTAGTAGTAATAATTATTTAAATCACTCAAATCAATATAATAATTCAACACAAGGTGTAATAGGGTTTGGAAACGCAGCTATGGATACTAGTATATCGTATTACGATACTGGAAAAACTGTTGCCGCAGCTACAAGGGGTATTGTTTGGACTGGAAAACATTACATAGTTACAGATTACAGTGCGCAAACCGCTAGGTTTTACGATAGTAATTTTGATGCTGTAAAAGGACCTTTCGGTGATACTATTAGTTTACCTAACGATGGTAACACTGATCACCCTCATGGAGCCGCTTGGGATGGTAGGTATTTATACTGTATTCAGTACACAGGTAGTGGTGCTAAAATAGTAGCTTATGATTTAGATAACGGAACATCAACAGCTACTATAGTGTTTACTAAAACCATGAATAATACAACCGCAACATATGATATAGAATATGCTGACGGGCATTTATACACGGTTACAGATGGAGCAGTTTCTATATATAGATTAGACGGGCAAACAATAACACACGTATCAACATCAGGTAATATACTTAATGGTTTAGAAGCACAAGCAATAACTTATGATGGTTCTTATTTATGGGCTACACAGAATGGTTATAGCATGTATAAAGTAAGATTAAACGCTACTTTAGCAGCTACATTAACAACATCAATACCTCCAGACAACGTTGCTATGGCTTGGAATGGTAGAAATATAGCTACTGTTAATCACACTAATGGTAAAGTTTATATTGTAAATAACAAGCAAACAAGATTTGATACTGAATTATTCCAAGTAAGTGGAGGAAATTTAAAGCTAGAAAGCGGTACTGGTGGTACTACTAATAAATTAATATTTAAAACAACAGACAATGCTGACGAAAACAAGTTTATAAGAACTAACGCTTATTGGCTTGAATTTGGAGGTCACGCTAATGAAGGTTTTAAATTTATAGACACAAGTGGCACTGTATTACTTCAAATGAACGGCGGGCAACAAACAGGTGGAAACGGAGCTAATTCAGCAACTTTTGCAGGGGGTGTTACTGTTGGTGGAACAGGAACTTTTTCAAGTGGAGTTACAGCAACACAAGTTAAATTAAACAACAACGTAGGTAATACCAATGCCGATAGCTTTTTTGTTTATACCGACGGAGGTAGCACTTCTTACGGTATGACATTGTGGAATAATAACGCAGCTAGTGGTGAGTGGGCAACAATGATATACGGTCCAAATCAAAGTAATAGAAGAATATCCTTTGGTAAAGCTAATGGAAACTTTGGAACTAATCACGCAGGTATTGATGAATTAGCTTTTATAGATTTAGATGATGGTAGCTTTAATGCAGATGGAGGTGCAACTTTTGGAGGCGATGTAGTAAAAGCTCATGAGATTATAACAGCTGGTAACCAAAATAGTAACAACAATAGTAGTGGCGCAGATGGTAGATATGCTACTGGTGTATTAGATTTATCAACTGGTGGTACACCTAGTTATTTTAGAATTGCAACGAATATACCATTTAACTTAGGTGGTGCAGATTTTACTGTTACAGTTGAAGGATTTAGATATGGTTCTAGAAAACCAGTAAGCTTACAAATATGTTGGCATATATATCCAGCTAACACACCTTACAACCATTGTGTAATATCAAACGGTGGTTGGTCTCCAGTTGTTAAAATAGCAAAAAATAATACAACTGATAATTTAGAGATATTACTGGAATCCCCAGGTTATTGGCCAAAAATGTATGTAAAAAGTTTACATAGTTCAAATTATGAAGTAGGAGCTTACGCAAAAGGTTGGACATGGGCTGATGGCGATTTTAGTAGCGGTTATAGCGTTGTAACAACAGTACCATATCAATCATTATCTCTTGGTAGCGGTGGTATAAATAATACTGGTGCTATAACTGGTGCTACCACTATAACAGCATCAGGAGCAATAACAGGAGGAAACTACACAGGAAGCTCAGGAATTTTTTCAGGCGACAACACAACTAGTGGTATAATAAGGTCAGCTAAAAATATAGTTTCAAACTCTACTTATAACCTTATATCACTGCACAGTACTAGAACTGTTGATGATTATGGTGGTTTAGGTAAAAACTATATGCAATTAAATTTAGTAACACCTGGACCAAACACAGATGGTGGTAGTTCTGCTCATGGATTTGGTAGTTTTTCATTAAAACTAGCTGACAACGCTAGTAGTACTTCAATGAATGAAGTTTTAAATATAACTGCTGGTGGAACTGTTAGCATGTATTCAAGTGGATCTAGTCAAACTGTTAACATCGGTAGAAACGCTAGTGAAAGATTGATGATAGAACAAACTGATCAAGAAACTGTTTTAACAGCAGATAATGATTCAGATACTAATGGTACACATAATTTTAGATTAAATAGAACATTTGAAGGTACCGGAGCTAATAATTTTATTATACAAAAAGATGGTGTAGATCAGTTGCATGTAGATACTCATGGTAACGTGGTGATTAAAGAAAACGTTACTCATAAAGGATTATCAATGACAGAGGGTGCTGATGTTGATCAGTATGCATATTTCCCAATGACATTCCAGTTAGTTGCAGACACGTGGACTGATACTGGTATTGATGGTTCAGATATGAGTACTGGTACGTACGCTATGCAAGTTTATGTAAGTGATTTTGGTGTTGGTGGTGGACATTATTATGAGTATTATTCAGCTATGATGAGTTGGTATGGGCAAAGTACTAATAGTGGTAATGTAGATGAAATAGTTGTCCATAGAGCTGGTCACGCTCCTAACGCTGGAAGTGTGCAGTTTAGAACACAAAGGCACGCGAGTGGAACCCTAATGCTACAAGTAAAACATAATATAAGTTATTCAGCAGCATTAGATGATTCTCACGGTGGTAAAATATTTAGATTTAAATTCAGAAGATTAATATAAAGATATGGCATTAAGATTTGAACAAATAGAATTCGCGGGTACAGGGCATGATTTATACCCTACGTTAGCAGCAACAGGTAGTGGTCAGCTACTACAGCTTCAATCATCTCATGGTTATTTGCAGTTTGGCTCTAATAACACTAGTTATGCACATTTTCAAACAGATAGACCTAGTTTTTATTTTAATAAAAATCTAGTTGTAGATGGTGGTTTTGTAAGTTCCTACGATGAAAACTTAAGTTTTGTAAGAGCAAACGGTAACGCTACTTTTTCTTTAGGTGAAGATAGTAATGCAACAAATGACGGTTGGGCAGTATTAAAAGTTGGTGAGAAAAAAGGCTTTTTTATGCAAAACGGTAGTCATTTTTTAACAAAATATTTACACTCAGCAAGAACAGATTCTGCATCGCCTACACACACGGCGTACTACCAATGGTATACTATTAAAAACCCCGCTAGTTACAGTAACCAAGGTTTAGCATCAAGTTTTAAAGTAAAAATATTTACAAGTGGTAAGCATGCTACTGGATCTACATATTCAGAATATTTAGTAAGATGTAATAACGCTAATCATCATACTACTGCTGGTATGAATACTACTGAGGTTTTTAGTTTGTTTAGAGCAGGTCATACTCATGGTTATGGTGGTCAAACACAAGATGTAGATTGGTATTATAGAGATAGTATAAGTAATAATGCAACTGGTCCATGGAATAATGGTGAAATAATATTTAGATTAAAAAGAAACAATAGAGAACCCGTAGATGTTATTAAAATAGAACCTATAGGTGCTGACACCTCTACAGACTATATGCCAACATTAGTATCTCATGGCGGTGGTACTGGAGCTACTGACAATCAACCAACAACAAATATAACAGCTATAAACTTACAACATGCAGGTTTTTATAGAACAAGCTCTACTGATGGTCGGTTAATTATTGATACAAATGGACAAGGAGCAAATACTGCTCACGAAATAGCAAGATTTGTAAATACAGAATCTGGTGCAACTAGTAGTTATTTTTATATTGGAGCTACAAGTGGAACAGATTGGAGATTAGGTAAAGCTGTTTTTGGCACTGGGTCAAACTTTACTATAGCAAAACATTCTGGAACAACAGCTGCTTTAAGTATAAATAGTACTGGTAATGGCTATGTTGGTATTGGTGTTAATAATTCTAGTTATCCTTTAGAAATAAATGGTAATGTATATTCTTCAACTAGATTTCAGGGTGGTAATACTTTAATTGGAGCAAGTGGAGGTTATGCATGTCTTGGTTCAAACGCATCATCCGTACCAATTGCTATCTCCAGAGACTTTAACACAGCAAGTTATCCAGATATTATAGTAGATGGTTCGGGTCATGTTGGTATAGGTGGAACAAACGTTTATGGAGGCACTGGTGTTAAATCACTTAACATAACCGCTTCAGATTATCCTTTGTTAGCTTTTTATGCTGGAACTACTTTAAGAACTCAAGTAATATCATATAGTAATAAAACTTATTTTGGACACGCTAACTCAAGTGCCACGTGGGAGTTTAATAACGGTAGCGCAAGAGCTAGTATAAGTTCGGCAGGTTTATTAACCGTAGCTAACGATGTTGTAGCTTTTGGATCTCCGTCAGATAAAAGATTAAAAGAAAATATAAAACCTATTAAATCAGCTTTAGATAAAGTAGAAAAACTACAAGGTGTTACATTTGATTGGAAAGAGTCTGATAGTATATTAGATATAAAAGAAGATATAGGATTTATTGCTCAAGATGTACAAGAGGTATTGCCAGAGCTTGTGAGAGAAAATGATAATGGTAAATTATCACTTAGAGATAAGGGTATAGTACCTGTACTAGTTGAAGCTATAAAAGAATTAAAACAAGAAATTGAACAACTTAAAAAACAAATAAACAATGGCTAAAGTATATACAACAACTATAGAAAGTTTAAGAGGTGCGCCATCTTATGATAATAAAACAAATGTTATTACAGCTGTTAATTTTCAGATAGTATGTGTAGATGGTGAATACACTCATAATTGGTATGGTGATATATCTATAGATTATAACGCTGATGATTTTATAGAGTTTGATAACTTAAAAGAATCAGATGTAATAGCTTGGGTAGAATCACACGCTATGTATGAAAATGGAAAAAAGTGGTTAAGTGAATTTATTGATAACATGAAAGTACCTATGGATGTAGGTCTAGAAAAACCTTGGTAATATGGCAGTTCCTTCAAGTGGTAGTATAAGTTTAGGTGGTTTAGCAGCAGAAAAAGACATAGATGACTACACTGATGTTGACTATGATGATGTGTTAAGTTTAAAAGATATAACTATTGGTGGTAATGCTAATGGTAACTCTTTTGTAGCTGATCCAACAAACGCTATTAGCCCTTCACATCCTAACAACGAAGCTAGTTATGCTATGTCTGAATTTTACGGCTACGATCATGACTTTGCAGCGCCAGGTTGTAATATAGCTTATTATGAGGGTGATCAAGGAACATTTAATTATCCTATAAACTTAGGTAGCGCACAAGGAACTGTTATAATTGAATATCAATCTTTTAGTATACCAGATAAATTTGTATTTACATGGGACGGTAAAACATTTACAAGCGGTAGTACAAGTGGTAACTATGATGGTTGGGTTGGTAGTCAAAGTTATTTAAACCAACTTCGTACGTCAACAGGTAATTCTAGTTTAGAAATAACAACACACACTGGAGGTCCTTATCCAAATAGCGGTAGTGGTAGTTACAACGCTCAAAGTGGTGGTAGAGGAGCCGTAAGTTTTAATAAAAATGCCTCAACAGGTACAGCTAATATGCAAGTTTCAGCACCACTAGGTAATACAGCTTGGTGGTTTAGCGTAAGTTGTCCTGGTCAAACAGTAGTGGTTGACAATAATGCTGGTGTTGGAATCGCGCCTAGTATAACAGCAAGTAATGGTCAAGTTAGCGCGACGTCAATACAAATGTACGGTAATGTAACTGATAAAGGTAAAACAAGTAACTTTAGCACAACTGGAACCATATCAGCTAAAGGCTTTGTAGTTTTACCAGCTTCAAACTCTACCGCTCAATTTTACAAAGACACATCAGGTGTTACTGTTGTTAATGAAGATGATAGTACAATAAATACAACTGGTAGTTTTAACGAAAGCATTACTGGTTTAACAGTAGGCACGCCTTCTATAGGTGCTGTAACAACATCAAGTATTGATGATGAGGAATTTAACGTAAGTTATACTATAAGTAGCGTTGGTGCGTCTCCGAATGCTTATAGAGCATGGGCTACTAATGCCGCTGGCACAACATACAGCGAGATTAAAAACTTAAGTAATACAGGTCAAGTAAATGAACATGGCGTTGTTTATTGTAATCAAGGATATAGCTCTACACCTGTAGCGTCTATTGTTAATGGTATTTTAGATGATTCAACAGGTTGTCAGTTTACAAAAGTTGGTCATACAACTACTACAACAGGGCCACAAGGTGACACAATACAGGAAAGCAGTGTAGCTTTGACAGCTAATAGTACGTATAGAATTAGATCCGTATGTAGACAAGGTAGTACTATGACGCATGGATCTGTATCATCTTTTACAGTTCCCGCTGGTAATGATTATTCAGCAACAATGACAACAGGTTGGGGTAATTTTTACTCAACTGTATTTAAAGGTTATGTAACTAGTCCTGTTTCAGCTGGTAGTTTAAGTAATACTAGTTTTAATGGTGGAACAATAACAGGTATGTACTATCAAGATCAATCAGGTACTGATTATTTGTATATATATTTTAGTAGTACAAAGAAAAGTTGGAGCGCTTTAAGTGTTAATGGACAAAGCTTAGGTGCGTCAAGTACGTGGACAAGTGTTAACAGTGTTGCTTGGAGAAAAGTGTACTCAAATAATATATTTGGTAGTAATAATACCTTAGTATCTATAACTGCTTCATATTAAAAGTAAAAAACGTGAAAATAGCGTAATAATATAAACATAGAAAATAATTTAAAAATTAAAAAATGGCATTACAAGGAAAGTATAACTTTAAAGGTATAGAAATTTCTGAAGGTTACATTAAAGTAGACAGTGTAAACTATAACGCTTCGCATATAGTAGAAACTACTGAAAAAACAGCTGCTGTCTATAATGAAGATGGTTCTTTAAAAACAGCTGCAGTTATAGAAAAAACTTGGACAGAAAAAAGTCCAGCTAATTTTTCTGGCAAAGTCTACAAAGATAAAGCAGAAAGAGATTCTAATCCTAATAATTGGCTTACAGAAATATGGGGTCAATTTGAAATGACAAAAAATACTAGCGCTAAAAACGCAGTAACACAAGCGTACGCTGCTTTAAAAGCAACGGATGATTACAAAGATTATACAGACGTATAATAATTAATAACAATTAAATTTAAATAAAATGGAAGACGTAAAAGTAGAGGACATCGCTAAAGATGTAAAAAAGATTACTGAAGAAGAATTGAAATCAGTACAAGAAAAGGTAAACGCAATGAATCAAGCTCAAATGCAAGTTGGAGGTTTAGAGGTGCAAAAAAATGTAGCTTTAGATACTTTAAAAAGTTTGCAGATGGATTTACAAGTAATTCAAAAAGATCTTGAAGAAAAATATGGTAAAGTTTCAGTTAATTTAACTGATGGTACTATATCTGAAATACCTGAAGATGAGACTGATAAGAAAGATTAGTATCGGTAAAGATTACAAAAATGAAGCTATGCACTACTCCGTAGATCAAGAGGTTTACGGAGGGCATATCATTGATTGTATAGTTGAGGAGGACGATAAGTATAGCGTTTATATTAAAAAAGGAAACGAGGTTCTACCTTGGAAAGATTTTAATAAAAACATGGCTATAGCAGTTGAGTACAACTTAGAATATTAATGCAAGGTCTTTATTATTTTGTAGTTAAACCAGTAAATTCAAGATATAATAATATTAAGAAAATAGGTAATAAATCACTTATTACAAATACTGAGAATTTTACACATCAAAATGTAAATAGAAACGCTATTGTTTTATCTACACCTAAAGGATTTCAAACTAATATAAACATAGGTGATGAAATTATAGTTCATCATAATGTTTTTAGACGTTGGAAAGATATAAGAGGCGTAGAGCAAAATAGTAAAGGATACTTTGAGGAAGACAAATATTTTGTTCAACTGGATCAAATATACTTATATAAAAATAACAACACTTGGAAATCAGTTGATGAGTATTGCTTTGTAAAACCAATACACGCTACTGATAATTTTAGTATAGAAAAAGAGCAACCGCTAGTTGGTGTTTTAAAATATACTAATAATCACGAATATTTAAACAATTTAAAACCTGGTGATTTAGTAGGATTCGTACCTCGTAGTGAATACGAGTTTATAGTAAACGATGAGCGTTTATATAGAGTTCAAACAAGTGCAATTACAATTAAATATGAATATCAAGGAGAAGAAAGAGAATATAATCCAAGCTGGTTATAAAGCTGTAGAGGAGTTAGTTAAAGTTGCTAAAGAGCCAATTGTTGATAGTGATGATGATATATCTGCTGATAGATTAAAAAATGCAGCAGCAACAAAGAAACTAGCTATATTCGATGCTTTTGAAATATTAACAAGAATACAGACTGAGCAAAGCATGATAGATGGAAAACCGGTTGAAGAAACTAAAAAACAAACATTTAGTGGATTCGCTGAAAAAAGATCTAAGTAATGTACGAGCAAAAACTATATAGCATTGTTACACCGATTAAAACAAATACAATTAAAAGGCTTAACAAGAAGAAGGCTTGGAAGTATGGTTACAATAAAGAAAATGATGTTGTTGTAATTAGTAAAACAGGGCAAATAGGTGATGTGTATAGCATACAAGGTTTACATATAGCTTTGCCAAAAGTTCCAAAAGAAGTACATGTTTTTAGAAATAATACTTGGCAGGTAACAGAATATCCTAAAGAGTTAAATAGAATAAAAACTATATTTGATTGGCGTGATTACCCAGAGGATTTTAAAAATAAGTATATTGGTTATATAGAGAATGAGTTTACGAAAAGAGAAAATGGTTTCTGGTTTAGTAATAATGATATACCTACTTACATTACTGGTACACACTATATGTATCTTCAGTGGTCTAAAATTGATGTAGGACATCCAGATTTTAGAGAAGCTAATAGATTATTTTATATTTTTTGGGAAGCTTGTAAAGCTGATAATAGATGTTACGGCATGTGTTATCTTAAAAATAGACGATCTGGTTTTTCGTTTATGGCTTCTGGTGAGACAGTTAACTTAGCTACAATATCTAGTGATGCTAGATTTGGTATATTATCTAAGTCTGGTCCAGATGCAAAAAAGATGTTTACTGATAAAGTGGTACCAATATCAGTTAATTATCCTTTCTTCTTTAAACCGATTCAAGATGGTATGGATCGACCGAAAACAGAACTAGCATATAGAGTACCAGCTAGCAAGTTAACAAGAAGAAATATTACATCTACTGAAAATAGACCTGAGGAATTAACAGGGTTAGATACAACTATTGATTGGAAAAATACAGGTGATAACAGTTATGACGGTGAAAAACTAAAACTGTTAGTACATGATGAAAGTGGTAAGTGGGAAAGACCAAACAACATATTAAATAACTGGCGTGTAACAAAAACTACATTAAGGTTAGGTAGTAGGATTATTGGTAAGTGTATGATGGGTTCAACATCAAACGCTTTAGACAAAGGAGGTGATAACTTTAAAAAACTGTATTATGATTCAGACGTTACCAAAAGAAACCGCAATGGACAGACTAGCTCGGGATTATATAGTTTGTTCATACCTATGGAATGGAACTACGAAGGATTCATTGATTCTAATGGAATACCTGTATTCGAAACGCCAACAGAGGAGGTTAAGGGACCATTTGGAGACTATATAGACATAGGTGTTATTGATCATTGGCAAAATGAAGCCGATGGATTAAAGAATGATCAGGATGCTTTAAATGAGTTTTATAGACAGTTTCCAAGAACTGAAGAACATGCTTTCAGAGATGAAACTAAAAATAGTATATTTAATTTAGTAAAAATATACGAGCAAATAGATATAAATGAAGAGGTTGCTAATTATAGTAGAGGTAATTTCCAGTGGGCAGGTGGTATAAAAGATACTACTGTTAGGTTTTTACCAAATCAACAAGGTAGGTTTAATATATCTTGGACACCACCATCTCATTTACAAAATAAACAAGTAGTTAAAAACGGTTTAAAATATCCTGGTAATGAACATATGGGCGCTTTTGGTTGTGATAGCTACGATATATCAGGTACAGTTGATGGTAAAGGTTCTAAAGGAGCTTTACATGGATTAACAAAGTTTAGTATGGAAGATGCTCCTGCTAATTCTTTTTTCTTAGAGTACTTAGCTAGACCTCAGACATCCGAGATGTTCTTTGAGGATGTTCTAATGGCTTTAGTTTTTTACGGGATGCCAATACTCGCTGAGAATAATAAACCTCGTCTATTGTATTATTTGAAAAGACGTGGTTATAGAGGTTATTCAATGAATAGACCTGATAAAGTTTGGAATAAACTATCTGTAGCGGAAAAAGAAGTTGGTGGAATGCCTAACTCTAGTGAGGATATTAAACAGGCACACGCTGCCGCAATTGAAATGTATATAAATGACCATGTGGGTTTGAAAGCTGATGGTGAATATGGTGATATGGTGTTTAACAACACATTAAATGATTGGGCTGGTTTTGATATAACAAGAAGAACTAAGTTTGATGCAACAATTAGTAGTGGTTTAGCTATTATGGCTTGTAATAGACATTTGTATAACCCAAGATCAAATGCGCAAAGAGATAAAATAAATTTAACAATAGCTAAATATAAAAATAAAGGCTATAATTCAAAATTAATAAAACAATAATATGGCTGAGTCTTACATGAGCAATTATTTTCCTAGTCAAGTTGTAAGCGACAAAGAGAAGTTATCCTTAGAATATGGTTTAAAGATAGGTAAAGCTATTGAAAGCGAGTGGTTTAAAAGAGACTCTGGTACAAATAGATTTGCTAGCAACCAAAATAACTTCCATAAACTTAGACTTTATGCTAGGGGAGAACAAGCTATTCAAAAATATAAAGATGAATTATCTATAAATGGTGATCTATCTTATCTTAATTTAGACTGGAAACCAGTGCCTATTATACCTAAGTTTGTAGATATAGTAGTAAATGGTATATCAGAAAGAACGTTTGATATAAAAGCGTACACGCAGGATCCATACGGAGTTGATAAAAGAACTAAGTACATGGAAGGTATATTAGCTGATATGAGATCTCAAGAATTAAATGAGTTTGCAGCTGAAGCTTTTGGTGTAAACCTACAATCAAGTGATGCTAATCCTTTACCTGATAACGAAGAAGAATTACAGTTACACATGCAGCTTAATTATAAGCAAGCTGTTGAAATTGCAGAAGAGCAAGCTATCAATGTTTTACTAGAGGGTAATAGATATGAATTACTACGTAAAAAAATTAATTACGACTTATGTGTTTTAGGTATAGGTTGTGTTAAAAACACTTTTAATAAAGCTGAAGGCGTTAAAGTAGAGTATGTTGATCCAGCTAATATAGTATATTCATATACTGAAGATCCATATTTTGAAGATATATATTATTTTGGTGAAATAAAAACTCTACCTATAAATGAAATAGTAAAAGAGTTTCCTCATTTAACAGAACAAGAATTAAAATCTTTACATAACCAAGGTCATCAAACTACAGGTTTTTACAACAGAAGTTTAGCTGAATCAGTTAATCAAGATAAAAACCAAATACAAGTTTTATATTTTAATTATAAAACATATATGAATGAGGTTTATAAAACAAAAGAAACTTCAACAGGTGCTCATAAAATAATAGCAAAAGATGATGAGTTTAATCCTCCTACAGAATTACTAGAAGAAAGATTTGGTAAATTATCTAAACAAATAGAAGTTTTATTTGAAGGTGCTATGGTTTTAGGCACTAAACAAATGTTAAGATGGAACTTAGCTAGCAACATGATGAGACCTAAAAGTGATTATACGAAGGTTAAAATGAATTATAGCATCGTTGCTCCTAGAATGTACAAGGGTAAAATAGAATCTCTAGTTAGTAGAATTACTACATTTGCTGATATGATTCAAATAACACACCTTAAAATTCAACAGGTGATGTCTAGAATGGTTCCAGATGGTATATATTTAGATGCTGATGGTTTAGCTGAAATAGATTTAGGTAATGGAACTAATTATAATCCACAAGAGGCATTAAACATGTTCTTCCAAACTGGTAGTATAATTGGTAGATCATTTACGTCTGATGGTGATATGAACCCAGGTAAAGTGCCTATTCAAGAAATACAATCAGGTAATGGTGGCGCAAAACTACAATCATTAATTCAAACGTATAATTATTATTTACAAATGATAAGAGACGTAACCGGATTAAATGAAGCAAGAGATGGTAGTATGCCAGATGCTAAAACATTAGTAGGTGTACAAAAGTTAGCTGCGGCTAATAGCAATACAGCTACAAGACATATATTACAAGCTGGTTTATTTTTAACAACTGAATTAGCTGAGTGTTTATCGTTAAGAATATCTGATATACTAGAATACTCACCAACAGCTGATGCTTTTGTGCAAAAATTAGGTAGACACAATGTTGCTACATTAAGAGAAATGGCTGATTTACATTTATATGACTTTGGTATATTTATTGAATTAACACCTGATGAAGAGGAAAAAGCTATGTTAGAAAATAATATTCAACAAGCTCTACAACAGCAGGGTATAAACCTTGAAGATGCTATTGATATTAGAGAGATTAAAAACGTTAAACTAGCTAATCAGTTATTAAAACTAAAACGTAAAAGAAAAGCTGAAGAAGACGCGATGCTACAACAGCAAAATATTCAACAGCAAGCTCAAGCTAATGCTCAAGCTCAACAGGTCGCAGCACAGGCAGAAGCACAGAAAAATCAAGTTATAACGCAAAATCAAATGCAGTTAGAACAAACAAAAGCTCAACTTGAAACAGAAAAGATGATGAAAGAAGCTCAGCTTAAGAAAGAGTTAATGAATCATGAGTTTCAACTTAATATGCAGATAGAGCAAATGAAAGCTCAAACTGCAAAAACGAGTGAAGATAATAAAGAAAACCGTAAGGACGAAAGAACTAAAATCCAAGCGAGTCAACAATCTGAATTAATAGATCAAAGAAATAATGCAAAACCACCTAAAAACTTTGAATCTTCAGGTAATGATATAATGGGTGGTGGGTTCGGCATGAATGCCTTCGAACCAAGATAATTTGTTTAATTTTATAATATTATATTATGGCTAAAAAAAAGAAAGCTGAGACGGTTGAAGAAATCGTTGAACAAACACAAGAACAGCCTATTGTTGAAGAACAAAAGGTTGAAGAACCATCTAACCCTAATGAGGTTAAAGAAGATGGTACTATTAAAGTAGACTTAGATAAATGGGCTAAGGTTAGTAAAAAAGAAGATACTGACGTAGCAAAAGTAGATTTATCTGAGAAAAAAGAAGAAGAACAACCGAAAGAAGAAGTAAAAGAAGAACCTGTTGAAGAGGTTAAAGAAGAAGAAAAAACAGAAGAGGTAGTTGAAGAAACACCTGTTGTTGAGGAGATTACTGAAATAGAGGTTGAAGAAAAAGTTGAAGAAGTTAAAGAAGCAGTTGAAGAAGCTGTTGCTGAGGCTAAAGAGACTGGTGAACCACTACCTGAAAATATACAAAAGGTAGTTGAATTCATTAATGAAACAGGGGGTAGTCTTGATGATTATGTTAGATTAAATCAAGATTACGACAAGTTTGATGATAATGAACTCGTAAACGAGTACTTAAAACAAACTAAACCTCATTTAACAGATGAAGAAAGAGTTTTCGTTATGGAAGATTTATATTCATACAATGAAGATGAGGACGATCCTAAAGACATTAGAAGAAAAAAATTGGCATTAAAAGAGCAAGTTGCGAATGCCAAAAGCCACTTGGACGGGCAAAAGTCCAAATATTACGCAGAAGTTAAAGCTGGAAGCAGGTTAGCGCCTGAACAACAGAAAGCTATTGACTTCTTTAATCGATACAATGAAGACGCTAAGACTGTTGAAAAGAACAAGTCTATCTTTGAGAAAAAGTCAAATGAAGTTTTTAACAACGAATTCAAAGGTTTTGAATATAGAGTTGGTGAAAAACGTTTCAGACTAAATATTAAAGAGACTGATAAGGTTAAAGATAACCAAATGAACATTAATAATTTCGTGAGTAAATTTACAAATAAAGATACTCAAGTTGTTGAAGATGCTAAAGGTTATCATAAATCACTTTTCACAGCAATGAACCCTGATTTAGTTGCTAATCATTTTTATCAACAAGGCAAGGCTGACGCTATCAAGGATAGTATGGCTAAAGCAAAAAACGTTGATATGTCTGCTAGACAAACAAACAGTAATGTTATTGAGTCTGGTGGTATGAGAGTGAGAGCGGTAACAGGTGAATCATCTAACGACTTTAAAGTAAAGATTGGGAGAAATCCAAATAAAATAAGTTAAACATTAAAAATTAAAAATTATGCCTTTTATTAATCCTGCTCAAGGTGCTGAATTACAGCACTTGACACCTCGCCCAACTCAATCGTTGTGGGGAGACAATTATTTGAGCTTCGATTCTGCATCTGGCGGTGGAACATTCGCACAACAATTTTTACCAGAAATTTATGAAAAGGAAGTAGAAAGATACGGAAAAAGAACTGTATCTGGTTTCCTTAAAATGGTAGGAGCTGAAATGCCTCTTGCTTCTGATCAAGTTATTTGGTCTGAACAAGGAAGATTACACATCGCTTATGATTCGTTAGAATCTGGAGCTAACTCTGTACAAGTTGCAGTAGCTGCTGATAATACAATTACATTACCTGCTGGCCACTTAGTACAACAATTTGATACAGTTATCATTGTAAACAATGAATCAGCTAGAATAGGTAATACAATAAAATGTAGAGTATCTGCTATTACAAATACAGGAGCTACAGTTTTACCTTATTCAACTAACGATTTAGCTGATGGCGCTTTGTTTGCGAATCTTGATGACATCAAAGTATTCGTTTATGGTAATGAATATCCAAAAGGTTCTTCAGGAATCGTTGGTAGCATCGACGCTGGGTTTACTCAGTTTAGCAACAGACCAATCATCTTAAGAGACAGATACCAAGTTAATGGTTCTGACACTGCACAGATCGGTTGGGTTGAAGTTACAACTGAAAACGGAGCTTCTGGTTACTTATGGTACATGAAGTCTGAACACGAAGCTAGATTAAGATTTGAAGACTACCTAGAAATGTCTATGTTAGAAGCTGA
>VMHT01082298.1_pt1 | contig 20414 bp, 24 predicted proteins | sample 4693611 | NCBI WGS metagenome assembly VMHT01 (sample SAMN12280063, study PRJNA550983) | marine metagenome | isolation source: seawater sampled from same location over 5 years 0.02-0.2 micron viral filtrate | place: USA: collected off the coast of southern California halfway between the port... ...
CAAGCACATGATGTGTGATGTGTACGTGTGTCATGCACGGGTGGGCAGGGGCCATGCGGGGGGTATACGTATATATACATGTACTCATACACAGAACAGGGAAATATGACTGTTAACCACTATACACATAAGGTGGTTTACATACTCGTAGGTACGTTATACTATAACAATATACGTGCTATCACTAGGTAACGGAATGTTTCAGTATATCACATAATGTTACAACTGTACGATTAGGGGTTGACATGTATTATATAATGTGTAAAACTATATATGTTAGTTAGGGTAGGGTCACTATAAGTGATACACGTACAGTATACACTTATAATCACTTATACTAATCTCTTAAATATTATGTAACTATAATTATATGTAAGTATACACGTACAGTGATACACTTAAATGGTAACTTGCCGTAGGCGAGTCCTTTTATATTTGTACAAATTAAGTATTGACAATGACAAAGAAATCAGTAAAACTATATACAGATAATGTTCTTGAAGAATTTTACCGACATGTATTAGACGGTAATCTTGAGAACTTACATATTCCCCATAGCGATGTATTCTATGTAAAGACTGCAGTGGAGGCCCACTATGGTCGTAAATTTACATTAGAGCATGTAGAGTGGGCTATGCGTGAAGAAGGATGGACGGATGGCTAAAGATCCTAGACTAGAACGTGCGGGTGTATCGGGCTTTAATAAACCTAAGCGTACACCTAACCACCCTAAGAAGTCACACGTAGTTGTGGCTAAAGAGGGTGATACGATTAAGACTATTCGTTTTGGTGAGCAAGGCGCAAGTACTGCGGGTAAACCTAAGTCAGGTGAAACAGATAAAATGAAAAAGAAACGTGCATCTTTTAAAGCACGTCATGCGAAAAACATTAAGCGTGGTAAGTTGAGTGCAGCTTACTGGGCAGATAAAGTTAAATGGTAAAGGAACTATAAAATGGGCGCTCTATCTAAATTAGCTAAAGTAGGAAAGAAAACTAAAGATGTAGCTAAAAAAACTAAAGCTTCAATGGAGGCTGCTGAAAAGAAACGTAAAGCAGCAGCAGCAAAAAGTAAACAGGGTAAAGCAAAAGCAGCAGCCAAAGTTACAGAGAAAAAAGGTTCTATCGCTAAAAAGATGACTGTCAGTGCTACCGATATTAAGCAAGCTAAAACGGCTAATCAATTTGCTGCTATGCAAAGGCGCATTGATGACATGCCAGACGGTAACAGTAAAAAGATGATGCAAAATATGTTAGACAGGCAGCGTAAAGAATTTGAAAAAATGCAGTCTGAAGAAGTATCACGTGCCTCACGTAAGTCTGCACAGTCTGCTTCAGATCGTAAAGCTAAACCTGTAACACTTCCCCCTATGCCTTTCGCTAAAGGTGGCCTCACTAAACCTTCTGCAAGTCAGTCTGGCCTGAAGAAACTGCCTACTGCTGTACGTAACAAAATGGGCTACATGAAGAGTGGTGGCAAAGTTACTAAGGATCACGTAGACATGCGTAAGGGTGGCTTGTTCAAATAGTGAGCATAGAAAGTGATATACGGGATTGGTCTAGTAAAGTATTAGAAGTACCTAACGATGCTCTTGGTGGTTTACCCGCATGTCCTTATGCACAGCAAGCATGGAAGCAAAACAAAGTACGTGTAGTAGAAACTAAGCACCTTGGCATTGAAGCTATTACACAAGCTAATATGTTTGATAATACATATGACTTAGTTGTAGTTGCATCATATTACTTTCCATCACCGCTGCAGCTTAAAGAGTTTACTACAATTTTAAACGATACGTACACACCTAGAGATTTGCACATAATGGAGTTTCATCCTGACTACGGTGCAGAAGATGCAGACTTAGACTTTTTATATGAGCATGAGTGGGAGTCTGATATAGAAGATGAATACGCTATGTTGTTTATTCAATCTTTAAGTAAAGTAGATGACGCAAGTTTACGGTTAGAAAAATTAGGATACTATAATGTGTATCCTCAAGACGAGTATGAAGCACTCGTATTAGATAGAAGGCAACGGAGACAGAAACAATGGCAATGAAACCTAGAGCAATGAAAAAGAAAACACCTATGCGTGGCGGTGGTATGGCTAAAAAAACCATGATGCGTGGTGGCGGTATGGCAGCTAAGAAAAAAATGATGCGTGGTGGAATGGCTAAGAAGAAAAAGTAATGACACTTATCTCTCACTTTCCTTTACCTAGTTTTCCTTTTCAGACGCATGATAACATTGTGTTTGAGAAGGCAGACAAGGATAGGTCCAGTAGAAATAATGAAGAATACAAACCAGAACAACCTAATCGCATTACTCCTGATACACCAGTAGAAGATCTAAAGCTAGTAAATCAGATGTATGCGTACAATCCTAATCCAAATAAACTACGTACTCCTGATGGACAGATCGTAGACTTTATTATTGCATAATGCATTTAGTGCATAACGGGATTGCAATCTTAACTATTATATGTTATAACTAAGTATGATATAACTATCTCTGTAAGGGTAAGTAACTCTTACCTACATATATAGGAGATAGAATATGTTAAAACGTATGTTTAAAAAGTTACAACAGAATCAGCAACGCAGAGCCGACTATTGGATTCTTATGAATCTAAGTGATAAGGAACTGCATGACATGGGGATCAGTAGAGGTGAAGTCAGGCAAAAAGTCTACGGTTAATGCGGCAGGAAATTATACTAAGCCTACTATGCGTAAACGTCTTGTCGCATCCGTTAAAGCTGGGAGCAAGGGTGGAAAACCCGGACAGTGGAGCGCACGTAAGGCACAAATGGTCGCAAAGCAATATAAAGCAAAAGGTGGGGGCTACAAGTAGTGGCCCTCTCTAAGTCTCAAAAGTCTTTAAAGAAATGGACTAAGCAAGATTGGCGAACTAAAAGTGGCAAGCCTAGTGCTAAGACTGGTGAGCGTTATCTACCTGCTAAGGCTATTAAGTCTCTTAGCAGCAGTGAGTATGCAGCTACAACCAGAGCTAAACGACAAGGCACGAAGGCAGGTAAGCAGCATGTGGCTCAACCTAAAGGCGTTGCAAAGAAGACCGCTAGATTCAGGAGAACTTAAATGACAATAGCTATGGAAAAAATACTAGCTTGGAAAATTATGCCACGTCTTATGATGTTGGTTATGACCGTTATGTATATACGTGTTATAGAATGGTTTATGTCTTTGCCCCAAGGTGAGGTAAGTACACAAGCTACAGCACTTACTGCAACTGTTACTGGTGCTATGACGGGTGCTTTTGCTGTATGGTTAAATAACGAAAAATGATTGGTCAGATCTTAGGAGCAGTAGGTGGACTAGCAACTACATACCTTGATGGTAAAGTAGCTGTACAGAAAGCTAATGCTGAGATTAAAGTAAAGCAAGCTACTGGTGAAATAGACTGGGATCTTGCTGCTATACAAGCTACACAGAATAGCTGGAAAGATGAGTGGATTACTTTACTTTTTTCTATTCCGTTAATTTTAGCGTTCTGTGGAGATTGGGGTAATAACATTGTGCAAGCTGGCTTTGCTGCACTAGAAACTATGCCAGCGTGGTATCAGTATAGCCTTGGCGGTATTGTAAGTGCCAGCATCGGTATTCGTTCTGTAAGTAAATTCTTTGGGAAAAAGTAATGGCATTTAAATTAAGCAGTAGAAGTTTAAAGAAACTAGAAGGTGTAGATGAAGGTATTGTATCAGTAGTTAAAGATGCTATTGGTATTACGAAAGTAGACTTTGGTGTTACCTTTGGACTACGTACACTAGAAGAACAAAAGAAACTGTACGAATCTGGTAGATCACAGACTATGAAGTCTAAGCATCTTGAAGGTCGTGCTGTAGATCTAGTCGCATACTTTGGTTCTGACATTTCTTGGGAACTTAATGTCTATGATGACATCTGTGATGCTATGGCTGAAGCCGCTAGAAAGAATGATGTAGCAATTAAATGGGGTGCTGCATGGAGTGAAGGAGACATTCGACAGTACGCAGGTACTGCAGAAGATGCAATGAATGCATATGTAGATCTCCGTAGGTCACAATCCCGTAGACCATTTATTGATGCCCCACATTTTGAGATGATGTAATGGCTAGAGAATTAACGGAACGCCAACAAAAGTTTCTTGCAGTCCTTATGGATGAGGCAGGTGGCGATGTTACTATGGCTAAGAAACTTGCTGGATACTCTGAGAATACTTCTAACACTGAGATTACAAATAGTCTTAAAGAAGAGATCATTGACGTAACACATAGCTACTTAGCACGTAATGTACCCAAAGCTGCAATGGCTATGGTTAGTGCACTATACGATCCTACTGAGCTAGGTATTCGTGATAAGATGGCAGCAGCTAAAGAGCTACTTGATCGTACTGGTTTAGTTAAAACGGAGAAGATGCAAGTAGAAGCTAAAGGTGGTGTAATGCTTATGCCAGCCAAGCAAACACAGGATGATGATGACTAAACCATTAGGACAATGGAAACTACCACAACCGACAGACCTACAAGAAGATAATGAATGGGTTCCTATTCCACGTGTAGCACGTACCGTGCCCTTTGGATATGAAATAGATCCAGACGATACTGGAATCCTCTTGCCAATTGAACACGAACTTGATATGCTTGTAAAAGCCAAGAAGTACTTAAAGCAGTACTCTTATCGTGAGGTAGCCAACTGGCTGACTAGAAACACTGGCAGAACTATATCTCATGTAGGATTAAAGAAACGGTTAGATAATGAGCGACGAAGAAAAAACAAAGCTGGAAGCCTACGCAGATGGGCAGACTATGCGAAAAAGGCAATCGCCAAAGCGGAAGAACTTGAAAACAACCGCATCGGGGCGAAAGAGCAAGACAACCAAGAAACAAACGCAGCCTGAACCAGCAAAGATAATAGTAGATGACCTTGCTCCTGTAGAAGAGCAGCATAACATTATCTTTAAACCTAACGCTGGCCCACAGACAAACTTTCTAGCAGCAGGTGAGCGTGAGGTTCTATATGGTGGCTCTGCAGGTGGGGGTAAGTCATACGCTATGTTGGCTGACCCATTACGGTTTATGGGCCATCCAGCCTTCTCAGGATTGCTCCTACGACATACTACAGAAGAACTAAGAGAACTTATCTTTAAGTCACAGGAAATGTACCCTAAGATCTGGCCCGGTATTAAGTGGTCTGAACGTAAGATGCAATGGACTGCACCATCGGGTGCCAGACTGTGGATGTCTTACTTAGATAAAGAAGATGACGTATTACGCTATCAAGGTTTGGCATTTAGTTGGATAGGCTTTGACGAACTTACTCAGTGGCCTACTCCCTTTGCTTGGAACTACATGAGGAGTCGCTTGAGATCTACAGCAAATGATTTGCCTGTATATATGAGAGCTACTACTAACCCCGGAGGTAGAGGCCATCATTGGGTTAAAAAAATGTTTATTGATCCTGCTCCGCATAATAGAGCGTTTGATGCAACAGACATTGAAACAACTGAAGTATTACGTTATCCTGCTGGACATGAGAAAGCTGGTAAACCTTTATTCAAACGTAAGTTTATACCTGCCCGTCTTTCCGATAATCCTTACCTAGCTGCACAAGGTGACTATGAAGCAATGCTTCTGTCTTTACCTGAACAACAACGTAGGCAATTACTAGATGGTGATTGGGATATTAAAGAGGGTGCAGCCTTTACAGAGTTCGACAGAAACATACATGTAGTTGAACCCTTTCGTATACCAAGTAACTGGGTAAAGTTTAGAGCATGTGACTATGGGTATGGAAGTAAGTCAGGAGTAGTTTGGTTTGCAGTATCTCCTAATGAACAATTAATTGTATACAGAGAACTATACGTAGGTAAAGTACTAGCTGCAGACTTAGCAGATATGGTATTGGATTTAGAGGCTGAAGATGGAAATATTAAGTATGGCGTTCTTGATAGTTCTTTATGGCACAAGCGTGGTGATACTGGCCCATCATTGGCTGAACAAATGATTCAACGTGGATGTCGGTGGCGTCCATCTGATAGATCTAAAGGCTCACGTGTAGCTGGTAAGAATGAAATACATAGGCGGCTACAGGTAGATGAATTTACGGAAGAGCCTCGTATGGTGTTTTTTAATAACTGTACTAATATGGTTGCCCAACTACCAGCCCTACCCATCGACAAAAGAAACCCAGAAGATATTGACACCACCTCCGAAGATCACTTGTACGATGCTTTGCGATATGGTATCATGTCCAGACCAAGGTTTAGTATATTTGACTACGACCCAAACGGAAGACCACAAGGTGGTATGCGAGTAGCAGATGCTACCTTTGGTTATTAACAGCAATGGAAATATAAATGGAAGAAGATACAGAAGGTTTTATTGAAGACGATGCCATTATTCTAGAAGATAGTGATGACTCAACTATTGATGATGCAGACACTTCTAAAATAATTCCGTTTATTATGGAAAAATACAATCGTGCAGATGATTATCGTCAGCAGGATGAGGATCGTTGGTTACGTGCGTACCGTAATTATCGTGGCTTGTATAGCCCAGACGTACAATTTACTGAAGCAGAAAAGTCTAGAGTATTTATTAAAGTAACTAAAACAAAAACACTAGCTGCCTATGGTCAGATTGTAGATGTATTATTTGCAGGACAAAAGTTTCCGCTTACTGTAGATCCTACAGAGCTACCTGATGGCGTAGTTGCTGATGTAAACTTTGATCCTAAAGAGCCTGAACAGTTACGTGAGTCTGGATTAAATGAACCTGTAAGTCCGTATGGCTTTAGGGGAGATGGCAGAGAACTACCTGCAGGTGCTACATCTAAAACTCTTTTAGAAAGTCTAGGACCACTTAAAGATAAACTAGAAGGCATAGATGGTGTACGTGAAGGTGTAGGCAAAACTCCTACAGCAATTACATTTAGCCCAGCAATGGTTGCGGCTAAGATGATGCAAAAGAAAATACACGATCAGTTAGAAGAGTCTAGTGCCAGTAAACATTTACGTAGTACTGCATTTGAGATGGCATTATTTGGTACGGGTATTATGAAAGGCCCGTTTGCTGTAGATAAAGAGTATCCTAATTGGGGTGACGATGGAGAGTATTCTCCTATGATGAAAACAATACCTCAAGTATCACATGTATCTGTATGGAATTTTTACCCAGATCCAGACGCAAACAATATGGAAGAAGCTCAGTTTGTTATTGAGCGCCATAAAATGTCACGTACTCAACTGCGTAACTTAAAACGTAGACCGCACTTTCGTTCTAATGTAATTGAAGAAGCGGTACAGCTTGGTGAAAATTATAATAAAGAATCGTGGGAAGATGATTTAGCTGACTATGCACCAGAGCATGGTGTAGAGCGTTACGAAGTTCTTGAGTATTGGGGTATGGTAGATACCGATATGCTAGAGGAACAAGGCGTAGATATTCCACAAGAACTGTCTGAAGTAGAAGAGCTACAAGCTAACGTCTGGATTTGTAACGGTAAACTACTTCGCATGGTACTTAACCCGTTTAAACCCGCTAAGATTCCTTACATGGCTGCACCATACGAGCTTAACCCTTACTCATTCTTTGGTGTAGGTATTGCAGAAAATATGGATGATACACAAACATTAATGAATGGCTTTATGCGAATGGCTGTTGACAATGCTGTATTATCTGGTAATCTTTTAATTGAGGTTGATGAAACTAACTTAGTGCCGGGTCAAGATCTATCTGTATACCCCGGCAAAGTATTTAGACGCCAAGGTGGAGCACCGGGGCAAGCTATCTTCGGCACAAAGTTTCCTAACGTTGCTGCAGAAAACTTACAGTTATTTGATAAAGCAAGGGTACTAGCAGATGAGTCAACTGGATTTCCATCTTTCGCTCATGGTCAAACAGGGGTCAGTGGTGTGGGTCGTACTGCTTCTGGCATTTCTATGCTTATGGGTGCCGCACAAGGTGGTATAAAGAATGTAATTAAAAACGTAGATGATTACTTACTACGTCCACTAGGCGAAGGTCTATTTAGATTTAATATGCAGTTTGACTTTGATCCAACAATCAAAGGTGATCTAGAGGTTAAAGCACGTGGTACTGAAAGTCTTATGGCTAATGAAGTACGCAGTCAACGTCTTATGCAGTTTATGCAAATCTCCTCTAGTCCTGCGCTTGCACCTTTTGCTAAGTTTCAGTACATTATTCGTGAGATTGCAAAGTCTTTAGAGTTAGATCCAGATAAAGTAACTAACAATATGGATGAAGCGGCTATTCAAGCAGAGTTAATGAAAGGCTTTCAGCAAGAACAGCCAGCACCAGCAGGTGCTAATCCAGCAGATCCAACAGGTGCAGGTGGCGGTACAATAGGTACAGGCCAAGCACCAACCCCTCAAGAACAAGGATTCAGTGGCAATGAACAAGGAGCACCTCAACAAGCTCAAGGGGCTGGTCAACAACCACCAGCAGTGGGAACAGTTCAGTAATTACTTAGATGAACTGATAGCACAGCAACATCGTTCTATGGAACAAACAGATAATGATAAAGTTATGTATAGGTCACAGGGCGCTATATATCAGTTACGTAGATTAAAACTATTACGAGATGAGGTATTAAAATCATGAAAGATCAAATGGAACTTTTTGAAGATGGCGGTCTTAAAGATGAGGGCGGCATGGTAGATGAAGAATCTGGTAATGAAGTTCCTGTTGGTGGAACACGTAAAGGTGTTCGTGATGATATACCTGCAATGGTAAGTGAAGGTGAGTTTGTATTTCCTGAAGATGTAGTAAGATACATTGGCCTAGATAAACTTATGCAGCTACGACAAAAGGCAAAAGTAGGATTAAAACGTATGGAAGATATGGGCCAAATGGGTAATAGCGATGAAGCTACCATACCTGACGATATGCCTATGGATTCACCCGATCTTGTTATTGTAGCTGGTGAAGCACCTAAAGAGATGGCAGAGGGTGGGGCGGTTGTAGATGGAGTTGCTCAAACTGCTGCACCCCGCAGACTTACACCTGAAATACAAAGACCCGAAAGAAAACAGGTAAGTTTTAAACAGCTTATGGGCAAGAATGCTGTAGAGTTTAAGCAGTATCGCAATGCTCAAGGAGCAAGTCTTTTGATTCCTTTTGTGGGAGGTAATCCTATATACCCAATTCCTTCTGGTTATACTTTGTACGATGCAAGCACAGATACTGCCGATCCTACAAGCCCTCAAAATCAAGCTGATGCTATTGCTACTGAAGTGTCTACAGCTATTAATAGAGCTACTGGTAATGATAGAGATGATGATGGACCTGCATCAGTACCTCAAAGTGCTTTTCAAAAAGCTGGCAGTTGGGATATGGATACATCAGGTAAAGATGGCAAGGCTTTACAGATGTGGATTGATGAGGCTACTAAATTTACAAATGGAACATCTACGGTTGTAACAGGTGTAGCCGCTGCATTTGGTTTAGGTTTACCTGTAGCTGCAATGACATCTTTGGAAAAAAAACGAATACTAAAGGGTATTGATGCTAAAATTGCACAGGCCAGAAAAACAGATATGGCAGGTCAGGTAGCTGCATTAGAGGCTATTAAAAAAGATTTAACAGAAAAAACTACAGGTATAAGTTCTGCTTTGTCTAGTTTAACTACTACAGTATCTGACCTATTTAATTTTTCAAATGAACAAAAAGAAACAGCAGTTAATACTGCTAGTAGAGTAACTGAACTAGAAAATACTGTAGCTGAACAACCTACTGCTGCTTTTACTCCTGATGTAGCTAAAGATACTGCTACACCTGCTGTAGATGAAGGCTTTCAACAAGATCAAGCTAGTCAAACTCTTGCTGCTTTTACTCCTACTGTATCGGGTCCAGCAGCAGCAGAGGCTCAATTTGGTGCTCCATTAGGAGATCCTTTAGGTGGAACTCCTCCTGCTGTAGATGAACTAGTGTTTACTCCAAGTTTACCTGTACCACCAGTAAGTGGCTATGATGAAATTAAAGCAGATCCTCGTCTATTAGAATCAGCAGGTGTGCCTTTTCAGTATCCTGCACCTACACCTGTAACTACTCCTGCACCTCAACCTACAACACCTGTAGGTGCTAGTTCTTTTGGTGAGGCACTAACTCAACAAGCGCCTAGTTTAATAGCAGAAGACATACAACAAACAGATGCGTATAAACTAAGATATGGTGATACTGATGCTCAGATGCAAAGTTTAATGCCGCCCGTTGTATTGCCAAGTGCACCAGTAGTAACTGGTTATGATGATGCACCTATTAAATCTTTAACTGATACACGGCAAGAAAAAGAAAAGGCAGAAATTGCAGCAGCAGCAAAGGCAGCAAAAGAAAAAGCTGAAAAAGAAGAAGCAGCAAGGGAAGCAGCAATAGCGGCAGCAGCAAAAGCAGCGGCAGATAAAGCGGCAGCGGAAAAGGCTGCAGAAGAAAAGGCTGAAAGAGAAAGAGTTGCAGCAGCAGCAAAAGCAGCTAGAGAAAAAGCTGAAAGTGACGCTAGAGAAGCGGCTGCAGCAAAGGCAGCAAAAGAAAAAGCTGAGAAAGAAGAAGCAGCAAGGGAGGCAGCAATAGCGGCAGCAGCAAAACGTGACAGAGATGATGACACTAATAGTATTTTTAATAAAACATTAGAAACAACAGGTACGGCAACTAGAACAGGAAGTGCTGCACCTAGTACATCTATTAGACCTACAGCTAGACCAACTACTTCTTCAAGTGACGATAGTAGTAGCGATGATAGTAGCAGTGATAGTAGTTGTGTTATAGCAACTCACGGCGTAGCAACAGGAGGCTTTAGTCTTTTAGATAAAGCAAAAGCAGAGCTGTGGTGTGAGAGAACATATCACAATAAATGGTACGGTGAAGCATTTAGACGTGGCTACCGCTATGCAGGAAACACGGCTATTAAAAAAGGCAATGCAGCAAAACACTATCAAGAGTTTAAAGACTTTGTATTATACGGTAGGGGTCTTAAAAAGGATTGGAAGTCTGCAGTAAATTATTATAAACGAACTATTCAGTTTTTTGTAACTGGACTAATTGTAAGATAGAGGATATAATGGCTGATCAAAAAACATACAACGAGTTTATGTTAGAAGTAAAAGATAGATTTAGGCAGTTGTCAGATAATGATAAAGATGCAATACGTTCTTTACGTGGCACACCTGAAGGTAGAGTACTATCAAAGGTACTAGGAGAAATAGGTCTTATTAATCTAGGAATAGCTAAAAAACCTACGGCAAGATCTAAAAAACGTGGACTAGCAACACGTTAAATTGCTAGATACGCTGGCTACTCATCCCCCATCCAACATGGCTACGGTGGCCCCAGTAAGGAAAATATAATGGCTAATGATATTATGGCAGAAGAAATGCAAACAGAAAAGAAAGTTGCATTTGCTAATCGTAAATATAATAATGAAGACAAACGTAAAAAAGAAGAAGAAGAGTTAGAACAACTTATCGCAGAACAAAAGGGTGAATCTGTAGAAAGTACACAAGAAGCAGAACCTACTGGTGCAGAAGAAAGAAGTTTTAAAAAACGTTACGGTGATCTTCGTAGGCACATGCAAGATAAAGAAAAATCTTGGGAAGATAAGTTTAAACAACTTGAAGGTCAGTTAAAAGAAGTAACGCAACAAGAAATTAAATTACCTAAATCGGATGATGACATTGAAGCGTGGGCAAAACAATATCCAGATGTAGCTGCTATTGTAGAAACTATTGCAATTAAAAAAGCACGTGAACAGTCTGCAGGTTTAGAAGATCGTGTAAAAGAAATTGATGAGATGAGAGCTACAGCATCTCGTGAAAAAGCAGAAGCTGAATTAATGAAGGCACACCCAGACTTTGGTGAGATTCGTGATAGTGACGAGTTTCACGAGTGGGCTGATGAACAACCTAAGTGGGTACAAGATGCACTGTATGAAAATGACAGTGATGCTCGTTCAGCAAGTCGTGCCATTGATCTGTATAAAGCAGACAAGAACATTAAAACAAAGAAACCTGCAAGCACAAAAGATGCTGCACGTTCTGTAAACAGTCGTAATAATCGTAGCCAACCTGAAGAATATGATTCATCTACAATATTTAAAGAATCACAAGTAGCTAAGATGTCACCTCAACAATACGAAAAAGCATCTGACCAAATTATGGAAGCTATTCGTACAGGTAAATTTGTTTACGATATGTCTGGTTCTGCCAGATAAAGCTATTGACATATAATATATTTATGATATAACTATATGTACAATCGGTAGTATGGCCCTGTTAGGTATTAACTACAGTTACCCGTACTACCAATTAACTAAACTATCCGCAAACAACAATACACGCTTTCGGACAACCTAATGTCTCATGGCCCGTTTTGCTAGAAGGTAGGCCAACTTTCTAATAAACGCACCCTAGTAGAATTAGCCTCTGTATAAGTCATTAGTCGTTTGCATCTGTGATTTAATGCTAGGAGAAACTAAAATGGCATTTACATCCGCTGCTGGACATGGCAATTTACCCAACGGTAATTTTTCACCAGTAATTTATAGCAAACAGGTGCAACTTGCTTTCCGCAAAGCATCAATCTGTGAAGCTATTACTAACTCCGATTATTTTGGAGAAATCGCTGCAATGGGCGACTCAGTTAAAATTATCAAAGAACCTGAGATCACTGTTAAAGCATATGAGCGTGGCACAACCATTACACCACAAGATCTTGATGACGAAGATTTCTCATTGACAATCGACAAAGCCAATTATTTTGCCTTCAAGGTCGATGATATTGAGGAAGCTCATTCCCACGTTAATTTCCAAGGTCTTGCAAGTGATCGTGCTGCGTATCGTTTGTCAGATCAGTTCGACCAAGATGTACTTGGCTACTTAACTGGTTTTAAGCAATCAGCTATTCATGGTACACCTGACACAGTTAACACAACTGTCAATGGTACTGTAGCTGTTTCAACTGCAGGTACAGATGAACTGTTGTCTTCAATGAAACTTGACGCAGCAGCCTTCGGTGGTTCTGCTGGTGATGCGCTTGCCCTTCAGCCACGTGCTGGTGGTGCAACTGACACTACTCCTGCTGTTGGTGATACTTTCCCATTAACTGTTATTGCACGTATGTCACGTTTGTTGGATCAACAAAATGTGGATACTCAAGGCCGTTGGTTGGTAGTAGATCCAGTATTTATGGAACTTCTGAAAGACGAAGACTCACGTTTGTTTAACGCCGACTTCGGTGGTTCAGGCTTGGCTAATGGTCAAATCGGAATGAACATTCATGGTTTCCGTGTTTATCAATCAAACAACTTACCAGCCGTTGGTACAGGTCCGTCCTTTACAGGTACAAACTCTGCTGTCAACTACGGTATGATTGTTGCTGGTCACGATTCAGCCGTTGCAACTGCAGAGCAGATCAACAAGACTGAAACATATCGTGATCCAGATTCATTCGCTGACATTGTTCGTGGAATGCATCTATATGGTCGCAAGATCCTTCGTCCAGAAGCTCTTGTGAACGCTAAGTATCACTTGGCATAAGAGGAGAACTAGACAATGGCTACTATTACTGCACAACTAGCTCCTGCACATGGAGCTTCTTCACGTGGGCGTCAGCCTTACATGGTAGAGCAAACAATCGACCTAACGGCAAATAGCATTGCACCTGCTGATGTAGTACAAGCTATCACTGTTCCTGCAAATACTAAAATTATTGCTGCAGGTATTCAAGTGACAGCTTCCGCTACTATGAATACAGGTACAGATGCTACTGCTATCTTGGGTACAGCCGTAGACGATAATGAGTACGTGGCTGCTTTTGATATTGATGGTGCTGCAGATGGAGCGTATGCTCCTTCCGCTGCTGTAGCGGGTGATGTTGTCATTACTTCTGCAGATACACTTGACGTAACACTTGCAGGTTCTGGCGCATCATTTTCTGCAGGTACACTACGTGTATACGCTGTAATGATGGACGTTAGCGCACTAGGTGAGATGTCTGCTGACGAAGTAGGTCGTGACGCACTTGCGTAACTAAATAATTAAGGGGCTGCTTTCGGGTGGCCCTTTAACTACATAAGGATTTTAAAATGCGTAAGAAAAAAGGATATGCTTTAGGTGGTGTTACTACACCTGAACAAGAAGATAGTAGATACCGTCCTTCTGCTAATCGTGCACCTCAAGGCATGATGTCCTCACGAGGCACTGCTGCAGCTATGGGTTTGTATGATGGTGGTGTAGTAGTTAAAAAGAATTACTGTAATCCTGTAAAAATTGTAGATAATCGTAAAAAATAATGGCAGGTATTAACTTCAGGACAGCCAGCAAGTTTGCCGCAGTTACAGGTAACTCTGCTAGTAGTACTAGCAATCCTAATAATGCTACGGTATTATTTACTTGTCCTGAAAGTCACGAAGCTGAAATAGTTTTTCTTATGATAGCTAATGAAGATAGCTCTACATCTAACATAGGAATACAAGTATACCATGCAGATGACAACACTTACCATATGCTAGTAGGTGAAGAGTCTATAGCAGGTAATAACCATACACAGTTTATTGGTGGTGGGCCTTTGTTTTTACATGCAGGTGATAAGGTCTTAATATTTAGACACACTTCTTCACACAACTTTGATGCTACACTTTCTGCTAGATTATATTTTACACCTGCTAAAAGGTTATAACAATGAGTACTTTTCTTAGTCTAACTAACGAACTTTTACGTCGATTGAATGAAGTTCAAATTGACCAAGCAGACTTTGCTAACGTTAAAAACGTTCAAGCATTGGCTAAAGATTCTATTAACTCATCTATTCGTCAGATGCTTCAGGATGCTCAAGAGTGGCCTTTTACTTTAGTAACTTATGAGCAGACACTAGTCGCTGGCACTAATACATATGACTTTCCTGCTGACTACTCTAAAGCAGACTGGGATACATTTTATATTAAACAACTTACCTCAGAAAACAACACACCTAAAAAATTAAAATTAATTACATATGATCAATACTTATCTAAATTTAGAAGTGTAGAAGATTTAGGTGGAGATAATGGTAGATCTGATCCTGACTATGTTTATTTAACACAAGATACAAAGTTTGGAGTTACGCCTATACCAAATGCAGCGTATGTTATAGAGTATAGATATTGGAAGTATCCAGCAGATCTCACAGCTTATGATGATACAGCGATTATACCTGATAGATTTAAACATGTTGTTATTGATGGTGCTATGATGTATATGATGTTGTTTAGATCTAATGAACAAAGCGCATCTATGCACAGTAAAAAGTTTGAAGACGGTATTAAGATGATGCGTAGATTAGTTGTAGATCAACATATTAATGTTATATCTACAGTAATACAAAGGTCTAACTATACCGCAAATGTTGATAACTTTTAAGTATGGCTGACGCTTTACAAACATATGTCTCTGTTTGTGCAGGGGGTCTTGTTACTAACGTTGACCCACTTACTCAAAGTAACTCTTTGTCAGGCAGCGCAGTACGTCTAATTAACATGGAGCCATCTTTAGAAGGTGGTTACAGACGTATAAGCGGTTACGCAAACTCTTATGGTACACTTCCCGGTACTGGTAAAGTTTTAGGTCTTAATGTAAACGGTGAAATAAATCAAGGAATACTTGGTTGTAGAAAACCGTCCTCTGGAAATAACTACTTACATTGGTATAATCACTACTACGATGTAGCACTAGGATCAGGGCAAGGCTCTGGTTTTTCTGTAGGTGAAACTCTTACAGGTGTAGTTAGTTCAGGAGATGCAACTACAGTAGCAGCAACAGGTACTGTAATATCTAAAACTTCTGATGCTCTTGTAGTAGACTTTGGTAAATTGCCTAGTAATATCTTTGCTACAGGTAATGTTATTACAGGCGGTACATCTACTGCAACAGGTACAGTAGCAAGTACACCTACAGTCAAGGGTTGGCAAGCAGTATCATCTGCAGGTAGTCCTACCATGATAGGGGTTGACGTCGTAAGGTTTGAACGTTATAATTGGACTGAAGAAGTCCTGCTACTAACAGACGGTATTAACCCTGCTGCTAAGTATAACGGTACTACATACACACAGATTACACATACTAATGCTCCAAACAATCCACAGTTTGCTAGTGCCTTTGCAAATCACTTATGGTTAGCTGGAGATCCTGACGAACCATTTAATATTTATTTTTCATCCCCTAATGCTGATACAGACTTTGATCCAGCAAATGGGGCTGGTGTTATCAACATAGGCTTTACTGTAACTCAGTTAAAAGCATTTCGTAATCAACTTTATGTATTTGGTCAGAACCAGATTAAACGTATTGTTGGAGACAACTACTCTAACTTTAGTGTAGAAAATGTTACTAATGACTTGGGTTGTGTTGCTCCTGATACTGTAGTAGAATTTGGTGGTGACATTATCTTTCTTGGACCTGATGGTGTTAGACCTATTTCTGGAACTTCTCGCATTGGTGACGTTGAGCTTGAAACAGTATCTCGTGAAATACAAAAGACTTTTGAAAACTATACAGCTAACGAAGATGTTACAAAACTAAAAGCCCTAGTTATTCGTAGGAAGTCACAGTTTAGATTATTCTTTGAAGCTAATACTTCTTTGTCGTTACTGGCGGCTATTCGTAAAAGTTCTTCAGCACAGTCTACATTTGAATATAGTCAGCTTGTAGGCATTGAAGCAACAGCAGTAGCTAGTGGGTATGTAGGGCAGTTTGAGTTTGTACTGCATGGAGATACTACAGGTAAAGTATTTAAGCAAGAAGAAGGTAATTCTTTTGGTGGATCTGACATACTAAGTGTTTATCAAACTCCATTTTATTTTATGGGTGATCCAGAGTTACGTAAGATTTTTTACAGAGTTAAAACGTTTCTTAAATCAGAGGGTTCAACTTCAATATCTGTAGGCATAGAGTATAACTTTGGTGACTCAGAGATTGCTACACCAGCAAACTTTGATTTAAGTACCGCAGGTGCTGCATCTTTATTTGACGCAAGTTCAACTCTTTACGATGAAACAGATGTTTATGACGGAAACCCTACACCAATTAGAACTACTAACATAAGTGGGTCAGGCGATTCTATATCAGTAGCATATGTTACTAACGGTACAAACCCCAGCCATACCATACAGGCTGTTTCTATATTGTATGGTGCAGGGGATAGGAGATAAAAAGTGGCAGGATATACAAGACAATCTTCAGCAGATATTATTGCAACGGCTGTTGTTCGTGCTAACCCGCTGAACGTAGAGTACAATGCATTACGAGATGCATTTAACGCAAGCACAGGACATAAGCACGATGGTACTGCAGCAGAGGGTGCATATGTACCACTGATTGCAGACTCAGATGCTTTAAACAAAGTAGTTATTGATACATCAAACAATCGTGTTGGTGTATTCGTAGAGGTAGCTAGTGCTGCTGTAGAGCAAATACGTATTCAAGATGGTGCAGTCGTTCCTGTTACTAACAACGACATTGATCTTGGTACATCTAGTTTACAGTTTAAAGATTTATTTATTGATGGTACAGCTACAGTAGATGCACTGCAAGTAGATGCTAATGCTGTTGTTACAGGTAATCTTACAGTAAACGGTAATGCTACTCTGGGTAATGCCGCTAGTGACACTGTTACTATTACTGCTGACGTTGCTTCTCCACTACTACCTTCTGCTGATGACACGTATGACTTAGGTGCTGTAGGCTCTGAGTGGCGTAACTTGTACATTGACGGTACAGCTAACATTGATGCTCTCGTAGCAGATACTGCAGACATCAATGGTGGTACAGTTGATGGTGCTGTTATTGGTGGGGCTAGTGCTGCTGCTGGTACATTTACTTCTTTAACTGCTACAGGTACATCTACACTTACTACGGTAGATATTAATGGTGGTAATATTGATGGAACTATTATTGGTGCTGGTTCTGCTGCTGCTATTACAGGTACAACAATTACTGGTACATCTCTTGTAGGTCCAGTAACAGGTGATGTTACAGGCAATGCAGACACCGCTACTGCACTAGAAACGGCAAGAACTATAGGTGGTGTATCGTTCAACGGTACAGCTAACATCAATCTTCCCGGTGTAAATGCTTCAGGTAATCAGGATACTTCAGGTAATGCTGCTACAGCTACAGCCTTAGAGACTGCTCGTACTATTGGTGGAGTTAGCTTTAATGGTACATCTAATATTAATCTCGCAGGTGTAAACACTACAGGTAATCAAGATACGTCAGGCAATGCAGCTAGTGCGACTGTACTACAAACAGCAAGAACTATTGCAGGTAACTCTTTCAATGGCTCTGCTAATATTACTATTGCTGCTACAGATCTGTCCGACACAGACCAGAGTTTAGCTACAAGTGATAACGTACAGTTTGCTCAAGTAACTACTACAGGCAATGCTATTGTCGGTGGTGACTTAACTGTAAATGGTACTACAACAACAATCAACTCTAGTAACATGACTGTAGACGATCAGCTTATTGAGTTAGGTAATGGTCGTTCAGGTTCTGCTTCAGGTGATGCTGGTATTGTTATTGAACGTGGCAGTGATGCTAATGCTTTCATTGGCTTTGACGAAAGTGCAGATAAGTTTACTGTAGGTACTGGTACATTTACTGGTGCATCTACAGGCGATCTTACAATTACTACAGGCACACTTGTAGCCAATATTGAAGGTAATGTCACAGGTGCTGTTACAGGTAATGCTGATACAGCTACGGCCCTAGCAACCGCACGTACAATTGCTGGTCAATCTTTTGACGGTACGGCTAATATTACTATAGCTCCTACAGACCTTACGGGTGTAAATGCTACCGCTACTGAACTAAACATTATGGATGGCGATACGTCAGCTACATCTACTACTCTTGCAGATGCAGACAGAGTTGTAGTTAATGATGCTGGCACCATGAAGCAGGTAGCACTGACTGACTTTGAAACATACATGGAGACATCTTTAGATACTCTAAGTAATGTGACAACAGTAGGTGCTCTTAACAGTGGTAGTATTACAAGTGGCTTTGGTGCTATTGATGTTGGATCAAGTGCTATTGCTACTACAGGCACAATTAACTTTGGCTCATTAGCTGATGGTTCAATTACTATTACAGGCTTTGTAGATGAAGACGATATGTCATCTAACAGTGCTACACTTATTCCAACCCAACAGTCTGTAGAAGCTCGTATTCAAGCAGTCAATGGTACATCTAACAACGTAACAGGTCTTACTGCCACAGGTGCAGAGCTAAACACAGTAGCTGACTTTTCTGCTGTAAGTGTAGACACAAGTACTGCAATAGCTAGTAATGATGCCTTATTAGTATTTGACAATGGTAACGAAATAGGTTATCGTGATGTAGACTTACTTGATACATACTTCTCAGGTACAACTAAAACACTCACTAATAAAACTCTAACAAGTCCAGTAGTAACTGGTATGCACCTTAATGATTCAGGGTTTACTGTAGAAGGTTCTGGTGCAGATGGTAATGAAACTACTGTAGCCTTTACAAACCCAACTGCAGATCACACTATTACATTCCCTAATGCTACAGGTAATGTAGCTGTATTTGCTACTGCACCTACTGCAGCTATTACTGATGGTTCTGCAGGGCAGTTCTTAAAAACAGATGGCAGTGGTGCATTGAGCTTCGCCGCAGCGGGTGCTGATCTCTATGCTGCTAATGAAAGTAGTCCTACTGCACAGCCTTCAGCCACTGGCGCTAATGCAATCGCTATTGGTAATCAAGCTGTTAGCTCTGGTGCTGATAGTGTTGCTCTTGGTCACTCTAAGGCCGCAGGGGAAGACTCTTTTGCAGCAGCAATACAAAACAGTGACGGAACTTACGGCGCTTTAGAGGCGAGAAGTGTTGCTATCGGGAGCCAAGCTAAAGTTGCATCAGGTGCAACAGGTGGTTGCGTAGCTATCGGTAACTCTGCATTAGTTACAGGGAATACTGCTTCCGTAGCTGTTGGATTTGCAGCAACAGCTTCTGGTTCAGCATCTTCAGCTTTTGGAAGACAGGCGGTTGCGGCTGGTACTAGAAGTGTAACTGTAGGTAGAGGGTATTCTTCAGGAACCGACAGCTTTGCCGCAGGTATAGGGTCTACTAGCACTAGCAAAGGGGCATTACACGACTATTCTGTAGCTCTAGGTTATGAAGCTGTAACCACAGGCTCTAATCAAATTGCGTTAGGCGGTGGCAGTACAGCAGTTAGAGTATCAGAAGCCTACACCCTACCAACGGCTGATGGTTCTGCCAATCAGGTGCTTACCACGGATGGCTCAGGCGTAGTTAGCTTCGCAGATGCTGGTGGAGACCCTGATCTCTATCGTGACAATGCTGTTTCTGCGACTACCCCAACAGCAAGTGGTGATAATGCAGTAGCAATTGG
>VMHT01094308.1_pt1 | contig 20412 bp, 49 predicted proteins | sample 4693611 | NCBI WGS metagenome assembly VMHT01 (sample SAMN12280063, study PRJNA550983) | marine metagenome | isolation source: seawater sampled from same location over 5 years 0.02-0.2 micron viral filtrate | place: USA: collected off the coast of southern California halfway between the port... ...
GTATGCCTAGTATTACTATACCTTTTGTTCAACCATTGCCAATTCAAATAAAACCTATTAAACAGATAAAACAGTTTATTGAACCAATAATAAAACCACTTATTAAAGAAAAAAAAATAGAAGATGTATACGTTGTTCCAACTCCTATTCAGACAAGACCAGCTCCTGAACCCAAACCTATTGTTCAAGCAAAGCCCATTGCAAAAGTTAAAGAAAAAATTGTTGAAGTTGAAGATAAAAAGACAGAGCCAACAAAAGAAGTCGTTAAAGAAACAGTGGGAACAGATATAAAAAAACCTGTTGAAGTTGCAAAAACTAAAGTAGAAGTTAAAACAGTAGTCGTTGATAAACCTACAATAGAACCTATCAATGTAGTTATGAATATTAATATAGATACCCAAGCTATGTTACAAGAACAACCTGATCTATCTAGTTATACAAATAAACAAATGGTAGATGTTGTAGAGCTGCCTAAGGGTGATAAAGATTTTTTTAATGAGATAGAACTTGCTGGTTACAATAAGTCTATCTATCAATCTAAACAAAAAATGTTGGCTATGTTAGTTACTGATCCGATATTTATATATGAAGTTAAATTACAAAAAGCTCAAGCTGTAACAGACAGAGCTTATAAGAAATTACAGGAGGCATTAAGTGCAAGGGATATATAGTAAACTACAACTCGTTAGTATTATTTTAGGTGTTGCTGGTATTTTAGGTGGCTTCGTTTACACATGGGGAACATACAATCAACGTCTTGATGCATTAGAACAAAAAGATTTTGTTATCAATCAAACAGTAGACCTATCTGATATAAAAAAAGACATCAAAGAATTAGACAATGATTTGTCTGTTCAAATACAATTTTTACAAGAACAAATACAAAAAGCTAACGTAGAGATTAACATCAACAAAGCTACAATAGAATACTTAGATGCAAAACTGTTAGAATTGAAACAAGAGAATAACAATCCTTTACTAAATGGATTAGGCTTGTAATGAAACTCTCAGATTCAACGCAAATCTCTCTCCCTGCTCGTAACCTTTTAGCTATCCTACTTGCGGTAGCAGTAGGCACTATGTCTTATTTCACTATTGTTGAAAGACTTAATTCAGTAGACACCACTCTACAGTTAATGGAAAAAGATTTAGAAGCAGCTAATTCTTTTATTGATGGTGTACCTAAAGGCGATATGGTATCTCCACAGATACAAGAAATATATATGCTTGTTGAATATTTGTCAGGCAATGTAGAAAAATTAAAATCACAAATGGAAGAAGAAATACCTATGATTCAAAAGAATGATATGACTATACAGTTCCATGAAGAAAGATTAATTAGCCTGGAAGAAAAACAAAATGGTCATTGAAACTGTTGTATTGTTAAGTTTGTGGATTTATGATGGCGGTGATAGAAAGATTGAAGGTTGGTATCATCAAGATAATTTAAGTTCATGTCTATCATCTAAGAGAACAGCAGAAAGAAACTCAGGGGATCAATTACAATATACTTGCACTTTAGAGCAATGCGAAATGAGTATAGATCAGACTGGTGTAAAACATTGTAATAAAATATTAGATTAAATTCTTGAAGAAGCTTCTTTAGTACGCCACATACCAATACGTTCTTTAGCAAGATTATATAATTCTTTTAATTGTTCATACCTAGCTTTAGCAAAGGCTAAGTTATCATTATGTGTAAGCATACGATTATCTGCATAAGCTTCAGTAGTGCGAGCAGCATCAGATTTTTCATCTGAGTCTTTCTTAATTGTATTAAGTAGAATCTTTGTATAACCATCCATAAGTATATATTGTTGATTGTATTCAGTTAGTGTATCTAGATTGTTTATACAGAAGTTATAAGCTCTTTCAGCAGCAGCTTCATCTAATGTTGTTTCTTGACCAATTTTAATATCTTTCTTAACTTTTTCAAAGTTGTTTAGATCATATGTCATTTAACTCTCCTTTCTTTTCTATGTAAGATTTCATTCTTGTAGATTTAATTATAGTATGCATTGGAAACTGACGCAAAAACATTTGTTTAGCAATTTCTAATGTATGTGCATCAACTCTTGAATCTACAAGTTTACCTTTTTGATCTTCGGCTTCTATGTACCATTTTTTAGGTGCATTTTGTTGATAATCTCTTTGACGCATTTTAGCATCAAGAATATCTAAATGATTATTACTCAATTCAAAGTCCTTTCTATTTTAAATAAATGATTCCATATATGGTCATCTTGTTCGCCAGTTGCAAACAACTCTATCTTTTTATTCTTTCTTGATTTAATCTTATAGATAGTAGTCCTGGAGTCACTTGACCTGTTATGTGATGATATAATCAAAACAGGTACTTTAGTTTTTCTTTTAGGCACAATCATTGAGCCTTCACTAACAAAACTATAGCTAGTAATCTTTAGATCTTCTAACATATCCATTATCTTAGGAGCTTCTATAGTAAGATTTTTATCTATAATCTTTGTTAATTTAGGCTCACCTTTTGAATGACCAATAATAATTGTAACTAATTTACCATCTAATCTAAAGTTTTCGACAGCAACTTTGCATATATTTTCATGATAACTATCAAAAAAAGCAGAGTCTAACTCTATAATTTCAGAATCAGAAAGGTAATTTCTGTCCTTTATCGTCATATTCTGCTCCAACTTCTTCTGATTCCATACTTGATGCATGTAATAAATTTACAGCACGTTTAACATATTTAATTTGATCACCAAATGATATTTCTTTATCAAGAGATGCAACACTTATGTCATTGACAGCTCTTACTCTAACCATACCTGCAGCTTGTACAGATGAATCAATAGAATTATTTGGTTTTTGTTTAGTTGGTTTACTTTCTTGATTAACATCTTCATCAATTACATCTAAACCATCTACTGCTTTTAGTTCTTTAGCAGTATATGCTTTACCATTCTTACTGTAACCATTAAATTCAATCCAATCGCCTTCTTTTAGACTCATTGGATCTCCACCATCACTCATAAGTTTTGAATTCCAATAAACAGTAACATCATTGCCACTTAGTTTTGCAGGAATCCAGAATTTAATTTCACTACCTTCTGAGTAATCCCTTGCGTCTTTCTTTAGTTGTGCTTGATAAGCCATACTTCCTCCTCTTAGTTTAAGACCAATACCGATAAGCGATTTTTCTAGTTTCATCATCCCATTTGTACCCATCTGTGTTTAATACTGTATATTTGATGAACTCTTTTGCATCTTTAAACAGTTTGTTATTTTTTTCTATTTTCTTAAATACATCTAACATAAAAGTACTTTCTCTTTCTACTATATTAGGTGGTATCTCAAATAGACCTACTTTCTTATCTGTTGCATATAAGAGAGCAGTTCGTTTATTCATCAACATACCATACAATGAAGCTTGTCTTACATGAGCTAATTTTGTTTTATATGGATCTGTTGGGAATGCCATTGTTGCTTTTGTGTCAACAATTATATCTTCGAACTCAAAATCTGGAACATAAGTAATACTTTGTTTCAAACCTTTACGTCTAATAATAGTTTTTTTGTTATAATTTAATAGTTTTTGATCTATATTTTTAAGTACATCAGTAAAGTTTTTGGCTATATATCCCACTTTATCTAACTGTTTAGGTATAACACCTTGATCTTCTCTAAGTAGATCCTCAGCCATTTGTGTAAATGTATTATAAGCAACAGCTTTTACATCTATTTCTCCAGGTGCTGTTAAGCCAACATGAGCTGCATGTTCTGATGCATTACCCATTGTCATACTATAATTAGTTTTAGATGTTACATTAAAATAATTACGTATTAACCATAATGCAGGACTATCAACAAAATCATTGCCTCTACTGGCACTATGTCGATATTCCTTATTTAGTATAGGATTGGTCTTTTTCATATTACTCACTTTCTAATTAATCATATTCGTTGATTAAATTCAACAAATCATATTATATATTTACATATGGATAAAGAAGATAAACGAGATATAGCACCAGTTTTAAAACAAGGTAGCTATGTACGTGTTATGAATCTTCGTGAATGTTCACTTGATACTCTCCGCAATAGAAATCTTGTATCTGACATACAATACTCTGCTGGTTTAAAATATCGTAAATTATATGAACTTTCTCTTATAGGCACTCGTACTGCTGGTTTATCTGAAAAGATAGATGTTGTTAGTAAAGGTGATATAGCTGATTACAAACTTGATGCTATGCAAGAATTAGCCAGGTGCAATTCTGCTGTAGGACCAACATCAGCTATAGTTCTTGATCTTGTTTGTGGTGAAGGTTACTCTATATCTGATTTAAATCGTAAAATGAAATGGTCTAAATACTATGGCGGTCATAGATTAAGAGAAGCTTTAGGAGAAGCTGCATTCCACTTTGGTCTACAAAGTAAAGGAAATACAATTCGTGGCTAAACGTAAACGTATAGACAAATCTTTATTCGATCCTAGTATACCTACTAGACATAGATCAAATAAGCATTTAAACAGTATTAGAGAGCATCCTTGCTGTGTTTGTAAGACAGACTATGGAATACATGCACATCATATTACATTTACACAATATTCTGCTATGGGATTAAAAGTTTGTGACTCTAAAACCGTACCATTATGTGGATTTCATCATATGGAATTACATCAACAATATGGCAATGAACGCAAATTCTGGTTAAACTATTGTTTAGAACCGACAATTTATGCTGCTATTTTATGGGATATAACTTGTAAATGACTTCCAACTCATATATAAATACTAATTACACTAGAATAGGTGTGCTTAAATGAAACTTCCTTTACAAGTTAAAGTAGGTTATAGAACAATAGATATTGTTTATTCATCACCTGAATTTAAATCTGATAATATGACAGATTGCTATGGACAATATCTTGACAGACAATCAAAAATAGAAATACAGCCAGGATTAAAACCTGAAGAAGAAGCAAATACAATAATTCATGAGCTTTTGCATTGTGTGTTTAAGTACATTGGTGAAACTAACGAAGGTATGGCACTAGCTGATGGTACTGCAGAAGAACGTGTAGTACTTAATACAGCTAATGTAATCCAACCATTATTCTTTATGGATAATCCCAACTTACTCGTCTATATCACGAAGCTTTTGAGAAGCCCTGCTAGTAAGTGATTTTAGATCATCAAGTATTTCTTGCATGTCTACTTTTAGTTTCTTGTATGATCTACTAAAGATCCAACCAAGAATTAGTCCTAATATAAAATACCACATATTTATCCTTTCTATTTTAGCGAGAGAGCCTAAGGAATCGCACCTGTCGTTATGGCTTTGCCGCTCTCTCTAACTAGTCGAGAGAATAACTTCTGTTATGACTGATAACCTAGGTCTAAATTATTGCTTAACAATAAATCATTCTCTCTATCCCATAAGGAATATCTATTTACTTTCTATCTGTAATGGATTGTAGTCAAGGTTGATACCAGCATCTTTACTTAATACATTACCCACTACCTGCATTATATTAGAATCAGAACCTGCTGACCAAATAATATCTTTAGCTCGTTGATGTGCTTGATCTAATGTTAACATAGCTTTACCTTCAGGTGTTTTAACAAACTCACGATCAAGTGTTTTCTTAGCTAACTTAGTTAAGGCACTTACTATATTATGATAAGAATCATTATGAGTATGCATATGAATATCTTCAGCTCTAAACATTCTTTTTATTGTATTATCCATATGATAAAGAAGTTTATTGTATTTAGTTTCTAATGATTGTAGTTCTGCTAGTTCTTTCTTAAGACCTACTTGTTCTACATATTTAGGATATAATTTCTTAACCATCTTTTCTTTAGCACTAGATTCTTTTAGTTCTAATGATCTTTTGTGATTGTATATCTCATCATTTACTCTTTGTAAGAAATACTCTCGTTGTCGTTCACTCATTTTAGCCATCGTACTTTCCTTTCTATTTATTTTCTATTTTTTTTAATTTAAATCTTTCATAACAATTTCTATTTTTACATTCAAATGAACAAAATATAGCTGTTTGTTGAGCATGATCAAATTCTATGTTACATTGTTTACAATTAGATTTATATTTTACTTTCCATCTCCATGTTGCCATAGTTTAGAACCTTTCGTTTTTGGTTGTTCAAGTAACAGTAGAGAGAAACACTAGGGGTGAGACTTTTTATCCTAGATTTTGGATCCTCTCACGCATCTCTCTCTACCTATTGAGTAGTGTTCGAACTATACTCAAATATTTTAAGGTGGCAGGAAAAACAAGAAACCTACCACCCTTTCCTCTAACGGAAACTATTTACAATAAGAATATATTTCTGCTGTTTGTACTCTAACTATTTCTAGTTCAGACCACATAGTATCAATTTGTTCTGTCGCATATTCTATGTAATTTTCTGCTTGAATACCGTGTATTGCTACAGTTCCAATAACAAACACAAAAGCAAGTATTGCCAATGCCAATATTATATGATCTATTGTATTTCTATCCATATTTTACTCCATTTTAAAAAATTTACTTTTAATACCTACATAATCTTCATTAAGATGATTTAAAAATATTACAGCTTCATCTATTTCTTTTTCATAATAAGATGATTGTATTATTCTACGATTACCTTCTGAACAAAGATGATAAACTTTAGGTTTTTTTTCTTTAGTTGTTTCTATTTTAATAACTTCATTCATTGTATAGTCCTTTGTTTATCTAATTGAATTACATTATTTGATTGTACATATTCATAAACACCATCAGATACTTTATTCCACAAGCTATGTGGGGTATCTTTTATAGTACCGCCAAAAACTCTGAATACATCTTCAATAGTTTCATTTTTAAGTATACCAATAATATTTTTAGCACCTGGTATGTCATCACTATCTTCGTGTACATCATTGTCTAATTCGTAATTATCATACTTTTTTATCAGTGAATTATAGTTCGTCATCATTAGTCCTTTCTACGAGAGCTGCCACACCAACTACTCTTGGATCTAATGACATTCTACCTTCATGATCTAACCATTCACGGTGATGTATTGTAGCTTCTACATTAATGAAAGGTGGATTCTTATATCTTCCTTCTTCATCAATATACAAATCATAATTTTTATCTTTGTATCTTGCACCTGTGATCTCAATCATATTACATCCTAATAGTTTATACATACCATTGTCTCCTTGAAACTCTGGTCCATCAGTACCTTCTACTATTACATCTTGAACTTCACCATTGAAGTGAAATACTTTAACTTTAAACTTATTCATCTTGTTTCCTTTCGTATTCTTTTATTAAGTTATTGATTGCTAGTTCCATGAACGCTTTATGTGTAGCTTGTAACTCAGCACATACTACTTTCATTCTAGCATAAGTTTCTTCTGTTATATTTACAGCTCTATGACCTGTAGGCTTACTGGTCGCTGTATTTTTTATACTGTCTAAATTCATTTGATCCTCTTAAATAATAATAATCTAGCTTTGTTAATATATTTATTTGCACCATCAACATCACCCATACTTAACATATGTTGTGCATCTGATAATACTGATGTAATATATAACTCGGGGTTTTTTCTATAGTATGGTCTAGCTTGTTTCCAAGCAGATATTACTTGTTTCTCTGTTTGACCATATAATTGTTTTTGTGTACTCATAACATTCCTTTCATTTAGTTTTGTATTGGTTCTCTACCCATATACTCATCCATATATTGAGTTAAATTAATTTTTTGTTCTCTTGCTATTTTCTCAGCTTTTTCAAGCATCCTATGTTCATCACCAGTTGCTTGACCAGCCATAATAGCATTGTATGTATCAATATAATATTTCATTAATTCTAATTGATCTTCATTACTTTTCTCCATAAGTTTCAGCCTCCAATATATTTTTTGATTCTTGTTCATCATAATGAGCTTGACCTTGTTTCTCTAATTCTTTATTGAAGTTATTAACTATGGCTTCACACTTGTTTACAAATGTATCAGCTGTCATTTTACCAGATCTTACTTGATCTAACATTGTAGCGATTTCAAATTCTATCATATATTTCCTTTAGTTATAGGGGGGGTGGGGATTTAAGCCGACTTATAGATCAACTTCCCCACCAACCTTTGTTAGTTTTTAGCTCTTGGACTCTCAACCATTGAGATATCTATCTGTGGATTCTCTATCAATGAAGACAAAGTCTCAACAGTTACATTCTCTCCTGGTCTTACAGTATCAATCGGAATATTGATTGTCTGTAGTACCTTGAACTGTTCACCAATTTTTACAAATGGTTTTACAGGTTCACCTTGGGCATCACGCTTCCAGATGTTTTGCATGTAACCTTTAACGTACATACTCGCTTGTTTACTCGTATCTATAGCCATATTATCCTCCTAGCTTTTGTTACGTATTACAATAGACTGTAACTTCTGATGCTTTCTAGCAATCACCTGTTCTAATCTATTTATCTTTTCTTGAGCTTTTTCGTATTGCTCAAGAGCTTCATCAAGAGATGGATCTACGTTTGCAACGTCTTTCACTCTCTTCACGACTCTGTCTATAAGTAATAAATTACTCATTGATCTAAGTACTCTCCACATGTTTACCTCCTATGTGTTGATTGTTATTAATATTTTCTTGCTCTTGCACAAGTTGTCCATTATCAAAACCCTGTTTTATACACTCTGCGATATGTTCTAAATCAATATCGTTGGGTTCATAATCTGGGTAATTTTGTATTGTTAAACTCCACCAACTAGTTTTCATATATACTCCTTTCTAGAATGGTACTTCATCATCCACCCTATGTAATCAAGCATGGACTACAAAAAAAAATTTGACAGGTTAGCCAGAGCTTATCCGACTAACCCATCAGGGTATTGTTATTGATTTACTTGCTCTTTTACTGCAAGTGGTTGTTGATCAAGAATTTTTACAAGTTTTTTCTCTCGATCTTGTACTTGAATTAACTTATTGATAGTTTGTTTCTCAAGCATATCGTATTGTTTTACTTCAGGTACAGTAGCAGTTTTTAGTTTAGCAACCAAGCCATTGAGTTTGTAGCTCAACTGTTGTCTTTCTTGACTAAATATACTTACCAACTCTTTTACCTCAGTAAGATTTACAAGCTCAGAGTACCAACCAGTACTTGCAATTTTAGCAATTTGAGTTTGTTTGTAACCAAGTTTACCTGATTTAGTATACAACAAGCATTCCAGATGAGTTTTACCATATCTGATCCAAAACATTTTGAGATTACCAAGTACTTGATCTAAGAAGAATGTTTGATTAGAAACAATCTCTTCTCTTTTGTGTACCATTATCTCTTTTGGATCATCAAACCCATAGATACCTTCTTTATCGTGTGCACCAGCAGATCTAAGATCAACCAGATCATCATCAATAGCAGATAATAATTCTGTCTGAGCATTGTATTCTCTCATAAGTGAGTGAATAACTGCTGCATAAGCATTTCTTAGTTCATAAGTATTGTGCTTCCACGAGATAGATCTGTTAGTATCTACCGATCTTGCCATAGCTTCCGAAGATTCTTCGACAGCATGTTGTTCTAGTATATGACTAGCTTCTAGTTCGTAATCAATTTTATTGTTCATATTTATCTCCTTGTTTTATATTATTAACCTTATCGTCTCTTATCTCCCTACTATTAAAGAGGTAATCTCCAAGTCGTATGGGGTGTACCCGTCTGCTATTCTCTTGTTCTAGATAGTCACATATAGCTGCTATCAATAACATTAAGGCTGCAAAAACAGATACAGATATTATTATTACTAAATTAGTCATAGTGTATTCTCCTTATTTTAAACAGGTACTAGCTGATGATTCAGCTAATACAATTACTGTCAGCATTATGGATGGAGACATTGTCTTGTCCAGATGCAGGCGGTAGCCTCATGCAGCGATCGGCTGTGCCGATCAAGAAGAAATAATGTGGGAATCAAATGCAAGGCATTTGACGCTTGTCTTCTTGACTAGGCAATTCCCATACATATGATGTCAGTAAGCCGTGTTAGGTTCTCGCCGAATAGAACCATTGCCAGACCAACATAGCATTACATCACTTCCTTATACTAAAGTCATGAAGTCTTGTAATGCAGAAGACACTTACTTCTTAAATGCATTGACGCTCTTTGAAGCTGAGAAAGCGGTCGAATGCACAGTCGAACTGAGACATTCAGAATCAATTTCCCCAACGCATTCAAAGCGTCAATTCAAAAGCACGGGGTTTTAGAAGACCCCACACATCAACCCTGTAACGACAGCGTATGATGATATAAGGGGGGGTTTAAACGAACACTAATCAAATGGGGGGAACATATGCCTAGAGTTGGACACGTCATGTTTGGAGAAGATAGCTTCGGTAGGGATCAGGCAAAAGTATATGCCAGGCTAAGTGGGATTAAGGTTGATCCTAATCCAGAAATAGCTATAGTCATTAGGGGTGATGACAATAAGATTATAAAGCACACAAAGGATTTAATAAATTGGTATGGCGGATAAAGAAGTAGAGATTAAGTTATCGCAGGTAAGTGTAGCTCTTTTAATGGAGGTACAGATGGAAGATCGTATGATTAATGATCTGAATAAATACCTAGATGCGAAGCATAAGAAGCCTGAAGGGGTGGACTTTTCGGATAACCTGGTCGGACAGATATCACACGGACAACAGCTTAAAATGGATGATAGAGACCCATTGGTATTACCTTTTACGAAATATGTGGCTCAACTTGCTGGTACTTATGTACATCATTTTGGTAGACATGTTGGTATCAAAGACATGAAGCGTATACCACATGTACACAGCTTATGGTCGGTACACTCGTATGAGAGGGATTATAACCCCTTGCATGATCATGGTACTGATACGCCTATGGGCATCTCATTTACCACCTGGACTAAGATACCACCGCAAATAGCCAATAATAACAACTATAAGCCCACTGATCTCTATAACTCTGGTGGTGCTTATGATGGCTTCTTACAGTTTCACTTCGGTCAAACGAGTATAAGGGGTTTAGAGGAGCTAAGACCAGCTCTTTGCAAAACCATTAAACCTGAAGTTGGTAAGATTATATTTTTTCCTTCATGGTGTCAGCATTGCGTATATCCTTTTGAAGGACCAGGCGAGAGAAGGACTATAGCAGGCAATTTAAACATGTTCTCACCTTCGGTACTGGATGATCCAAATAACAAAGCAATCGTGCTGTAGCATAGCTTAAAATCAATTTAAACACTAATAGAGGAGAACTATCATGCCAATGGGTAAGGGAACATACGGATCTGCTAAAGGTAGACCACCAATGAAGAAGAAGAAAAAGAAAAAGGGTAAAAAGAATGCTTACTAAAAAACAAATGACATTACCAAAAGCTCTTAAAGATAAGATCATGAAATCTAAGAAGAAAAAAAAAGGTAAGAAAAAGTAATGGATAAAAACGTTAAAGCACCTGCAGGTTTTCATTGGATGAAAGCTGGTAAAGGCTTTAAGCTAATGAAGCATACAGGTAAATTTCAAAAACATAAGGGAGCTAGCTTAACAGCTAAGTTTCCAGTACAAATGAAGCATAACAAAGGATAAATTATGAAACAAAAGATATTATCAATATGGAATGAGCTATCTAAGCCTAAACAAGGCGTAGTGATAGCTATTGTAATAATTATTGTATTAGTAATAGTTCTATAGCAATGGCTAAGAGTACTGTTAATAAGGCTGGTAACTATACTAAACCATCTATGCGAAAACGCATGTTCCAACGTATTAAAGCTGGAAGTAAAGGTGGTAATGCTGGTCAATGGTCGGCTCGTAAAGCCCAGATGCTAGCAAAATCGTATAAAGCTGCTGGTGGTGGCTATAAGTGAGCCTAAAGAAGCCACAAAAGAGCTTAAAGAACTGGGGTAAACAGAAATGGCGTACCAAATCTGGTAAACCTTCTGCTAAGACAGGTGAAAGATACCTACCTGAGAAGGCTATTAAGTCTTTATCTGCTAAAGAATACGCTGCAACTACAGCAGCTAAAAGAAAAGGCAGCAAAAAAGGTAAACAACACGTTAAACAACCAAAAAAAATAGCTCGTAAAACACGAGCTTATAGATAGGAGAACAAATGTACGCTAAATTAGTATTAACTGGAGCAAAAATGCTTCAAAAAGGTAAAAGAAAAGTAAGAAAAGTTAAAAAGACTGGAACTTATGCTTCAATGAAAGCAAAAGAATCAGCTATCAGAGGTTCTGCTGGACTCAAAGGTACTGGTAGACTTAATAAAGTAAGACGTAAAGTACAAGGACCTGTTGGATATGCATCTATTGGTGCTGCTGCATTCTCTGGTGGAGATGAGTAAATCAGATAAAGAGGTCATTTCTGACCTTATAAAAGCCTTAAATGGCACTAAAGAATCTGCTCCTATAAGATATAAAAAAGAACTTGACATAGAATATACGCCACAACCTGACGTAAAGATTGTAGTCAATAACACTAAAAAAGGACTATTATAATGGCTAAAAGTTTAGTTACACTAGCAGAAGAAATATCTGCACTATCACCTAATGAGTTACAAACTCTTGGTAAGATAGTAATGGCAAAGCAACAGATGGTTCAGCCACAAGCACAAGTATCTAATATGCCTGGACCTATGGCATCTGCACCTTTACCGCCACAAATGAATCAAGCACCTCAAAGACGTATGGCTCCGCCAACAACTAGAGATGCAATGATGCCTGGTCTATTAAATAGGTAATGGTTCGTATAAGTAGGTTTGCTTCTAATTATTTAAAAACAAAAAAGCCAAAACCTAAGAAATTAAAAGATACATTAAACGAGGATCAGTTAGCTTCATTTATTGCTGGTAAACCAAAGAAAAAGTTTGCTAAAGGATTTAAAAAACAACAAAGTTTAAAACCAAAAAAAGAAGTTTATGAATTTGATAAAGTTCAAAAACCTGAACCTGTAATGAGTAAACCAACTGGTTATATGCAAGCTGATTTAGGTAAAATGAAACAACGTAAAGCTATTAATAGATCTGAACGATTACAAATGGCTAGATTTAAAAATGCAAAAAGGAGAACAACATGATTGTTAAAGCTGCAAGTAAGTTATTTAAAAAAGCTGCTAATAAAGAAAGTAAAATCTTTAAAAAGAAAAAGAAAAAAAAATCTAAAAAGAAATCTGTTAAAAAGAAAACAGTATTAGGTGGAGCACAAACACTAGCAGGTAAAGCATTGCTTAATCCTGTAACAATAGGTGGTGGAGCTGCATTTGGTGTTGGTAGAGCTAGTGGTAGATCTTCTGAAAGATCAAAAACTAATAAATTAAATGAAGCATTAAGACGTAGAGGCGTAAGAGTATAATGTCAATAAGAGGTGGTAAAAGACCAGGAGCTGGTAGACCTAAAGGAGTTAAAGATGGTAGCAAAGGTGCTAATCTTGAAGCTAAAATTAGAGTCGCTAGTAGAACACCATTAGATTATATGTTGAATGTATTAAACAATCCTGGTACTTCTCCTGAACGGAAGATGTGGGCTGCAGAAAAAGCTGCACCTTTCGTTCATGCTAGACTAGCAAGCAAGGAACACAAAATAACTGGTGATAGCAAAAAACCAATTAGTATAAACTTATGCCACGCACCAGAAAAGAAGTAAAAGAAAAAGAAATAACGATACCATTTAAGCCTCGTAAATATCAATGGGATGTTTTTCAAAACTTAAAAAGATTTAATGTTATTGTTTGTCATAGACGATTTGGTAAGACATGCCTGGCTATATGGAAACTTGTAGCAGCTGCTGTTGAAAAAGAAAATGCAAGACTAGCTTATATAGCACCTACCTATCGACAAGGTAAAGCTGTAGCCTTTGACTATCTCAAAGAATATACAGAACCATTAATGGAACTTGGTGGTGGTAGAAACGAAACAGAATTAAAGATAGATTTATATAACGGATCAAGAATACAGATATTTGGTGCTGACAATCCAGATGCACTTCGTGGACTAGGGTTTGATGGAGTTGTAATGGATGAGTTTGCTCTTATGTCACCTCGTACCTGGACTGAGATTATAAGACCTGCAGTATCTGATAAACTTGGGTTTGTTATCTTTATTGGTACACCTATGGGGCATAATCAGTTCTGGGAAGTATTTGATTTTGCAAAACGTACTGATAGTAAAGATTGGTATGGATGTATGTACAGATCATCTGATACTGATGTTATTCCTAAATGGGAATTAGAAGATGCTAAACGTACAATGCCAGACTCACAATTTGAACAAGAATATGAATGCTCATTCAATGCTGCAGTTCAAGGAGCTTATTATGGAGCTTTAATGGAACAAGCAGAAAAACAAAGGCGTATTGGTGATGTACCATATGATCCTACAATAGATGTTGAAACATGGTGGGATTTAGGTATTGGAGACTCTACTGCAATTTGGTTTGCACAACGAGTTAATAATGAAGTTAGATTGATTGATTATTATGAAACTAATGGTGAATCATTAGCGTTTTATGTAAGTAAGTTAAATGAAAAACCTTATAACTATGGTGCACATATAGCACCACACGATATTGTAACTAGAGAGCTAGGTACAGGTAAATCAAGATTAGAAGTTGCTGCGGAGTTAGGATTAAACTTTGAAGTAGCTCCTAAATTAGAAGTAGATCACGGTATAGAATCCGTAAGAAACACATTACCTAATTGTTGGTTTGATAGAATAAGATGCAAACAAGGCATTGAATCTCTCAAACAATACAAGAAGGTATTTGACGATAAGAACCAAGTCTTTAAAAATAAACCCCATCATAACTGGGCATCACACGGATCAGATGCATTTAGGTATGGGTGTGTAGGCGAAACGCCTGAAAGAACAGATTGGGCTAAAGATATTAACGTAGATACAAGGTATATAATTTAATGGCAAAGTCTCCTGCATGGCAACGTAAAGAAGGTAAAAGTTCTTCTGGTGGTTTAAACAAAAAGGGTGTAGCGTCATATAGACGTGCTAATCCAGGAAGTAAACTAAAGACTGCTGTAACTACAAAACCAAGTAAATTAAAAAAAGGATCTAAAGCTGCTGCTAGAAGAAAATCATTTTGTGCAAGAATGGGTGGAATGAAAAAACGATTAACTTCTAAGAAAACTGCTAATGATCCAAACTCAAGAATTAATAAAGCATTAAGGAAATGGAATTGCTAAATGGATGAATATAAATTAAAGGCTCTGATAGCATCTGAGATACAAACCTCAATGGGGTATCTTGGCGGTGAGCTAACAGAACAAAGAACAAAGTCTTTAGAATATTATTTTGGTGAACCATTTGGTAATGAACAAGATGGTAGATCACAAGTAGTAAGTACTGATGTAGCTGATACTATAGAGTCTATCTTACCTACAATAATGAGAACATTTACTGCATCACCTAAAGCAGTACAATGTATTGGTAATAAGCCAGGTGACGAAGCTGCTGCTAAACAAGCAACAGATTATTTAAACCATGTATTTTATAAAGACAATCCTGGTTTTACATTAATGTATACCTTCTTCAAAGATGCTTTATTGCAGAAAAATGGTATCATGAAAATCTTTTGGGATGATTCATTAGATGTAGAAAGATCTACTTATCAAGGTCTTACAGATGATGAGTTTGCTATGTTAGTAGCTGATCCAGAAATAAAAGTATTAGAACATACTGAGTACGATATTGATGATGAAGAAGCTTTAAAAGAAGCTTCTGATTTTATAGAAGCTCAAGGAATGCCTGCAGATGTACAGTCTAGTGGCAAGATGCATGATGTTGTTGTTAATAGAATGAATAAAAAAGGTCAGGTACGAATAGAGAACGTACCACCTGAAGAATTTTTAATAGCTCGTAATGCTAAGACTATTGAAGAATCACATTTTATTGCACATAGAAAATATATTACTAGATCTGAACTTGTTGAAATGGGTTTTGATCCAGAAGAAGTAAAATCTTTACCTACTGATAATGATCAAAGATATAGTGAAGAAAGAACGACTAGATATGAAGATCTAGATTATAATTCACTAAATAGACATACTGCATCTGATTCAGCAAACGAACAAATACTTATTTACGAATGCTATATTAAATTAGATGAAGATGAAGACGGAATTGCGGAATTACGTAAGGTAACTGTAGCAGGTGATAGCTCATATAAAATCTTAGATAATGTGCCTTTTGACAGACAACCTTTCGTAAGTGTTACACCTATTCTAGTGCCACACCGCTTTTATGGACGTTCTGTATCAGAGCTTGTAGAGGATGTTCAATTAGTTAAATCAACAATCATGCGTCAATTATTAGACAACATGTATTTAACTAATAATAATCGTGTTGCTGTTATGGATGGTCAAGTAAATATTGATGATCTATTAACTAATCGACCTGGAGGTATTGTTAGAACAAAACAACCACCACAGTCTGTTATACAACCATTGCAGTCACAACCCTTAAATCAACAGGCTATGCCATTGTTAGAATATTTAGATATAGTTAGAGAACAAAGAACTGGTGTTACTAGATACTCACAAGGTATGGATGCTGATTCTTTAAACAAAACAGCATCAGGTATTAATCAGATATTAACACAAGCACAGTTAAGAGTAGAGTTGATTTGTAGAGTTTTTGCTGAAACAGGTGTCAAGGAGTTATTTAAAAAACTTCTAGAAACTGTAATTAAGCATGAAACTAAAGAAAAAATTATTCGTGTAAACGAACAGTACGTTACTATGATGCCTATGGAATGGGTTAATAGATGTAATGTAGATATTCAAGTAGGATTAGGAACAGGCAGTAAAGAACAAGAACTTGCTATACTCAACAATATATTGGAGAGACAACTACAGGCAATTAATTTACAAAAATCTGCTGCTGGTCCTATGGTTAATTTAAGAAATGTACATAATACATTAACTAAATTAGTGGAAGCTGCAGGACTTAAAAATGTGGAAACATTCTTTACTGATCCTATTGTTGGTGCACAACAAATGCCACCTCCACAACCACCTCCACCTACAGAGTTTGAGAAAGTAACACTTGCACAAGTACAAGGAGAAAATCAACGTAAAATCCTTGACATGCAAGTTAAAGAAAAAGAAATAGATCTTAAAACACAACAAATGATATTAGAGTTTGAGACTAGAATAAAAGAGTTAGAAGCTAAGTATCAAGTACAGTTTGACTCTAATGCTATTAAACGTGAAGCTATGACATCTAAAAGTGGTGGACAAAGTGCACAATTAGGTGATATAGGTGATGAAACACAAAGACAGCAAAAAACTTTCTTTAATCCAAATAATACCTAATGAATGAAAACGATTTAATTAGAGAACAAACAAAAGGCAGTAAAGCCAAAACCATATTAGAAGATGAACTATTTATAGAAACTTTTAGCGTACTCAAAGAGTCGTATGAAAAAGAAATGGTACAAACATCTTACAAAGATTCAGAAGCTAGAACAGCTATCTGGGTTGCCTGGCATCAGTTAGATAAGGTTAAATCCCACCTAACTGAGATAATGAATACAGGTAAACTTGCTAGTAAACAACTGCAAGATTTAAAAAAACCTTAAATAGGAGGACTATATGTCTGATGCTGAAAAGCAGCCAACCACAGTAAGTGGAGCTGCAGATACTATCAAGGGCTTGTTGAACCAATCAGCTGATACTCAACCTGCACCAACTGAAACCGCAACGGTTACAGAAGAAACATTAACGCAAACTGAGGAGCCAGAAGCTCCTAGTCACGTTCCTGACGAACCAAATGCTTTGTCTGAAGAATATAATGAATCAGTTGAATCTGACATTGTAGAAACTACAGAGTTATCTGAGGAACCCATATTCCCTGTTGTTATAGACGGACAAAAATATGAGGTCAACCAAAACGAACTCATTAATGGTTATCAACGACAAGCAGATTATTCTCGTAAAACAGAGGAACTATCTATTGAGCGAAAGCAACAAGAAGATCAGATCCAACGTGAACGAGATACTGTTCAAACACAAATGGCTAATTTACATTCGCTTGAACAATCTCTATCATCTCAATTAGACTCTGAATTAAAGAGTATTGATTTTGATAAAATGTACGAAGAAGATCCTGTACAAGCTTCACGCTTACAGTATCAAATGCAAAAAAGACAAAAAGATCTTGATGCAGCTCGTATGCAAATTCATCAGCAGCAACAAGCTGAGTATCAAAAATATGTATCTGAACAAGAAAAACAGATGTTTATTAAGATGCCTGAAATGAAAGATGCTGCTAAATCTACTGAGATAAGACAAAATATGAAATCATATTTATCTGATCAAGGTTATATGGATCAAGAGATTGCCGCTTTAACAGATCACAGAATGCTCTTAATACTTAAAGATGCTATGTCATATAGAAAACTTCAAAAGACCAAACCTGGTATTATGAAGAAAGTGGCTGATGCACCTAGAGTTGTGAGATCTGGAACTGCTAAAACAAAAGGTGAACGTAGAGAAATGGCTGTTAATGATAACAAGAAACGCCTGGCTAAAACTGGTAGATGGCAAGATGCTGCTGCTATATTTAGACAAGGTATGAAAACAAAATCATAACACAATAAGGAGACCTTAAATGGCACAACCAACAAACTTGTATGACACTTATGACACTACAGGTATTAGAGAAGATTTGGCTGACGTAATATATAATATTGCACCATCAGACACACCAATTCTTTCAGCTATACCAAGAGCTGTCGCAACGTCTACTAGCCACGAATGGCAAACTGACACACTAGCTGCTCCTGCGGCTAATGCTGTTATCGAAGGTGATGAAGCAACTACAGATGCTATGGTAGCAACTACTAGAGTTAAAAACTTCACACAAATCATGGATAAAGTAATCTCAATATCTGGTACTCAAGGAGCTGTTGATGCAGCTGGTAGAGCGGATGAGATGGCTTACCAAATCGCTAAAAAATCCAAAGAACTTAAAAAAGATATGGAATTCGCTATCATTAAAGAGAATGTTTCTGTAGCTGGTTCTGCAACTGCTGCTAGAGAAATCGGCTCATTTGCAACTTGGATTTCTTCAAATGGTGATGCTGCTGGTGCTTTATCTACTGGCTTTAACTCATCAACTGGCTTGACTGCTGCACCTACTGGTGGAACAGATAGAGACTTGACTGAGACAATTCTAAAAACTGTTATCCAAGAAACTTATACTTCTGGTGGCGATTTAGATATGCTAGTAGTACCACCATCTGTTAAACAAGTAATATCTGGATTCAATGCGAACACAACTCGTTTTGGTCCTGCTGAAGCAAGAACTGAATTTGCAGCTATTGATGTATATTCTTCAGACTTCGGAGATATTAACATTGTTCCTAACAGAGTAATGGCAACTACAGATGATAAAGCTTGTTTCTTAATTCAGAGTGACATGGTCGCTACTGCATACTTAAGAGATTTCCAAATGAATGAGTTAGCAAAAACTGGTGACTCAGACAGAATGCAACTTTTAGTTGAATGGACTCTTGAGATGAGAAATGAAGCAGCTCATGCTGTAATTTTGGATATCAACCAATAAGACTAATTAGGGGAGGCTTCGGTCTCCCCTTTTATTTATAAGGAAAGAACATGAATAGCCCAACAACATTTAAACCAGGTGCTACACAAACTGTAGCTGTAGGTTCATCTTCTGCTGCTTCTAATGCAGTTAATGCACAGACAACAACAATTAGAATTGTATCAACTGTAGATGCGTATGTAGAAGTTTCTGCTGCACCAACTGCAACTTCATCATCATTTATTTTACCAGCATTTACTGTTGAGTATTTAAGATGTGCAGGTTCTACTAAAGTTGCTATGCTTAGAGTAGGTTCTGTAACAGGAACTTCTAGAGTAACAGAACTTAGTCAGTAATGAGACCAGCATTTTTTAATTTACGAAGTCAAGACAGGTATCGTAATCGTAGGACAGATGTACCTAATGATGCTATTAACTTAGAAGATTTAACTTATCTACTCCTAGAATCAGGAGATAACATTATCAGAGAAGATGGTGTCGGTGTTTCTTACTTTACAAATAGTCCTATTCAAAATTGACCTCATTTAGTGAGTTAGTAAAAGTAATTAAAACAATAGAGCAAAGCTCTGAACAACAAAAAAAGAACAAACAAAAAACGAAATTTAGAAAAAGGATAAAACATGGCTGATAGTAAGATTAGTGCATTGACAGCATTGACAGCAGCTGCTGCTGCAGATGTACTACCTATAGTAGACACAAGTGCAACTGCCACTAAAAAAATAACAATCACCGATTTATTTACAGGTACTGTATTTAATGAAGATGGTGATTCAGTAGACACAAGATTTGAAGGTGATACTAAACAAGATTTATTATTTATTGATG
>VMHT01049665.1_pt1 | contig 20411 bp, 30 predicted proteins | sample 4693611 | NCBI WGS metagenome assembly VMHT01 (sample SAMN12280063, study PRJNA550983) | marine metagenome | isolation source: seawater sampled from same location over 5 years 0.02-0.2 micron viral filtrate | place: USA: collected off the coast of southern California halfway between the port... ...
CAGTTTTTCTAATAGTATCTGCTAGTAATGTACTCATAATGTCACCAATGTTCCACCTGATTCAATCGTAAGTGTTACTCCACTTGCAACTGTAAATGGGCCTGTTACGTTAGCGTTCTCTGTAGCAAGTATTGTTATATCTGCTGTCAATGACTGAGCATTTGTTCTAAACAATCCACCACCTTTAAAATTACCTTTGTTCTCAGCAGCAGGTGTTATTGTTGATGCTTGAGGAGCTAGATAGTTTACGAATATATTACCTGTACCACTTGAAGGTGCGGCAGTAAAAGTTAAAGTTGTACCATCAGGTATTGTGTAAGCCGCAGTATCCTGTACCACACCATCTACAGATACAAGAACGTCTTGCACAGAACTTACGGCTGTTGTTAATGTAAATGTTGTATCACTGCCGTCACCATCAAATCTTTGTACGGCTGTTGTACTTTGATATGCTGTTGCTACATCTTTACCTATATACGGCATTAGGTTATCTCCATAATACTCATTGTAGCACTAATTTTATCAGCTACAGAACAATCTACTTTAATAATATCAGTTGCTTCCAAAACTAATTTATTTCCTGCCATAACCTCAATGCTACTGCCTGCTGGGACTGGAACATCTTTCAACAAGTGAGAAACAACATCAGAACTTTCGTTGTCTGTTACTGTGACAGTAGCCGTAACTTGAGAAGTATGTACATTACATAACATTAATCCAAGAACGATTGTTGTTGTGCTACTTGGAACAGAATACAATTCATCTGGTGTTCCTGCACTACTTGGCATTACTGCGTTGTTTTTAAGTTTAAATGTGTTTGCCATATCTTATCCTAACGCTATTGCTAATGCTGTTGCTTCATTAGACGCTGCTGTTGCTGTTGTCTTTGCATCTATCTGTGTTTGTATTGCTGATGTCACACCATCTAAGTAACCTATCTCTGTTGATGTAACAGCACTTACTGAAACATCCCCACTACCATCAGACACCAAAGCTCTTGATGCTGTTAAGTCTGCCATCTTACTAAATGCTATCGCTGCACCTGACGCTACACTTGCGTTGACTACAGCGTTTGCTGCAAGTTCATCAGCACCAACTGCATCATCTGCTAACATAGAATTTTCAACAGCACCTGCTTGTATTGTGGCTGATCCTGTTACATTTCCTGCACCAGTAAAACTAGCAGATGTCCAAACAACATCTCCTGTCATTCCAATAGTTCTGCCTGTAGCTAATGCTGTAGCTGTGTCTGCATTGCCTGTTACGTCACCTGTCAAAGGGCCAGCAAAAGCATCTGAAGTAACTGTTCCGTCAAAAAAAGCATCTTTAAATTCAACACTACTACTACCAAGGTCTAAAATATTATCAGCACCCGGAGTCAATGCTCCATTAGTTAGTATTAATTGTTTTTCATTTCCAGCATAAAAATTAATTGTATCGGCTGTTTCAAAATCTATTTTAGTTTGATCGTCTTCACCAATTTTAATATCTGTAGCAAGTAAAGATGTAATTCCAGTTTGTGCAGCATTAATAGTAAAGGTTAAATCATAAGGATCGCCATCTGAACCAGTAGAAGTATCTGTCCAGTTTATATCTAAACCACCACCTTCTACAAACTTAACTTCTTTGTCTTTTGTAATCTGTACTTCTGTGCCATCACCATCTTCTAAAACAAACTGCATATCTGCTTTTTGAGAATCAACATATGCCTTAATTGATTGTTGAGTGGCTAAATGAGTAGCTGAGTCAGAAGACATAGTATCTTCATCTTTTATAGCTGTGCCACTTACGCCAGTGTTTAGAACTGGTGAGGTTAAGGTTTTATTTGTTAATGTTTTTGTTGTTGCAGATAAGTATGTATCAAACGTATCAACATTAGTCTGTCGCATTGTACCACCATCATTGGTTACAATGCCATCTCCACTTGCCACAGCCGTTGTACCTACAGAGGTATTACCATCTACAATATTAAGTTCCGTAGCTGTAGAATCAACTGCAGCAAGTTTAGTAAAATCAGCTTGTACTAAACCAGATACACCATCTAACAAGTTTAGCTCTGTAGCTGTTGCCGTAAGTGCTACATTTTCATTAATTTTAGGTGAAGTTAATGTTTTGTTTGTAAGAGTTTGTGTTGCAGTTGTTCCTACAATATCTTGATCTCCACCATCAGGTAGTGTAAGAACATTTGTTACACTTGATGTGTGAGCGTGTGTTTTTATTGTTTGTCCATGTGAGTTAGACTCACAATTTAATACAATTGTACCCGGATTACTATTACCTTTAATTACAACTTTACCAGTTCCATGTGCTGCAAGATCAATATCTTGATTGGATGCTGTAGTTACAATATCTTGTCCACCTAAGTTTAAATTACTAGCTAGTGTTCCAAGACTAGTTAAACTAGATGCCGTTACTCCTGAATTAAGTGTATTACCTGTTAATGTTCCTGCTGCAGCAGTTACAGTTATATTTGCACTTCCATTAAAACTTGTTCCGTTAATTTCCCTAGCTGTTGCTAACGTAGTGGCTGTAGTGGCGTTTCCAGTAGTATCTTGATTTCCTGATGCGTTAACACCCGGTAAATCAATATTACCTGTGCCATTAAAGGATACGCCACCGATTGTTCTGGCATTTGCTAAAGCAGTAGCAGTATCAGCGTTGCCTGTGACATCGCCTGTAATGTCACCTACAAATGTGCCGTTTATATTATTACTTGCATCTTCAAACACTGCCTTGTCAGCAGGGTATGTCATAAAGATACTTCTTGTGCCAGATGACCACACGACAGAATTATTTGAATTAGAACTGGCTAATATAGTTGTTCTTGCTAATTTATCGGTTGATGAATTATATGTACCTAAACCAATTTCAAAATCAGTATTGTCTGTGCAAACATAATACGTTGTATCAGAACCACTAAGGTTAGCACTAAAAGCTTCAAACCCACTTACTGCACCAAGAAGATCATAATCATTTGTATGATTGCCTGTCGTGTTAGTGGTTTCTTTAACTCTATCCTTTATTACTAAAGCCATTACTTCAACTCAATACTCAAGTTTGTTGCGTTAATTCTAAATATGTCACCCTCTGCTAATGTCTTAGTTGCATCCAAAGCACCTACAAATAATATATTGCCACTTGAACTTGCATCTACAATAAATACATGAGTTATTGTTTGTGTTCCACTATCTGTCTTAGCTGGAAAATCAATTGCACTTGTGTTCTTGGCTGTCTGTGCATCTGTTGAGTCAGCACCTATTGTTGTCCAACTTGCTGCTGCTACTTGTTGCCTAGCATACCCACCAAAACTTGCTTCTGTTAATGAACCTGTTTCAGCGGCAGATACGGCTGTTGCTAGTCCTACATAAATACTGTCACCGGGACTTGCGAATGTTACGCCCCCTATAGCTGCGTTATTTTTAAATAAAAAGTTTAACAACCTTCTTTCTAGATAGTTTGTTGCTGCGTTTGATGTAGCCATTTAGCCCTCCGTTTTCATGTAAAAATTATCGCTAGAAAGTTTGTTAGACTGTTCGTTATTGATTGCTTTTACTGCCTGTTGATACATGGCTGTGTATCTATCTTGTAAATTATAGTTTCGATTAAATGCTGATGCTTCTATTAAACACGCATATAACAAAGCATCTGCTGCATTAATACTTGTCCAGTTAGAAGTGTTAGAACTGCTTAATGCTGGCAGTCTTCTTTTATATGATAACTCTAATGATAAGTTGCTTGATGGTGTTGGAGCAACATAAATAGTAGAGGTATCAAAATAAGTATAATATTTAGGAACACCAGTTGATGTTCTGTTAGGCCAGTATTCTGTTATAAATTCATCTGACTTTAATAAAAGCAATGTTCGTACATTAGAATTAATAACTTGAAGATGTTCTAACGTAACCAAATCAGTCGGCATTGTTAAAAATGGATCATTAGCTGAGAATGCTGAAGTTACCTTTCTTTTAAACTCAGGTGTAATTATATCTCTTGATATTCTTAATTCAGCTAAATCAATAAACTTATCAATCTCATTAGAAAACTCTGTGCCATCATCTTCCATAAAATCTTTTATGTTTTGAACTAATTCTGCATACGTTGTCATGATCTAGTACCTGCTGTGTGTGGGTGTCTATTATCAAAAACTGTATTAGTAGTTGCCGTTTCTGCAACGTCTGGTCTAGGGTCTCTTAAAGACTGAGGATCATGTATTTTAATTTTACCTAACCTATTTTGTGGATGATCTTTGTCAACAACATCTTTACCAACCTTCAATCCATTTTTTTGACCGTTTTCATATTCAAACACTAAGTCTTTAATTTTGTATCTTAATCCTGTTCGGTCACAAATACCGTATGAATGTTTTCCTGAAGCAAAGCTCATATACTCTCCTAAGATACCATTGGAACAATTTTAAAATCTGATCTGTCACGATCCTCTTCTGCGGCTCTTTGGAAATCTTCTTCGTAAAGAGTTTTTAAAAGTTGGACTCTTTCTAATACATTTGGATTTTTTAATGCTAACTGATAGGATAGGCCAGATACAATAGCAGGAAGAAATCTTGTTGGAGCATCATATTGATATTCTCCACCATTTAAAGAATCATGAATTCTTCTTATTTTATAATACACTAAAGTATAAGTATTGTTGTTTGGCACTGGCCATAAGTTTACTCTTGGTGCATCTCTTAATCTTTCAATGTAAATTTTGGTAGGTCTACCTGTTGTGTTTTTAGATGTGATAGATGAGTACTCGCCAACACTCATACGAGTTATATTAATGTCTGATTGACTTGTTCCTGTACCAGTTCTTATAACATGATCCAATATAGCCACTGTATCAGATGGAAGTGTATATGCAGAAGTGCTAGTGCTTAAAGCTTGTGTTGCTTCTTCTATAGTCCAAAGATTAACGCCACGATTTGAAAATTCTTGAGCTAAAAGATTTAGTGATCTTCGTGCAGTTCTATAATCAGCACCACTATAAGATCTACCTAAACCTGCTCTCTCATGAGCTTCTTCAATTATTTCGTCAATATCTAAATTGAATGCTGTTGTATTACTTGTTGCCATTCTAAAACCTTCTGTATAAACCAGAGAAGTCCACACACTCAAAATTGAGTTTGAACCTTTCTCTGATTTTTTTAAACATTACTTAAATTGATCCTTAATACTTTTAATTACGTTTTTTAAATTAAACGGCTTTTCATTTGGTCTGTACGGACACTGATAATCTCTTGGACATTCTCCTGCTCCAACTGGAACATACTCTCTATATTGAGTATGATTTGCTCCAACAAAAACACATATTCTTGTGTCACCTTGTAATAATTGACTTGCCAATCTACAGGTTGTCATTTGTTTTTTTGGCTCATCAGCTTCCAAAACTATGGAAAACAAAATAGCAAAACAAATAAGAACAAGTATTTTTATAAAGAAACGCTTATGATCCATATCATCCATCCTAAAGCACTACATCCTATTAAAGATGCAATACCCATTATGGTGTAATCTCTTATCATTTTCTTCTGCTCAATTTTTTTCCAGACAGCTTCTTGCCTAGCTCGTCTAACACGACCTTCTTCTTTAATTAAGTCATCCCACGCTTGTAATCCATAGTGACCAATTAAAAAGTTTTTTAGTTCTTCTCTTTGTTTTTGAAGTTTCTTTTTACTTGCAAAACTTTCAATAGCAACGCTTTCAATTGATCCGTTAAACAATTTGTCAAAAGTTGATGGATTGTTAGCGTTCTTACTTATATTATCTACATCACTTACAGCAGTCATCCATTGTGACAACTGTCCACCTAAATCTTCTATTTCACGGCCCATTGTTATGGCTTTTTTAATACCATTATATGCAGTCGTTGCAGCAGAAACAGCCGCAGATAGAGTTACTGGATCTAACATTATTCCCCCTAGTTTAGAATTATTCTAAAATAGTTTTTGATGCGTGGTAATTGCCATATAACGAATCTGGCCCTAAACTTGTTCTCGTGTCAGCAAATTGAATACCACCAGTAAAAGATTCATTTGGAGTTCCCATATAAGGTTGTATACGATCTTGAAGACCTTTAAAAAATTCGTCACGTTGTGTATTATATAATTCCGTATTTTTTTTAATAGCATCACCAAATCTATCATTAGCCATCTTATCTATTTCATCTAAAAAAGAATTAACTTCTTCTTGATTATTGCTTCTAAGTCTTTGTTCTAATGGTCTTAATAAACTTCTAATGCCAGAAGAATCTTTTCCCATACCATCGTTTATACTGCCACACGCAAATCCCATTACTTTTTCTTCCTTTTCTTTTTTTTCTTTTTGTCACCATAAGTTACAGACTTAGGAATATTAGATCTTGATATAGCCATTATTTTCCCTTAAAGTATTTCGGAACTTTGTCTTCTGATTTTTTAATCTGTTTTTTTAGGAATGCAAAAAGTTTTGATATATAACTTGTCGCCTGCTTGTCTTTGATGAAAGTCTTGTTTCCTGACTCTTTCTGCATACTCAAGGCACGTATCCAAACTATCGAAATAGACAAGTTCTTCTACCTCTGTACCCATAAGAAACACATACAGTACCCAAATCACGAAACATTAAAACCACCACCTCTTGAAGCTGCACCCATACCTCTGCATTGACCACCTTGTTTCATGCCTTTAATATTATTGATGCCTGCCACAATTCCGCCTTTTTTCTTAAATCCCATTTTGTCAGTAATTTCTGGTGCTTCTGCTTTTAATGCTCTTAGTCCTGCACCCTTTGGGCCTTCAGGTATAGGTTTGCCACCATCTTTTTTGCCAGTAACTTTTTTAACAGTGTCACTAATATTTTCTTGGGCTATTTCTCTTAATCTTTCTTTTGAAGTTACTTTAGCTTGATTTCCACTTTCAGTTTTTTTAAATTTACTAGAAAGATTTTTTGGTTTTGATGGAGGTGTTTTTACAATTTTAGGTTTAGAAACAGGCTTGGATACATTAGATGTTTTGCCAGTTTGTTTTTTGTTTTTGCTACCACTTAAACCCATAAGACCGCCAACAAGCAAAGCACCTACACCTAATTCTTTTGGCTTAATTTTAATTGTTGGGTCGTCAGATTTTTTTATACCTTTTCTGCCAGCACTATATCCGTAATCGTAACCGTATCTTCCCATTTAGTCCTCACTATATAAATTATTAAATATTTGATTTGTATCCAAAGTATAGTCTAAGTTAGACTTTGAATAATGAATGTGTTGTGATGGCAAAAAGTCTGGTGCTCCTTCGCCTGTTTGAAACCAAGCAGGATGTGTAACCCTGACACGATTGTTAGGCAAAGCAACTAAATTACCAGTCCAGTTACCTGCATCTAATAAATACATTACATGACTTTGTTTGTGTTGAGCAGGATCGTCTGCTATTTCGCTTTCAGTATAATCGACTGTAAACAAATACTTAGCAGGATAAAACTCTCCATCTATCTTAGCTAACCACGGACATGGTGTTGCTCTGTCCATGACATAAACTGCATGATTGTAAGACGAACAATCCCAAGGCTGTACGTTATGTGTATCCATTTGATCTGGCCATTCCTCTACAGGAATATCTGCCATCAAACCAGTTATAGGCATTCTAGCCCACATTGCACCGCCATGAACATTGGGATCTTTTGTATCGTCAGTCTCACAACCAGTGAATATTACTTGAAAACTTAGGCATCTGTTTGGCATTGTTGTTACACCTATTGCCATAGCGTGTAAAAATTCCCCCTGATACCTTAGATGATTACAAGTAAACTCACGTCTTACCCAACACTTAAAGTGTGGGATGTTACTTTGCAAATATGGCATTAAGCTTTGACTAGTTTATAACCTTTCGTCTTAGCTGCTGATCTAACTTGTGCCAAAGTCATTGTAGGTTTTTTACCACCCTTTGTCATCATTTTGGATTTCATCTTACCGCCATTCTTCATGCCTTTGGCTTTCATTTTGCCACCCATCATCATGCCTTTAATTTTGCCACCACTACGGTAACCTTTTTTCTTTTTAATCATTTCAACCACCCTGTAGTTATATTTGCAATTACACCAATAGCACCGCCAAGACCCATCATGACCCAGAATGCACCTTTCCAACGATTAGCTACGGCTCTTAATTCAGACATATCAGATCTCATTTCTTTCATGTCATCCTGAAGGGCCTCAACTCTTTCTTCTAATCTAGCTAAGGCCACTTCTAATCTTTGTTCGTTGGACATCTTTTGAACCAACTTCAATATTAATATTCTTTAATCAAACTAAGTATAATGGTGTAAGTATCACCACTTGAATGACCCACAGTTGTAAACTTAATGTCACCAGTAACACCACTACCTGCATTGTTTGACAAACCACCAAACCCACTATAGTCATGATCACCAGATTGATTTTCGCCTAACTGTATTGCAAGAACGTCAGTTGAAGCATCAAACAAAATATTTACTTTCATGCCTACACACTGCCACCATATTTTTTCTATAGTAACACCTGTACAAGTACGACCATCATTTGTTGCTAAACCACTAACGTCAACTTTAGTGACAGCACTTTCACCTGTACCGTCACTAATGTTAGTAAGTTTTATTACTGCTCGTCTATTATCATCTACTAGAGTTTGACTTGCTACTGCATCAGCCATTTATTCCTCCTACTAAGCTTCGTATCCCATTAATTCAATAAATAGTTTACCTGCTGTATAGTCAGCATCTGTTGCTGCACCTGTTGTTAGGTACAGGAATTGATCTGCTGCTGGAACGGCTGAGAAGAAAACTTTACTACCTAATGTAGCGTCACCTGCATTGACCAATAGTGTCTCAGTTAAGTCTGCAATTGCTCCATCTTCAACACCAGTACCCTCTGTAGCAGAGTGAATATTAATGTCTGGATCTCCACCTGCTGGAGCTTCAAAACATTCCATGCTACCAGTTAAGATAGTACCGTTTCTTGCTGCAGTAATTTGTCCAATGTGACAAACTAATGCTGTTCCGTTAACACCAATAATGTCACCAGATCCAGTAGACCTAAGACCAGTTAAGTCAATCAATATTCTTGTTGTAATGATACCACCACTTCTTTGTACAGAAGTTCTGTAAATAGTTCCAGTACCAGTTGTTATACCTGTACCAGCTTCTACTGCCATTGTATTTGCGTCAAAAGAAGCAAAACCAGCAGTTGAAATAGACATCTGTGTAGTTTCAATACCTGTGTTTGCTGCTGTGGCTATTGATGAATAACCACCTTCGGAACGTAATGTTCCTTTAAAAGTTGTATTTGCCATTTTGAGTTTCTCCCTGTCTTGGCTAAAGTCAGCTTTCGCTGTCAAAGAAAATTAGAGGGAGGGTTGCCCCTCCCCCATTTGATTTATTTAAGCTCCCGGTGAAGCATAGTACGCTAGTGGATCAGAGTATCCAAAAGAATATCTCTCTCTACCTTTGTACCTTACGTTACCAGTATCAAAGTCGCCTTCCATTGAAGTCTTCATTGGAACACGAGTAAAGTGCTTGAAACCATTTGGAATGTCAGTCTTCAAAAAGAATGCATCTGTATCTGTCAAATAGTGGTTAATTGCATAGCCACCTGACAAAGCATTTCTGCTTACTAATGCGTTCACATCGTTGTCTGCTGTTCCAATTCGGCCTTCACTTTTCATTAATCTTTCAGCTACAAACTGTAGATCTGAAGGTATTAATAAGCTTACAGGTCTTGCAGCTATTTTCAAGCCACGCTCATCTGTATACTTACCAATAGCGATCACAGCCGCTTCAAGAGAAGTCTCATTCAAATCAACAGCAACTGATGGTCTGTTTGCATTTGTACCACCACTTACTAATGGGTGATCTGTAGCAAAAAGACTTTTACCATCTCCGCCTGTTTGACCTGTAAAGCCTTCATTGAAAAGGGCAGCACCCTTTACTTCTTTAGTATGTTGGAAACTCCTAGCAAGTGCTTTAGTATACCTAGCAGATAAAGAATCATAAAGATTATCTTCAACAGCTTCCTCTGTAATAGAGAAACCTAATGCGATAGTCTCATGTGTATATCTACTTGTGTGTACTTCTTGTGCATCGTCAAATGCAATTGCAGCACCTTCATCCTTAATCGGAGCAGATCCAAAACCACTGAGCTTTGTCTCTTCTTCAAAAGACCTCTCAGAATTTTCTACCTCAAAAGAATTCTTCCACTCTTCAGGATATCTTGCATACTCTAGTCCGAATAATGCATTAAGTCCCGGAAGAAGTTCTTTCATGAGTTGACTTCTAGCTATTGCCATATTATGTCACTCCCTAAGTTATTGGATCTGTTAAGAACGCATTTTCAGCAGGGCTTAACATAACTACTAAATCAGTATATGTATCGCCTACAGAAGATCCCGGTCTATTAACAAAGTCCACGATTTTGAATAACTCACCACCGACAGAAGCTGTAGAAGCGTCTGCCTGAAGACCTGAGTTTCCAGTTGTTGTATTTCCAGCAGAGGTTTGAACTAGGTCTAATGTCATACCTAAACTGGTTTGTGCTACTGCACCATCTGCTTGCACTTCGTAAAGTGTATGCGGATGAACGGCTACTACAGCTTTAATATCTGAAGCAGAAATACTGCCCGGATAGTATTGCTTAAAAGTAGGTTGCGAGGTGTTAGGGTCTGTATAGGAAACTCCTAAAAAGACACCTATTGGATTTATTTCACCTGCTGCAGTTTCTCTGACGAGATAACCATCGTCTGAAGAACTTGCAACATTCGCAAAGCCAACAACGTCACCATTGAAGATAGCTGTACTGTACCCAGAATTAATTAAATATTCTCTAGTTGAACCAGCAAACGGCATACCCCCAAGGATTCCTATTGGCTTCAGTCCTCTAGGGGCTGAAGTTGTACTCATAGTACATTCTCCTTAAAGTTAAAGTTTAAAGTTAAGTACCCTTACCAAATGAAACCCTGCTATCTCTATTAGGATTGTTAATTGGCATTCTAGGGTTGGATTCCTTCATTAAAGCATTGTCAACGCTCTTCATCGCTTCAGAAGATTGACTTCTGTAGTGTTCATTACGTTGCTTTGCCATATTTTCAGGCATCCTGCAAAGAAGCAGTCCTCCGACTTCTACCTTTCCTTTAAAACGTGGACTTGGATCTAATACCAAGTGTTCCATTTCTGGAGCGTCTTCGATAGGTACGGCTTCCCAACCTTCTCTTAACTTCTTACTATAATTTGTAGGATCATCTTGACCCTGCGTAGAAATGCGAATCCACTTAAAAGACCATCCGTCTTTAGGATGTGGATCAGGTAAAAGGTTTGGTGGAGACCATGATTGATTGCGTTCCTCATTCTCTCGCTTCTCGACAGAGCGTGGGGATCGTTTTGCTTGCTTGGTGTCGGACATTTTAATTCCTCTCTAATGCGGCAAACTGCTTGGCATATTCCTGTAACGGAACTCCAAGCCGATTGGCGACAGCTACTTGGCTGGGTGTTAATCGAACTTTGCGAGATTTACCAGTTTGGTTTCCTCCCGGTGTAACAACAGTAGAATGATCAGTAGATTTGGGTGTCGATGTACCCCCAAGTTTACTTGGAAACTCTTCCTTCATTCGCCTGTCAATCATTTCATAATAATTGGCAGACTCTGCTGTAATTCCTTTTTTTACTAACTCATCATGAATAGCATAAGCTGCATTGGTCATAACCATATCTTGATTAAACCATGTATTATCTTGAGCCCATTCAACTGCCCTTTGGTCAGGCGGTGGTGCAACAACAGGTAACTCACGCTGTTCAAAGTTTTTAGGATTTGCATAATCCTTCATCTTGTTAAGATCAGATGTTTGCGATGCCGCTTTAACCATCTTCTCTTGAGCTTCTACAATTTTATCTGCGTCACCGTCTTCATAAGCTTGCTTATATTCGGTTTTTGCATTTGCTATATCAGCGTTAATTCTGCTTTCCATTTCAGTAGCAGATATTGATGAGAAATTTTTTGACTGTTGTCTTAACTTATTGTTCTCATCCATAACCTTTTGGGCTACCGAGTAGTATTCATCACGCTGACGTTCAGCTTCACGCTGTCTATGTGTAAGCTCGTCAATTCTTTTTTGATACTTAGTTGGTTTTTTTACTTCTGCTACTTGTTCAACTTCTTGCTCTGGAGCTTCTTCAACTTCAGGCTGTTCAGTTTCAATAGCTTCATCAACTACTTCAATTTCTTTTTCTTCTTCGCTCATGTTGTTGCCCTCGAAACTTTAGTTGGATCGTCTAATGTTGCTAAAATAGCATCATCATTAAGTAAACGCATTTCGACATTATCGTATTCAAATCTATGACCTGAATATTTTGAGATAAGAACCCAGTCGCCTTTTTCACACCAAGGCCCGTTTTCAAATCTTCTGTCACTATTTGGATATGCGTCTTCACCCACATCTACAACTTTACCAACAATAGATGCTACATCTTCTCTGGTTTTAGTTGTGGTAGGTAAGTAAACACCACCTTTAGTTGCGTCTTGTACTTTTGGCATTACAATAAGCAAGTGATACCCTTTAGGCTTCGGAGGATTTTCAGGTATCTTGACCTCCGCAGTAGAATATACTGATGTCATTTTTTTTCCTTTGCAGCAGTTTAAAATGTTCACATTATGTGAATTGCGGTTGTGCTGAAACCGTTAATCGTCTTCTTGATCGTTGGTCTTAATAAGATTAAGGAGTTCTCGTTCTGCGATAGCCAACCCTTCTATTTGACCCACAAACCTTTGATATTCTTCAAAGTTTTTGGCGTTCCCCAGAGCAACGCTATCGGTTAAATCATTCATATACTGACGTAAAGTTTTTCTCATACTGTCAGCAAAATTGTGAACTTCAGGACTCATAATAATCTCTTATCTTATCTATAGCATAGGTTAAGTGGTTAATGCCAATAAAATCAACGACTTCTACCTTTAAGTAAATCTGCTTGTATCTTTGCTTCTGCTATCTCTCTTTGTTGAGCTAATCTTTTCTCTTCTAAGGTAGTTCTCATTTGAGCTTTTTGAAGTTCAGTTTGTGACTTTAATTGTGCTTCCTGAGCATCTTGTTGTACTTTTGCCTGCTCTATTTGCAGTTCAGCTTGTTGTTGTTGCATTACAGGATCTTGTGCAGCCGCCATTTGTTGTTCTAGTGTAGCCTGTTGTTGTGCTTTACCTGTAATTTGAGCAGCGGCTTGAGCTGCAGCAGTTGCTATCTGTTGTTCTTGTTCTTCACTAATACCCTTTCCATCTTTATTATCCAATGGAGCAATAGGCATTTGCATAAGTTGTTCTGCTTCATTTCTATATTTATGTGCCATATGCTCAGATATATGAGAACTTACTGAAGCTTGAATTACTTTAGCATTTGGATTTTGTGCAATTTGTGGGTTCTGCATCAATGACATATGAGCAGAGATATGTGAGTCATGGTCTTGATATGAAAATACCTTAACTGGCCCACCTGACATCATTCTTGCATTTTCTGATATTGGATCATAGACTGGTATATCAGACACGTCTGGCAAAATTGTGTCAACATCTTCTAATCCTGCTGTCTTTAAAAACTTTCTGTGTAGTTCTCTCATGTCATACATCTGTGGTGCTTGTGATGCAGTTTGCAAAGCCGCTTGATGTTGCATCATTCTTTGTGCAAACGATGTTGCATTCGGATCAGATACAGGTAGAATATCTATTCTTTTGTCAAAGTCTTGTTGTATCATCATAGGATCTACATCTAATTCATATGGATATTGTTCCATACTGTCTCTTATTATTCTTGATAATAACTTAAATTCTTTTCTAAATGAACTGTGAATTCTTGCGTGGACTGCTGACATAACCTTCATAGATCTCTCTATTAGAGCTAGTGTTGTTCCTACTGGTGCTTCCTGATTACCTTCACCAACATTAATATCAGCTATTGATGCCATACGTCTACCTTCATCAACAAGAACACCCATTAACTGTGCAAGTGTTGCACTTGGTTCTTTAAATGGTAAAGGTAATATGTTGTCTCTTATTGCACCACCGGGTAAATCTATGTCTCTAAATTCTCCCGGCTCAATTGGCTTGTCATCACCTTTAATTCTTAAACCTCTTGCTTTAAATCCAGCAGGTAAATTAGCTAATGTTCCTGCGTCAATTAACTGACGTAGTATAGATGTCGAACTTTTGGCAATAGATCCTATTAAATGAATTAAACCAAAACCATAAAACCCAAGTCCCGGCTGAAACTTATAATGAACAAAGTGTTGTCTTGATTTTTTTAATGGGTCTTCCTGTAAGAAATTACGGTAAATCGAAAGAACTTTTCCTGATGACTCATCGATTGTGACGACATAGGGGAGTTGTAGTCCTGTAGGTTCTCCGTCTGCTCCTTTATCTTCGTAGCCTTCGATGTCGAGTTCAATGTGCATTTCGAGGATAATCCGAATGTCACTTTCCGAGACTTCTGTAACACCTGTGAGGTCGTTGTATTTTGTTTTGACACCTGTTGTATCTCCTTCTGGATCTCCTAAATCTATATCTCTATAAAATCCATTTAGTTGCATTTTCCTTACAAAGTTATCTGTCTTACGCATAATATGTGTAAAACGTGGTGAGCTTTTTAAGTCATGAGTTTCATAGCTTACCACAAAATCTTCTGCTGGTACAAATAAACTTTCAGGTTTTTCATTTGTTGCGTCATAATATACTTTACGGAACGCTGAACCAGACAATGCTAATTGAAATAATAACTGTTCTGTACTAGATCTGTATTCCTCCATCTCTTCAGTCAATAGATAATTCATATATGACTGTACACGTTGAGCCTGTTCAACTTTTTCTTTTGTTGTCGTTCCAACTATAGAAGCTTTTACTGGCCCTGATGCAGGAAATATTTCCATCATAGCTTGTGATACAAATCTAATTGTTGCTTCATTTAATATAGGATGTGTAACTCCTGTAGCTCCATCAAACGGAGTGCTTCTTTGTTCTGTTTTAACACCTAATAAATCTAAACCATCTGTATATGCTTCTTCCCAATCAGCACGACTGTTTCTGTCATCATCGTACATAGCAGTTAATTCATTTGCTATTTGATCTAAAACATTTTCATCGATAAATTCAGCAAGGTTTGAGCCAAATTCAGCTACATCTGAGGATTGGCTTGGATCAAAATCTATCGTTACAGACCCATCTTCTCCTTCTATTTGCACAGCTTCAGGGTTTAAAATACCTATTTTAAGATCAATGTCGTCTAATTGTTCTGTGTTTTCTGCCATATTAATACCAAGGTTCTCTTCTGTTTATATTATAAAATTCATCTTCATCATCTACATCATGTGGTAAAGCAAGGAAACCACCTTGTCTAAATCTCATCAATGCAAGTGTTGTTGAGTCAACTAAATCATCATGTGATCCTCTTGGAAAGGATGCACACTGTTCTATCACTTCTTCAGCCCAAGGCGTTTTAGGATACCATACCATACCAGAAGCAAAGATATCTGCAACTGCATTAACCCTTGATAGCTTATCTTGGCCACGGCTTGGGGTATAGTCAGTAACTGGTATACCAGATGACCTAAGTTCTTGAAGCAAAGGTAAACCAGCTGCTTTAGCTTCAATAAGAAATGAGTCAGGTTCGTAAGCTTCAAAAAGCTCATAAGCTCTCCTTTTAAGTTCAGGGAATTCTAATTTTTCATTTACAGCATCAAGTAAAATAATATTTGGTTTTGATATACCGTCATCACCACTATAGTCAAAAACTCCCCACGTTGTAATTGCACTATAATCTGATCTTGCATTTTTTGTATGTGCTGTATCGATTGATTGTATAATAAAGTCACAGGCTGGTGGCTCTCTGTATGTCCACTCTTTCCAGTATTCTCTTTTAATTAAAGCACCTTCTTCTGATGTGGGCTTTTGTTGGTACTGTGATAGCCATTTAGACTGTGGCAATTCTGCCTTAATTGCGTTTAATTCTTCTACTGACCAAAAATCTGGCCATAAAGGTTTTCCTGTGTCATATAATGCAGGCAGTTCAATAACTTCCCATTTATCAGCACCTTTTCTTTTTTCGGATGCGTCAATAATCTGTCCTGTTAAGTCTGACTGATGCCATCGTGTCATAACAATAATAATAGATCCTCCCGGCTGTAAACGCTGACGAGGGCCAGATGAATACCATTCGTAAACACCGTCAAAGTATTCTATTGATGGATTTATACCTGCTGATTCTGAATGTGGATCATCTATAATAAGTAAATCCGCACCACGACCAGTCATAGCACCACCAACACCAACAGCAAAGTACTCCCCACCACCAGAGACATCCCATCTTCCAGCCGCCTTTGAGTCTGCTCTTAACGACACGTTGGGAAATATTCTCTTGTAATCATCAGAAGCAATTAAGTTTCTAACCTTACGACCAAATCTTACTGAAAACTCTGCTGTATGAGTCGCTGCAATAATCTTTCTTGCAGGATTCCGTCCTAGCATCCAAGCTGGCAACAGCCAAGAGGTTAGTTCGGATTTGCCGTGGCGAGGAGCAATATTAATAATAACTCTCTTTAGTTCGCCTGACGCAACCTTTGCAAACTTCTCAGCCATAATTCTGTGGTGAGCACCTTCTATAAAAGCAGGCCAGACACATTTAGCAAACTTTAAAAAATTTGATTTGGACTGATCGATATTGCTCGCAAGGTTGTATTTACTTAGTGCCTGTATTAATGCACTCCTATGGTCTTCAGGGAGTTCATCTATTCTTGATAGGATCTCCCTTTTATCGACCATAATATTTTTTGACTAGACTATATTCTAGTATCCCAAAGTCTAAAGGTTTCTCCAAAAGAATTCCAGACGATAGTCTTTCCATTCTCTTCTGCAACGTCATGAAACTTTTTTGCTGCTCTTTCATACTCTTCTCTTGCTTGGGAAATCTTTTTCGTTTTTCTTGATTTTTGTTCATCTGTTAAATCATTTAATCTGTTAACACATTTAGATATTGCCTTCTCTAAACTATCATCAGACATATCAGAAACAGTGGAATTGCATTCACTCATACATTACTCCTACTTAAAATTTATCATTGTTTACTGGTTAGGGCTTATTTTTATTTTCAAGCCTTGCTATGAGTCTATGTAAGTACCATTGTGCTTTTTTCAAGTCTTCAATGCTGTTATTTTTAAAAGGAAAACGCCAAATATACTTAAATATAACTTGCCAATAATAATGTTCATGACCGTCCAATTCAGTCAAATAATCTCTGTCTTGATTAACCATAGCTTCCATAGCATCAATACACTCTATCTTAGATGATGCATAGTGAGATGGATGATTTACATTGTCAGAAGAACTCGTCAAGCTTGTTTCCTTTATTTTTAGGTTTACTTTTCCTGACTCCTTGACGTTGCCTTTCATTTTCTTTTTTCCTTTCTTCTTCTGTTGCGTTGGGTCTGTGCCCCCAGCAGTACCAGTCTCTGGCATGATTGGGGGAAAAGCAAACCCAAACGGTAGAGCCACATTCCTTACACTTCTTTTCAATGAGTTTCTCCTTCGTTATCCTCGTTATTAGCCCTGAATACAGTCTCTGCTCCCATCAAGAATATAAGCCAAGCTGCTTCTTCTTTTGTCGCTTGTACTTCTTTTAAGTTTTGAATTGCTGAAATGAACCATGCGTTCATTCTATCTTCGTCTATTTGAACCTCGCCTTGATCATCAGTCCACATTATTTTATTTGTTTTCAAGTAACTGCTCCATTAGGGGGAAGTTAACGGAGCAGTCACAATCTTCAGCACACGGCAGCAGCCGTATTTTGATTCTATGTTCTCCATTTGTTCCTGTCAATATAAAATTTCTAAATCTTTTATCTTTACATTATAGCAGTCTGCTCTAAATGTGAAGTTATTTGATGGATCTTTCTGACCTTTCTTAAAGAATGAGGCCTTATCAAAGTAATCTTCCTTCGATAATTTACCCAATATCCATGCTTTTGTGTATATATTCAACACTCTGACGAACACATACATATCACAGTCCTGCTTAGTGCCTATTGCAGCGATACTACAGTCATAATCTGACTTAGGTTCAGAGCTACATCGCTTTGTTTTAACGTCTATACGGTTGCCTACACGGTCTATAAGGTCATAATCATAGGTATTCTTGTGTTTAGCCTTCATTCTGTCAGCTACAATGATCTCTCCTATGAATCCTGCTATGTTTCCTGCACCATTTGTGATAGAATTGTTAAGTCTACCCATCTCATGTGCCATTTTACGAGCTTTTAATAGCTGCCCACCTGTTACATCAACTTCTATTATGCCCAAAATGTAGCCCCCCTATAGGATTCCTGCACCATATCTTGTGTTTTACCCTAGAGAAAAATAAAAGTAAAGCTTCCTGTGTCAGATTTTTGGTATTATTTGTGTAAAATACTATGTATAGATGTGTGCGTGTGTATGCTGGTAAGGGGGGGGTGTGGGTATGTGATACCCAAGATTTCTCCTGAGTAGGTACACCCCAAAAGAACAAAACATGAACAGCCGCCACTAGAACAAACCAAGAACAACTGCGGTAAAATACAATAATAACAACGACTTACCAGAGATAGTTAAGGTTTACCCTAAAAGCTGTCATGCTCCCTTTCAATTTATTCTGTATCATCCTTGTTAAATAGTTTAATCACGTTGTCATCCTTAGATATTTCAGTAATCAGCAGATCTAGTTCTTGGATGCTATCTTTAATATTTATATTCTGCTCAGTTTTTATGGTGTTATCCTTAAAAAAGTCTTCTGTAGCTTGTGCAATTAGTCTTAATGCTCCCACGTTTTGGCTGTTATCTTGGTCTGCAATTTCCCATAATCTATTCAATACTCTTTTTTTCTGAGTTTCCTTGTCTGCTTTATATATGCTATTCAACTGCTCCTGAAGGTCTTCAATCCTGAGTTTAACTTGAGGGAAATTCAAGACCTCATGAGCCTGACGATGGATGCTCTCAGGTTTGGTGTTTGGTCTTACATTATAACTCTTTTTATAACAAGCTGTCGCATTCCCTGCTGTTTGTTCATCACCATATACAAACAAATTGCAAAAGGTCTCCTGACTTGGAGTTAATCCATATTTATTCTTAAATCTGCTCATTTTTATAAAATCCTGAAAAAAAATTACTTATCTAAAATATAGCATTATCAACACCTTGAGGTTTATTTAATTTAAAAAACAAAATTATTTTGTATTTAGTTATTGCAATATATTTTTATTAATATATATATAATGATATAAACAAAAACTTTTTGCATAGGAGTACAGCAAATGACACATATATTAAGAGAAGACAATTTTTCAACTTTCACTCAAGCTAAATTAATTGAAATTGATAGAATGGATAATTCTAAAAGTGGAAATCCAAATTTTAAATTAAAGTTTGAACATCAAGAAGGTGAAAATACAAGAGTGATTTATATTTATACTGAGGATGATTACAGTATTAATAATTCAATATGCAGTAATATGTTGAGAAAATTATTTAATGTTGGTGTATTTGTTCCACATTTTCACGAGTATTATGCACAAAATCCAAACTATAGATTATCTGAATTGTTCAGATTATCATAAAACAAGAGGGGCAGTAATGCCCCTTTTCCTTCGCTAGGTATTGGTAGCCTAGCCTGAATGAGTAACCACGAAAAGGAAAAAAGTTATGAATAAAAAAGAAAATTTTACTAAAAAAATTCAACAGGATTTAACATTAAAAGTTATTGACCTGATGGAGAATAAAGACCTGATGAATACAAAATGGAACATGGAGACCTTCGGTCTAGCATCAGGTTTACATTACAACCATGATAGTGATCATGTATTTACAGGGGGCAATCAGCTATTATGTATGTTTTCAGGATTTACAGATAATAGGTGGATTACTTCATCAACAGCATTTAAAAAAGATAATGATTATAAAGTAAAAAAAGGTTCAAAAGTGACTTATCTTTTACAACCACGAATAGTAAAAAATGACGTTGAAAAAGTTATTGAAGGCAAAAAAATTACTGAGGAAAGGACATGGAATTATTTTGTTCCTGTTGCCTATTTTAATCTAGAGCAGATAGACAATGCACCTGAAAAGGAAAAGATAGAATTACAGGAATTTCAAATAATAAAACAAGCTGAAAATTTTAAAACTAAAATGATTAAAAATGATCTCGATTTAAGATTTACGAATGAAAGCAGATATTTTTACAGCCCATCAGGTGATTTTATTTCTATGCTACGTCCTGAAGGTTTTAAAAATAATATTGATTTCTATTCTGTATTCTTCCATGAAACTGGTCATTGGACTGGTCACAAAAGCAGATTAGATAGAATTCAGAATGGTAAATCACATAAACAAGATTATGCATTTGAAGAATTAATTGCAGAATTAT
>VMHT01128063.1_pt1 | contig 20407 bp, 24 predicted proteins | sample 4693611 | NCBI WGS metagenome assembly VMHT01 (sample SAMN12280063, study PRJNA550983) | marine metagenome | isolation source: seawater sampled from same location over 5 years 0.02-0.2 micron viral filtrate | place: USA: collected off the coast of southern California halfway between the port... ...
AAAGAATGTGTAGAGTGAATGAAGTAGCAACGATGGCTACAGTAAACGCACGTATGCGCTTAGTGTAACAATCAGGCAGGCAGCCAGTCTTGCATAAAAAGCTGCAAGTCGTAGGTGTCGTCGGTGTCAGTCTCAGCAACAAGATCGGCGTGTGACATGTCAGCTAGTTGCAACATGTAGTCGTCGGGATGCATAAGGCTGTCGTCGTCATGAGCGAAGAACACGTGCTCTTGATAGAGAGCGGAGCGGAGTTGATCGGCTGTGTAAGTCATGAACTAAGTATGGCAGAAAATGAGTGAGAAGTCAAGAGGTAGTGGACACTTCACCAATTGACTAACCACGTACCTTCGTTAGCACCAGCGGCACGAGCAGCACGACGAGCAGCAGTAGCAGCACGCTCGGCAGCGAGACACTCAGCAGCAATACTAGCAAGGCGAGCATCAGAAGCATAGACGCCGTTGGAGTTGAAGCGGATGGGTTGTTTGTTCATGCTGTTAGTATGGCAGAGATCAGGTGGAAAGTCAAGCGGTGGTGTGCACTTACTGAACTGGTTGGTAGTATGTGTGTTCTACGCTGTTGCTGATTTCATGATGTTGAACACCGTTGATCTTTGCTGGTTTGTTACGCTTACCTTTTGGTACTTTGTTACACCATAGCAGCGTTTTGATTGGTTTACTGCCGCGTGTGAATGTGACATCTTTGAGTTTAACTTTAGTTGTCATCAATTACGAGAGAAAGTGTAACCGTGCTCAAATTCTACAGTCTCATTGTTGTCAGTAATGAACCACTCATAGTTCTTCTGATATACACCACAACGTGTGCCATCACACAGCGTGTTGATGATAGCATTTAGGCGTGATTTGGTTGTGTTTGATTGCCAACCACCATCATATACTTCCACACTGTTGTTGTCAATGGTAGCGATAAGATTCTTGTGCAAGTATACACAGCACACATTACGTGATGGTGAATACATTACCTCTGTGTTGTCTTTACGCCAGTCATTCTTGTTAATGACTGCGCTGCACATTTGTTGTTCGATGAGTCGCATGTCATTCGCTTGAGTATGTACATAGTATTGCACGGATCACTGCACATGTCAAGCGTTCTACGATTAGTACTGCTTATCATTGTTGATAAGATGCTCTAATGTGTGCACACAGATGTTTTGAGAATCGTTCTCAATAACAATAACACGCACTAAGTATCACTAACTGTGTCTGCCGCTCGCGCTACGCGCTCGCTTTATTTGCGCCAGGTTAGCGATGCTTTGCCCTGTGCAATACTGCGCCAACGTTGTTAGCGAGCGTAGCGAGCGACCTAATTATAATTAACAACAATCCTAATTAATTTGTATTTTTTATACCCCTATGGGGGATTTATTTGTAATTCTTATTAAAATATAGGTCTGACAAATTTTTGTCATTTTTTGAGACCGTATATTCTACGATTTCGCCAGTTTCCGCCTGTAACTGCAGTAAAAAGGTATCTGGACCGGTTTCAACCAGTCCGACGATCAACATATTAAGTAAAAACATGTGTTTAGCAGAACATAGCTGCATAAATGGTAGGAAACTCTTGATGAATCAAGTTTTTGACTTGATCTGCGATAAGTTTATGCTCATATTGGGTACCATTAGCACATCTAAGGTCACAATAGTGCAACCAAGACCGCAGGGTACCGTTCATATAGAGTTTAGTAGGTGTTGAGAGGGGTAGGATGTCTCTTGCACACTCTTTAGCTACACCAGCTGCTAACATTTCGTTATACAGGCTCTCACTAAGCTCAAACAAGCTATTCATCTTGATATTAAACTCATCAACAGTAACAGGATCTAAGTTATCAATACTATTCTGTCTATTCTTTGTATCTTGACGCCTAAGCTTAGGGATAAGAGCAGGTTCCGTCACTTGGGCGTACCTTTGGGAAAACTCTTGGAAGGAGAAGGAACGGTGACGTAAGATTTGAGCAGCAACACTTCGGGTTGTCTCAATCTTCACACACATATTCACCATCTCAAAAGGTGACCAATGCTTATGTTTAATCAAGTACCTAATCAAACGTTCTGACTCAGGGTTATCCTGGTTATCAGGGTTAGACACTCTAGCCATATAGGCAATTAGTTTCTCAGCATCCGGGGTGGTATGTACTAATGATACTGTATGATACATGTAAGAGGTGGTTAACGTAGTTGGTGGTAGTACTTATAAGATGAGTACGGAAACGAATCATCAGATAAGAAGGAAGGAGGAAGGTTGTCGTTAAGACAACCGCCGAGTTCCTTCCTTCGCAGGAGTCGGGTCCACCCTTCCCTTCTCCTGTATAGGTCCGCCATCGCTCAAACCCAGTTGGGGACTGAGTTGTTACCACCACCTTTTGCCTGTTGTCTTTGCTCGTAATTCATACCTAAAACCATATAATTTGCAGAGGATTGAGGGTCGTCAATAAACTCTGCTAACATTTGATTCCACTCATTACGTTTACGTTCTTTGATTGCTTCTTGGGCTGATATACCCATTGCATCTGTAAAGTACTTAACGCCTTGAGCAAGACAGTCAATTCTGTCGTCGTGTTTAACTGCACCCTTCTCACGACACATTCTACTCATTTGGTAGAACAACATGTACATTAGTCTACGTTCAGGAGCTTCGTCGGGGTTAGACCGGAAGTCCCACTCGATAACGGACTTGTCAACAACGAGTCGGTGTTGATTGAGGACGGGTTCGAGGGAATCAATGATTCGATCTTCTTTTCTAACAGTTGCTCTGACTTCTTCAACATCGCATCTTTGATTAGTTTGTTGGAGGTGTTTTCGGAACAACTCGCTAACAATACCGTCGCCAAAGTTAGTTTCAATGACAAGCTTAGATACTTCATACTTTTTACAACCTTTTAGAATGTCCAGTAATGTTTTGTCTGAGTATCCATCTCGGTAAGCACGCATTTCGTGCAAGTACAGGATACCATTACGTTGGGATATATAAGCTGCTGTCGTTTCATCCGAGCCACGACCCGACGGGTCAACACTGCAGATTGTTTCGCTGTAAGAGTCCCAGTCTCCCTGTAACTGCATTGGACTGTAGAAATAATCTCCAGGTAGTCCGACAGTGGGGAGGTCCTTGATAACGTTTTTTGGGTCTGAGCACCAGATGACGGACTCAGGAGCAGACTTAGGGTTAACAGAGGTAACGATAAGGTCCGCACATTTAAGAGGAAATTTGTCAGCATCGGATAGGCTTGTGTCTAACATGAACTGCAACATAAAGTTGCTACGACCCATGGACGCTTCACGTTCAATCAGGTCTTCATTATCAAAGCGGTCATCTGTTACGTCCCATTTATCAGCACCTTTCTCAATATCTTCGACCAGCTGAGGCGCTAGAAGACCTTCGTAATTGCTTGTCTTACGTGGATACCGAGCAGGCCATACAAAGGGCTTGTATGACCGCTCAGCAAGGCGCTTATAGACGGTAAACGTAGTCTGAGGGGTACCTAAGTACATAATACGTGAATCATCCTTTGGTGTGAGGATAGATTCAGCTTCTGTACAAAGTTGTAGGAGCTTCTCTCTCATTAACTCCGTCATTGAGTTACCAGGAACTTCAATGTCGTCTAGAATCATTAGGTCGGCGCGAGAGCCCGTCAACTGACCTGTGATTCCAACGGACTTTACGCTTGGGGCTTGGTGGGGTGAGCACTTCACATCGAAGCTTACCCTGCTCCACCTTGCATCGTCTCCAGTCGGTCGTAAATGAGAAAGCCATAACGTTTCAATGATAAGTTTTTGTAGAAAGATAGACATGTTATCTGCACGTTCTTTAGACGCGGAGATAATCATAATCTTTCGCTCTGGATCGTTAAACAAAGTCCAGAGAACAAATGCGCCTGTGATCCACGACTTACCAACTCCACGGAAAGCCTGTATCTGAAGACGCTTAGGTCCATGTTGAAGATAGTCTGCGATTGCATATTGCGCACGTGTAGGATTGGGTAGATCAAGCTCCGCCCACAGAGCCTGTAGGAAGAGCTTAAAGTCACCTTGTAAAAGGTCTAGTGTATTCATTTATTAATGCCAAAAAATTCAGAGAAACCAAATTCAGGTAAGGTAAATTTAGCTCCGTGAGCACCAATTGAAAGACGCCCGCCGCGCTTTATAGCTCGCCCAGCATCACCCAAAGCACCTTCGTCTAGTCTATCCATTAAAGGTCTGGCGTTTTGTTGACGGCTTTGTTGAAGCGTTTCACCAAAATCTTGAGATTCATCAAACAACTCACCACCCTGCAAATCACCAACAGCAACATCAGATACAACGTCACCGAAAGCTTGAGCTGGGTCACCCCCAGTAGCTAAAGCTGCAACTGCAGCAATACCACCAAAGCCTGTTCCTACTGCTATATCGTCTATAGGACCAGGGAATTTAGTTAACATATTACCTGTAGCAATTAAGCGGTTAGGAAAGGACAACCTCATTGACCCTCCAATTACTTTTGGCTTACCAAGCTCTTGATAACTGGCAATAATTGCAGGTTCAATGGCAGGACTGCGTGCAATTTTTTTCATTTGCGCAATCTCTTCCACTGTATTATCAGCCATGTAAGCACGTTCTAGTCCAGGAATTTTGCGAATTGCCTGTACACGGGGTGCATCTGTAGCTTTACCGACTTCAAAATCTGCAAGTTGAGGGGCGATACGTGCGTCAAGAGCTTCAAACAAAGCTTGTTCGTCAGCAATTTCAGCAGCTGTTAGGTTTTTAGCGTACCCCGCTGTACCAAATCTATGAGAAGTAGTACTTGCATCAGGGTTTTTACCGATACCAGAAGCACGTTCTAGACCAGTTGCTCGGTCGTCAGCTTTATGTGCAAAGTTAGATTGTGCCGTGTCGCCACGAATAACACCTCTTTCACCTGTAGCTTGACTAAACCGCATGCCATATTTGTCTTGCAAACGGCGAATAGCACCACGGACAACATCACCTTTAGCTCTTGCCAAAGTGCTGCCACCTGTTCGTTGTTGAATTAAGTGGTGAATAGTATCATCAGCAAGCAGCTCCCACGCTTTCATGGTGCTCATTTCCATGCGGCGGATGCTGTTCATTAGTTTTTTACGGTCACCACCAGCTGATTCGATGATATCACCGTAAGCTTCGGGATCAAAATCCAGATTACTTAGAGCTTTTTTAACTTTTTTAAGTGCTGACGGTTCACGACCTGTTGCCTTACGTTCAGCAATCAGATCATCTTCCAAACCAACCAGCAACTCTCTAGCATAGTCATGCAACTGGGCTAGTTCTTTATCCATTAAGCAATATGCTCCATAATAATTTTTTCACGGAGCCTATTGACTCCAAATTTCTCCCTCATCCAATCAAGGACATGGGCACTTCCTTTCTCCTGATTACAACGGGTGCAGGCACATACGACATTCGTTGCGACATCCTGCCCACCGCGAGCCCTAGGATGAACATGATCGATAGATAACTGACTAAGGTCATAAGTTTTTCCGCAATAAATACATGTATGGTCAAAGTGTTCCTTAATAGAGCGCCTCCACAGGCGCTTGGCTTCTGGTGAGGTCATAACTATTAAGTTGTAGAGGTAATCGTCAGGAGTTGGAAGTAACGGGGTCATGCTCGGCCTTTACGTGCTCGGTTTTTAGATGCTTTTTCAAGGAATGTTTTACCATTCTTTTTGTGTGAGACATCTTTACCGTCACCATTACCATAGGTACCCCGTTCTTTGTTTTCTTTGTTTAGTTGAGACCGCTTAGCGATCTGTAGTTTAGATGAGTCGTACTTCTTTTGGTACGACTTGTAGTTACCATTAGCGTACTTAGCGCCGCTATATTTAGACGTTCGAGCCATGTAGCCTCCGTTGTACAAGCTCAGGATCTACTTGGGGCATAACTGCTGCCAGTTTAGACAGCGGGTTACCCTCAAGGGCGACACCACTAATGTCATTTGTCTTAAGCCAGTCACAAGCTGCTTTCAAATCTTGAGTAGAAGCCTCACCTGATTTAATACGGGCAAGGAACTCCTTTGTGACAAGGTTATGCAACTCGTTAAACTGATCCTCAGTAGCCTTTTTCTTAGTCATTTCGTAAAGCTATTTGGTCAAGTTTGTTTTCAATACGTACCATGTGATCTTCCATACGGCTAAGTAATTCAGATAATTCTGCTTTTTTTACGTAGTCAGAAGCAACATTCAGCTCTATACCATCAAGCCTACGGTCAAGGGCGCTAATACGTTCATGGACGCTGTTTATTCGATTGTGTAATCTATTATTTAACGCAGCGCCACCTGCGACGACTGCAACAGCTATGCTGACAAGTGCTTCACTCATTTTCTAATGCTACAATAGGTACAATATCATTGCAAAGCACTTCGACACGTGAACCAGGTCTAAATGTAAACCCAGCTTTCATAATCTCAGTACATTTAAGTGCACGAACAAGTTCGTAATCAAGACGCATTTTTTGTTCGTGTTTACGTGCAATAGCTTTGCAAGTCTCAATCATGCCGCCATCTAAAGGTACTGCAAAATTTAGTTGTACGCCAAAGTTATTGCTGCGTACATAGCCAGTATATTCGTAAGGAATAGTATCGTTGCCCATATAAAAGGGCGAAAATTGCATGGTTGATCCATTACAACTATTGTTGGCTGCAAAGTATTGACGAGACGGTGCACCATTGTTTTGGAATTGCACCGCCTGATTAGTCACGTTACCTGTAGCTGCTGCCACAGGGTTAGATGTGTTTTGAACTTTAGGCTGTTCTCCAGCAAGTGCTGGGCTTACTGAGAGAAGACAGACAGCGAGGTAGTAGTAGAGGTTGATTGAATAACTTCGTCCACTACGATGTTCTCTACAACTCCTGCTGCTCGATCCACTGTTTCCAGTTGAAACTGCTCTCCGGTTGTTGTTACTGAATAGGTTGTCCCAGAATCTTGAATATCTCCACTGGGAGTTACGTTGGTTCCAGACCATGACTTATAATCACCACCATAGATGTTTGTCGTAATTGTACGATCAATGTCCACAGTGGTAGTCGTGGTGGCTTGCATACTACCCTGGGTAAAATTAGGTGTAACCTGTTGAGCTGCAGCAGGGCTAGCCAACATCAATAGCAAAATAAGACGTTTCATTCTTCTTTCTTTTTAGGTTCAGGAGGTTTGGGATTCGTTTTAGTGTTTGATGTAGTCAGTCCGAACGTAGCGAGCGCCCCTGTAAAGACACTGGCTACGAATGTTATGTCGCCACCACTTTGCCCTTTTTTAATCATAGGAAGATCAACGTAATTAAGTGTAATAATAAAACCACTCCATACGACGACACCTAGACGAACAAAGGTACCAAGGATTTGTAATTCATCCTCAGTATTTTCTTTTACTTTAGCTAAGAAGCCTTTGGTTCCTTCTTTTTTGTCAACTTGCTCCATGTTTGTTTGAATACTGGTTTGAGTATCATTACAATATATTTGAACAAAGACGTAGCAGTTAGGGTGGCGGCAACAGAAATAAATGCTGTTGTAGCTGCAGTTGTCATGATAGTAGTTGTAGGCATAGGTACCTCAATGTCCGTAAACGGAATCTCTACTATCTGTGCCTCTTCAGGCACGTTAGATTTTGTAGGTGGTGCGGGTTTAGGTTTTGTAACCGTTTCCTCTTGTGGAGGTTCATCTGCTGTATTAATACCTTGAATACCTGGCGGTGGTCTAAGGGTGTTAGGAGGCACTACAAGGGGCTTGTAACTAGGTAGTTGAGCCCTTGGTACCTCCAGTACCGCTTGAGGCAGCTCAGGGGCTGCTGGAAGGTTTAGAGAAGGTAATACAGGAGGATCAGTCCAGGGGTCCACCGAACAAACCGCGTTCGATAAATTTTACTGCTTGATCGTCTACAGTATTGTCAGATTGTTCAGCCAATTTTGTCAACAAATCAACAATAAGACGTTTAACTTTTTCAGAGTTTAGGAATGAAAAAAGAATTGGACGGATTAGGGTGATCATAATAATTAAACAGCGGGGTAGTTTTCTTCAAGGTAAGCTTTGAATACTGTATTTAGGTTATCCAGACTGAGGTCAGCACCTTCCAAATCATCAATGATGGCAGTAGCGATAACATGTCCTCCGGGGTTGCCAGCCACAGCCCATACATGATTTAGGTCAAACCTAATGTCATATCCGATAACGTTGATCGTGTCGGAAGTTGTAAATCCAAAAAACCTTTGTTCTGTAAACGTAATCTCCATTATTGACTCCTCGGATAGATTTGACCTGGACCTGTACGCAATGCTGATGGGTCCTCAAATATACTTAATCTAATTGTAGTGTAAGAACCACTTTTTAGCCCAAAAGAAGGTAGAGAATTTAAAGTAGAAGCGGGCGAATAAGCATCTGTTATCTCAAGGGAAGGTAAATTACTTAATTTAATTACTGACATAAATTATACCTTACGAATGCACATACCATCTTGACTAAGAACATACCATTCCTCACTTCCGGCAGTAACAACAATGTTGTCACCTGGAGTTTGGTTTACCTTGGTATAACCTAGATTAGAGTTGTAACCAATTGGAGCACCTCCACTTTTAACAATTGCATTAGGGATAACAGGAACGTTACCGCTAAGGTTTTGGTCAAGACCCAAGGTAAGTGCAATAGGTGCACCACCAAAATAAGACGCGCTGGACCCGGACTGACCGCTAAATCCCATTGGACTTTGCCCAAAAGCATCAACAGGCCATGCTCCTCTTTTAACACCAGAAGATACAAGACGCATGTTTCCTGCACCCTGTAAATCTACGTTAACACTTGTACTATCACGCCATTTGGCCCAATCACCAGTATAACGTGTATTATTATCATAATAACTGAGAGAAGACGTATAAACAGTAGGGGCCGCGGAGCCACTAATACTACCAACACCAATAACAAGTGGAATGTTAGCTGCAGTTTCTGTAGTAGTAGTAGGTTTAACAAAGCCAAATTGACCAATTACCGAGGAAGTACCAGAAGTAATAATTTGGGCAATTCCAAAGGAATTATCGTCTGCTTTAATTGTTCTAAGTTCAACGGTAGTGTTACCAAAAAAAGCACCGGATTCAATACCACCGCCAGTTACTTCGGTTCCACTTGTCCAACCAGTACCTACTGTAAGACTATGGGCATAAGTTGTGTTTCCGCTATATTCGTAGCGATGATAAGTATCGGCGTAAGTACCAGTACCGTTACTAATTTTAAAAATACAAACGTTTCCACTATCATAAATAACGTTAGCGCCGCTGATGCCAAGTGCGCTCATACCAGCTTTTACGCAATCACGAAAAGCAGTATTACCAGTTACGTTGTAGGTAGTACTAGTGTCGTGTGTAATTGTTGCAGTCATTAATTAAGCCTCAAGAGAAAGATATTTGAAAATAAAGGTTGCTGTACCCGTAGAACCATCGTTTGTAAAACGATAGTTAAATGTAGTTGAAGGGGTATTTTCCGCGTTAGCAATAATAGTTTGCGGAGAAAGATTGATTGTTTGCGATCCTGTGTTAATTGTTTCTAACAACACACCAGAACCAGCAACTGGATCATTAGAACGGTTCCTAGATGAGTCAGCACTTGAAGAATCAGATCTGTTATACAAACGGAACCAACCGTAAGCAGTACCAGAAATCTCTACACTAATCAGAATACTGGTTTTAGGCAGAGTAACTGTGCCTGTACCTGTTTGACCGCTACTAATAGAAGCAGTGGTTAGTGTTGTAGATGTTCTAGAAGCAGAACTTGATGAAGTAGTCCAAGAAAGATTACCTGAACCGTCAGTTTTTAGAACTTGATCAGCAGTACCATCATCATTTGGCAGAGTCAGTGTATAACTAGCTGCAGCCGAATGCGGTGGACCTTTAATAGTAATACCGTGACTATTGTTCTCACAGTTAAGTTTAAACTGACCAGAACCTTTAGTTGCGTTACCTTTAAAGACAACAACACCTGTACCATTTGGATCCAGATCGATGTCACCATTAGAGACAGAAACAATATCTTGACCGTTTACATCTAAGTCGCCACCAAGTTGTGGTGTAGTGTCATCGACAACATCGCTACTACCACCACCAGATTGAGCAACCCAATCATAATCAGAACCATTCCAACTCAGTACTTCGTTAGTAGCTGCAGTAGAGGTGTTCAGGTGCGCATCAACATCACTGTTAGCGTATGCAGTAGCGCCTGTTGCAATACCATCTAGTTTTGCACCATCAGTTGCGACATCTCGCCCATCAACAGTACCAGTAACGGTAATGTTACCGGTTACAGTGGTGTCTTTAAGGTCTACAGTTTCAGAAACTTGATTGACTACAAGAACATCACCAGCTTTAAATTTACCAACGTGGTCAGTGCTTGATTGCCAAACCTTACCACCATTGAGTTCAATGACTTGATTTGCTTCAACAGGTACACCACCATTATCGGGGTGATCACCATAGTCAGTACCAACACCAACAAACTCAAAGGTGTGTCCACCAGTGCTAATGTAAGACCGCAAAGCAAAGCTTACGGTTGTGTTAGTAATGTTAGAAGTCAGACCAGTGGTCAGAACAATATCCCAACCAGAACCATTTGCAGTACTACTTACAACACCATAATCAACACCATCAATGGTCACCATCATGTGATCCAAAGGACGGCTCACAGTACCGTGGAAAGATCCAGCGGTTGTGATAGCACCAATAGTAATGGTAGTAGCACCAGAGCTAGCTGCGTTTGCCGTAGCAGTAGCAATAGCAGACGGGCTCTTACCATCAGCAATCAAACCATAACGACCGAAGTCACTGACACAGTTAGACAGGTTAATCTGTCCACCGTTCTTAGCCTTAGCATGGTAGTGAGCAAACGTGCCGAAGAACGACACAAGCTGTGCATAACCGTTGTTAGTAACAAGAATACCAGGACCATCGAGTGTGATCTGGGTAAATGCATCCACAACCATGCTTCGGATTGGGCTGCTAGAACTGACAGCAGAACCATCAATCAGCAAACCACCACCACAAGGTGCAGAGGTTTGGTCACCTGCTACTGCGCTATAGGTTTGTGCATCAGTAGATGGGAAGGTGTTAGGATCAAAGTTAGCGTTGTCAAAGTGTGCATCACTGAAGTGTGTACAGTTTTGGATGTACGGGCTCTTCAGGATTGTAGGCGCTACGTCAGTACGGAACCTGACAGAGAACGGTTGGTTGCTGGGCAAACCATACGTTGAATCATTATCGAGGCTGTTATTGCGGCTGCCTTGGTCAGCAGTAGGAACCTTAAGACCAAGCAACGTAAGGTTAGCAATATAAGTACCACTATCAACCTCAAACATATCGTTGTTTTCAGTCGCAACCGTAGGGTGCACAAAGCAGCTACGCATCGACTCACCAACAATAGAGATGTTGTTTTTCTTGATGCGGAGAGGCAGTGTCTCTTGGTACACACCAGGTGCAACCTTAATCAGACTACCGTCACTACTAGAGGAGGCATTGATAAGATCAAGAGCACGGCCAATAGACTGCAACGGTGCTTGAGGCAGGAACCCAGTTACATCAGAGGCATCGCTACCATTAGTTACGTCCACATACCGAACAATGGTTGTAGTAGCAGGGCTAAATGGCTGACCAACAGCAACAGTACGCCAACCGCTCCCATCATAAATCTTGTGAACTTGGTTACCAGGTGCAGTACTGAGCCACTGTTTACCGGTATGCGCAGTACTAGGCGGTGTAACGCTTGTATTTACTTCAACATCATGACGAGCAGCAAGTGCGCCTGCAGTGACAATTTTATCGTCTTCGTTAGTCCAAGTACTAGCATAAGCACTAGTCAGTACAATATCATCAGATTTAATCTGACTAATATCAATGTTAGTTAGTTGACCGTTAATAGCCGCAGTAGTTGCAATCTTGGTGTCACTAGAACTCCAAGTGTCAGTTGATGTAATAGTATCTTCAAAGTTATTCCAATAATAATTCTGAAGATACGTAGTAACCTCTGCCTCAGTAATATCTGGGCACAAAGACTCTTGAACAGCAAATCGCAGCTGCTCAAAGTTACTGTTTAGATCATCAGACCTAATTGCCGATCCAGGGTTAAACAACGCCTGAATATCGTCAATGTTAGTAATTCGTCGGATCTTAACATTAGCAGTAGCGTCACTAGGAGTCGGAGGTGCCGTGCCTGTAAACTCTACAGTAGTGGGGTTCGCATCTGTGACTTGCCAAGGGTAGGTAGCATCTGTCGTTAAGATTTCATCGTATTCTTTTGTAGTTACGTTCCAAAAATAAACGTGGATTTCAGATTTAAAAACATACGGGAAATCAAACGAAAATTGTGTTTGAGACCCGTTTCCTGATTTAATTGTTTGTACGGCAGAGCATACTGATGACATGTTCTTTAATAACGATTAGTTGGGATAGGGGAAATACCTTGTTCAGCCCGTTGATCATTGATCTTTTTCACCATAATACGCTGCTCAATAGCATTACGCATTTCAGGGTCAAGGCTTTCAAATGCACGTTGCTCAGCAGCTTTTTGTGCATCACGAAGCATCATATGGATCTGATCATATTTAGCAATAGGTACATCCTGAGAACCGACAAAGTTCGGTGGACGACGCATTGCTCTCAGTTCTTTGATGGTGTTTCGTGCTTCAGCTGTTTTCATAACACGACCAATCTCATCTCTAAACATACCCTGCTGACCCATGATAGCGTTTAGCTCATTACGTTCAGCAGCAGTCAAGTCAACGCCTTGACGTTTCTTAAATGCAGACGATACATCGTATTCAACGTCATACAAGAACTTCTCTTCCTTTGTCATAGCTGGATGGATTTTCAAAGGAGAGTAAGCATTCCAGACACGTTGCAGCATACTGTATTTATTAGGGGCTTCACCACTAACAGGGCTGATAACAGTAGGAAGGCGGTTTGTTTGATCGACTAGACCGATAATCCTGTTACGGTCGGCAATCATTTCAATAATGTTGTTGTTCAGATCTTTCAGACCACCGTCAAGAATCTTACCAAACTCATTCCGCATACCGCCCAAAGGACCAAGCGAATTGATTTGTCCGGCGACAAAACGATTAGCAGCAAACTTGTTACCGCTCATTGTTTCTACCAATGGACGGAGTGCAGACACACCGGCAGGATCTGTCAGTGCAGCAGCAAGGATAAAGCTGGCTTTTTCAAAAAGATTTTCAGTAGCAGCTTCACCAAGCATATCAAAGTTGTCAGCAATGTTTGCCACAGCTGCAACCCAGTTACTTAGACCAGGACCAAGCATTTCATTATACTCAAACCTAGTACCATCTTCAGCAACAACCGAACGTGGTTTAAAATTGCTGTTCTTCATTCGTGCAGTGTTAAGTTGCCGATCTACGTTGCCATCACCAGTAACAGCAAAGAGACCATCACCAAACAGTTTATCCTTGAGGGTATTACCGATAACCATAGAGGTTATAAAGGTACCAATAGCCTTACGACCCAACGTCCGATTCTTTAGATCAATAAGGGTGTTAAGTTTAGCGGTTTCATCCATCAACTCTACTTTATGACCACGAGCCCTAAGGATATTCTCCATTTGCTCAGGGTTTTCCATAAAGGTTTTGACAGACGTGTATGCCAATTCGTTAACATCTCTTTGGAAAGACTTGAGAGGCATTGGAAGGTAGTCATCAGCAACCCGAACAATGTTCATCATCGTTGTCGGGAATGTAAGGAACGGAACCAATCCAGGCAGAGTTTGTAGCAGGTTACCTACATCTTTACTCAACCCAGTTTCAAGGTTCAGTGCAATATCTGATGTACTATATTTAACAGCCTTGTCTTTAATCAGACCGTCAGCACCAAACATGCTGTCATATTCAACATCAGCAAGTTCTTTGATTCTAGCTGGGGTAGCTGCTTCACCAAGACGTTCTAGCTCATCCATAGCACGGAAACGTGCCTGAGCATTAGCCAAGGTAGCACCAGTCCAACCATCAAATCCAGTAAACAAGTTAGGCACAAGACGGAACACAGGGTCAGCAGCCATAGCTTGCATTTCCTCGTATTGTTTAACAAGGAACTTAAATCCGTTGTTACCACGTGCAGCCTCTTGTTCAGCAATATAGCGATATTGGTCTAGCTTTTCCTCTTGTTTAATAACAAGGTCAAGACGAGATTGTCCTTTTACAGAGTTGGGGTTTTGAGATGCTTTCATAAACATCTGACCGGCATAAGGCAATGCTTTTTTCTGTGTATCAAAGATAGCACTGTAAGCCATCCAACCGCGCTGTAGAGACTTCATATCCTTGTGGAGCATAGCACCACCAAAGTAGGAGATAGGCTCACCTACAAGGCCACTAAGGTTGCCATACAGAGCTTTGCCTGCAGTGGCAATTGCAGACAACAAGCTGTTAAAGTAATTAGCACGTACAGCCTGTGCGATAATGTTAGGTTGATCTGGATTAGGATCAAAGATAGGACGGAAGTTAGCAAAGCTGTTAAGAATGTCCTCGTTCATCTTTGCAATGGTGTTAATCCTACCATCGCTTAGTTCATACAGTTCAAGGAAAGAATCCAAGATGTCAGGACGGTTTTGTTGCAACCACATCCAGTTCTCAGTAAACTTCTCACTATCAGACTGAATCTGCCGTAGAGCTACAGGGTAGCCTTCTTTAATCTCATCAGCAATCTGTTGAGGTGTTTTGAACAGGTTCTTAGCTTTTTCACCAAGAGCTGCAATACCTTTCTTTTGCTGGGTAAAGTAACGAGTAGAGCCAACCAGTTGCTGCAGGAAGTTAATTTTATCTAGGATTTGTTCTTGTGCGTTTTCAATAGCAACAGAACCACGGTTGATACGAATGCCTTCAGACAAATCAGCAATTTGACCAGCCATCGACGTTGCAGTATATGCCTGAGCACGTGCAACATCCATACCTTGGAATTCTTTTACCAAAGTATTGATAGAGCTAAGTGCATCAGTATAACCATCCTGTGACAGTACCTCAACACCAGCCTCATTCTTAACGATCTGAGGGTCAAGCATACGACGCATGTCGTCAATGCTAGCAGTAGGGTCAAACAGTTCTAGAACAAGTTTGTCACCAGCTTCAACTACTTCATCGGCAGACACAGTAAAGTCATCAGCAACCATACCGACTTTATCAGCTTCTTTGAGCTGTTTGGTAAGACCAATAGTAATATCCTCAACACCACCAGGTGTTTCAGCACCATACTTAAGAGCAGGACCACTGATAAAATTACCTAGACGACCATGGACAGTACCTTTGTTACCTTGGATACGTGCAGCATCAATACTAGCACCAACGATACCAAAGTCATCTACAGTACGGAGACCGGTTTCACGGAACTCGTACATGTCATGGACACCTTTAAGAGGAATGTTAGGGTCAGTCGTTTTACTTGCGTTGTAGTAACCCAGCTCATCCAGTGCTTCATCTTGCTTAGCTTGGTATTCAAGCAGTGCCTCTTCAGGTACATCACTGGTAGGTTTCGGTTTGTTAGCAGCAAGGTACTTTACAGCCTGATCGCTTTCACCAACAATTTTAGGAGCGTTTTTAAATACATCCTTTACTTCACCAACAGCAGAAACAAATTTACCAGCAAAGTTAGCAAAAGGAATCAAGAAACCCATTGCCAGGTCTTCATTGATATTCTTTTGCCGTTTAAGGTCTGGTGCTTCCCCAGCAAGAGTAGCCCAACTATCAGGGATGAAATCCCAAGTCTCAGGCCAGTTCTTTTTAAGTGAACCTAGCAGATTGTCCTCTTCATATTCAGAAGCGACAGCACCCACAGCAACAGAAGCACCAGCTTCAATACCACGGGAACCGACAAACTTCATGAAAGCTGTGTTGCCAAGTTGGTTGATCTTAGCACCAGCTCCAAGTTTACTAACGGCTTGAGATTGCAATGCAGCTGCTCCACGCATACCAAGACCTTGCAAACCCATGGTGGGGATAGCAACAGACGATACACTCCGAACAGTTTGTGCAATTTTGTTTTCGTATTTAGTTGCCTTAGGAATGTCTGGGATAAAATCAGGCAGAACAGCATTAACAAAATCAGTTGCTGTATCAATGACACCAGTAACGGCTGCCATATCAAGTTCAGCACCTTCTTTTCTAATCTGCTCTAGATCGATGTTACCTTCTGCATCCCTGTATGGGCTTTGACTGCCTTCCGTAGAAGGCTGAGGGGTTGACTCAACTGGTGCGGTTTGTCCTGCCGTAGCAGGTTGTGCGGCTTGTAGATCAAGCGTCTGTTCCTTCTCTTGAGAAGCCGTCTCTCTAGTTTCAATATGCTCAAGCATATCGTTAGAAAGACGGGTTTCACGCTCTTTCTCATCCAGCACAAAATCCTCACCTAGGTTGGAGTATTCTGAGGGATCGTTCATTTGTTAATTAAAAACCAAATCGTTGAATTGCTACTGGTCTATGTTCGTCATACATTCTCTTAGCACCACTACGTGCGGTAGTGCCATTAGCATCTGCAGCGTCTCGGTTAGCTTTAGGGTTGCCAGCCAATACTGTAGTGTACAAATCTTCTAAGGTAGCACCTTTTGTGCTCATACCTGCTCTAGCAAATCTATCTTTAAAGTACCTGACTACAGGTCCGAGCAGTTGCTCTTCAAACGACATGCCAGGTACTACACCATAGGCTTTACGTTCAGGTCCACCAAATTGGATAAGTCCTCGGTAGTTATCACCTTCTCCACCTACCTGACCTGGGTCGTATGTACCACCGGTTTCAAAACCAATAATAGTAGCTAGGTCGATAGGATCAACACCAAGTTCAGCAGCAGCGGTTTGTAGTGCATCACGTTGGTTAGTAAAGTTATTGCCACTCATAGAAGCACGTACAGGTAAACGACCAGTTTGAGGGGACAGCGCACGGTTAACCTGTTGGCTAACACCATTCTCAATACCAGACTTAAATGTTCTACGTACTGCTGGGTTTAGACCATCGTACATGTCAACAATAGGGCTTGGTGTAAGAAGAGGTATTTGCTTACCACTGGTTCTGTTGTTTGCTGCAGCCTGTGCGTTATACACTTCACTAGGTTTCAAGCCGTACATATCAGCAACTTGCTCGATACCATCAGGATAGACAAACGGTAGACCTTGCTCAGCCCTAGCTGAAACCTCTTGCTGTTCTTTTTCGTTCATCAAAAGATACGGTGTGTCAACCACTTGACCGGCGGTTTTACCGCTAGCCTGTTTAGAAATGTACACTGACATCTCTTGACGAGTCTTATCAATCTTACCGATGCTTAGGTACTCCCTACCAGTACCGGTTTCCTTGTAGGAAAAGGGATTAGTACGATCCCCATTGCTAGCAGTACGAAGTAGTGTTTCAAGGTTTTTACGGGTGAGGTTTGCATCTTGAGTTTGTTTAAGGTCTTGTTTAATAAAGTTTGTGATAGCTACTTTATTTAGCTCAACTTGTGTGTTAGTAGCACCAGGTAATACAGAAGAAAAGTCTGCCAAACCTTTGGCATAATCTTCAATACCTTCTAACAGAGGTGCATAACCAGGACCGTATTGACGTTCTTGCTGAGCTGCAAGCAGTTCTTTGCCACGTCTCTGTAGATTAGTATCTTCCAGGCTGTTAATAAAAGTACCGTCTAGCATATCCTTACCAGCAAGACGATTAAGCAACTGACTGTTCAGCTCTTTGTTTCTTTTCTTACCAGCGGTGTACAACTGCTTAACACTGGCAGGCATAGCAATGCCTCTTTCATTAGCGTAATCAAGCAGATAAGAATAGGTTAATTCAGGATCTTTGTCAAAATCAGCACGGATGTTGTCAAGGTTGTTATCAACCAATTCTTGAAACTCATCTACCTTAAGACGCTCTTCTATCCTGTTCCGTTTATCAATAGCTTTTTTTCTTTCTTGGGCACCAGCTGTAACACGGTTGGGAAATTCTTCACCAAAGGTTTTACCGTTACCCTTTAGATCCATTGACAGCAAAACTTTTTCATTGCTATCAGCTTTGGAATACTCTTCCTGATATCTATCTAAAGCCCATGTATGACCAAAATTAGCAACGGAATGATTAAAAGCACTGATGATGTTTTCAGGATCACCGCCGCTGTACAAGGTGTCAATCTGAGCCTCAGCCTCAGCCTCAAACCGTTTTTTCTGTTCGGTTCTAGCTCTGTTTACAAACGATGTGTTACTTTCGTCAATAGCTTTAAAAGCTTCTGACAAATACACAGGGTTAGGGTTACCTAATGTAATCAATACATCTTTTTTAAGACGTTGATGAAGCTGCCTAGTAAGGTTAGCGTCACCACCAGCTTCTACACCAGAAAATAATTTACCATCATCACCGACAAAAATTTTGTCAGTAGACATCATGTAGTCATCACGCAGTGTATCGTAAAGCAATTTAGCGCGACGGTTGTCATACACTTGTGCTGCCTTACCAACAATAGCAGGGTTACTTACGTGACTCTTAATTGTATCAACAGGATCTTCACCTGTTAAAAGTGCGTTGATACGTATTTCGGTATTAAGTTTAATACCACCGTCAGTCTGAGCCCTTCTGGCTTTTGCTGCTTCTAGTTCTTGCTCAATACTAATAGGCTCTGCCAATGCATCAGCGACGTTACGTTTAGTTTGTCGGTTAGCCTCTTGAGTAATAGCTTTAGAAAGGGTACCACTAAACTCCATAAGACCGGTGAACATCTCACCGACCCCCTCAGTTTTAGTAGGTTCGAGTATTGCCTTACCACGCTGCTCTTCATTGTAAAGAGCGATCTTATGGTTTTCACGCTCAATCCTTTCAGTGTAAGCAGCGTCTTCTTTCATCGCCTGGAGTTCTTTATCACGCCGTTCGTTTTCAGAACGACGACGTTTCTCCATGCCTTGGATAAGCCGGTTGCTGTCTTCACGCATCCGGTCAATACCCGCTGTACTTAATTGTTGTGGACTAAATCCCCTGCTGCGTGCAGCGGGTTGATATTGGATACGTGCCATAAATTATTTAAGGAAATTTAAATGGTGTGCCACCTACAAAATTAGCTGGACTGTTACCTAAATAGTTAATTGGGTTAGTTAACTTTGTTGCAGCTGAAGCTGCCACATTAGTAGTAGCAGAAGCTGCAGCTTGTGTTCCAGTGCCAAAGGCATTACCCATCATACTACCAAGACCACCAGCTTGACCAACAGCATTGATTGCACCAACGCCAGTAGCAACTGTGCTAACAACAGAAGCAACAGTTTTGATACCTGCAGACCACAAGTTTTCTTGCTGGGCTGATGGGACAAACCCAGGAATCATTTCCATACGGTCAACAAAGATACGCTCAGGTGGTAGTTCCGGTTCAGGGTCATAAGACAAACGTTGTGGTTTAATCATCATAGCTGCCCGTGTGTTAGCATCAGAAACACTTCTTTCCAACTCAATCTGTTGAACGTTACGCTCAGCTTGAGTCATCAAACTTTGCATGTTTGCATTAAGGACTTCGATATTACCTTGAGCAGCGCTTTCAGCATCTGCAATAGCATTTTCAATTCTTTTTAGATTGAGACCAACGCCCATTTTAGAAAGAGATGCGTCAGCATTAAGCTCAGCCATCTGGATTGCAGCTGTTACTTTCCTGCCAGACAGCTCTGTATCCAACGCCATAAGTGAGCGGTGAAGTGATGCCATGTTAGCTTGCTGGGCTTTAGCTGTAGACTTACCAGCTTGACCAAGTTGAGCAGTACCTTGAGCAACTAGACTATCAACCATAGCAGATTCCTTCTGCAAACCAGTCTGTTCACGTTGCTGCTTCAATTCATTTTCGATGCTCATAGCACCAAATTGTTGCCGGCTATTGATACCAGCAAGTTGGATGTTTTGTTCAGCTCGGTTGATACCTTGTTCAGCATAAGCCTGCCGCAAGGCAGACATCGATTCTTGATGCTGAAAATTTTGCTGAATAAAAGCTTCGTTAATAGCAGCCCGTTCACCTTCGATAGCAATATCCCTAGCCTGCTCATTAAGTCGAAGCTGTTGCTGACCTATCGCTTGGCTTTTGTAATACTGATTAAGCTGTGCAGTATATTGATAGTCTTGGATCTCTTTACCACGTTCCCAATTACGTACATTGGTTTCGTGCGTAAAGTCACGCATCGCTTGATAATTAGCTTTATCAGCTTCATCAAGTTTTTTGTTATGCTGGTTGTGGGTCTTAGCTATCTTTTTTTGCTGCTTTTTGGCGTTCTTTTCGTTTTTCTTTGCCTTTTTATTTCGGCTATAAGCACCGGTAGTAATCAGGTCTTTGAAAAACTGCATCTCCAGACCAGAGACAGCAAGCTGTTGATCCAGTAAATTCTCTTTTGGATTAAACATCAAGCCCTCCTATAGAATCGTGGGGAATAAATAAATTACCA
>VMHT01042011.1_pt1 | contig 20393 bp, 23 predicted proteins | sample 4693611 | NCBI WGS metagenome assembly VMHT01 (sample SAMN12280063, study PRJNA550983) | marine metagenome | isolation source: seawater sampled from same location over 5 years 0.02-0.2 micron viral filtrate | place: USA: collected off the coast of southern California halfway between the port... ...
TATTAATAAGGGTGAGGTACTTCGTTGCTGACTGTACCTCGAGCCATTTGTTTACCTTCTTACGGAGAAAGAGTGCAACTGCATATCTATTATTTTATAGAAGCCGTATGTAGTGCTTCTCTCGAGTCGTCGGGTTGCGTCAATACCTTTACGTATTTCTTGTAACGCTTCCCTCGTTTTACTTCGTAGACTGTTTGCCACGTGTACTTATTCACCATCTTCATTTTTAAGTACCACCAGGTTAGGATTGTCTTGTATGAACTTGAGACTGTCTAAGACATATTCTTTGTTCTCTTCGTTCAACTTTTTAAAATTCGATACGATCTCCCCGATCAAGGCTTCTTCGTTCATATTGCCCCCATATTGATTCTTCAACGATTGATTATACTGCATATTAGTGTTTTCTCCCTTTGTTCTGCACCTTCGCGTATAGCTCGTCCCAATAGGCTCTCTGCTTTTCGGGCGGTAAATCTGATGGCGGACTCCAAGTAAAACCGTCTTTGTCTACGACGTAAGAGGCTTTGTATCCGTCACTTAAAGTTACTGTTAGTTTTTTTATTTTACTCACTTTCACACTCCAATATATCTTGATGTATTTCTCGTCTGACAAGAACCTTAACATCTTTATCTAATTTAGTTCTGACTTTTATATCCGATACTTTCGGCTTCCAAAGTTTCCAATTGTTTGCTTCATGTACAACCGCATCTTGATAACCGTACTCGACAGGTTCCGTATGATGTTCGGTGGTTATGTAAAAACTATTCAAAATCATCTCGTAACATCTCCTCCGCCATATCCGCGCGGCCTGACAAGGTTTCGTCAATCGTAGTCTCTAGGTCGTCTATCTCTTGTACGATAGATGTAGCCGCCCAACCAGGTGCAATACGCGTAACAATAGATCTCACGTTATCCAATATCTCTTGATAGCCTACGTATTCTTTTGGTTTGTATGAACTACTCATATATCACTCCGAGAGAGAACGCTGATATGTAATTCAGACATTTCGCCAAAAGAAATATATTTAGTTTTCAAAGGTGAATTTTTCCAATCCACTTCTGGAAGACCGTGTTCATTCATTTTGGTCTTACCGTTTTTGTGCTTTTTGTAAACACGTTCGCGCTCTTGGTATTCTATAGATACATCATCAATACAATCCGTATCTATATTAATACCATGTTCTTTTTCGCAATATTGAGCTACCGCCTCCATCACTTCAAATTCATATAAACTTATTTGCATTTCACTTTCTCCTAAGTAATTTACAGATAGTATATATATTTTCTTTACGCGTGCAAGTTTTTTGTTTATGATTGTCTTAAACATTTGGAGAAAAAAATGAGTGAACTAAATAATTTAATCAACGAAACCCTGTCTGAAGAGGCAAAGGACCAAATAGGTATAGTCCAACCAGACCATATAAATGAACTGTTTATAGACCTACAATCTATTAATAGAATGTCTGAGGCTATGATGTATATACTGCATCATCATCCCCGCGTATTTGAATTGGCTTACAAGGAGGTCTTAAAAGATGACAATAGGTAAACCCATTCGTTGCTACCCATTTAAAAAGAAGGACGGTAAGTTTATATACCTTCCTTACGATAAGACTGAGTTTGATATTACCTTTGTCGGTGACGACCAAGAGTTCAAACCAATCAAAGAATATTGGCAAGCTATACAAAGACCTCAATACAATCCACGCGAAACGATCAGTCAAAATATGTTTCGTATAAAAGAGGATATAGGGTATTGGCCTGAACCACTTTACAACGACAAGGTGGTGCAGACCACCCTGTTAGAATACGAAGAAGATACACCTTTTATAGATATGTTTAAGAAGCAAGCCGCTTTTGAACTAAAACAAAAAGAAGGTGATACCAAACGTGTGTATAGAAAAAAAGATTGGGACGATGACGTTCCTTTCTAATGGAGAAAAAAATGAAACAGATACCTGAACTAGAACAATATGAACCAACCCAAAAGGGCAACGCACTTGTTGTCTTTGATATACCTAACGAACTTTACCACTCTGACGTGGGTAAGAGTTCCAGCTTCTTTCGTAAGTTTGGTGAAAGCCAAATACACGCGCTTGAAGTAGAACAAGAAACGACCAAAGCAATGGAGTTCGGTACTGCCGCTCACTATATGTTAGTAGAGGGCGACGAAGCCTTTCATAATAATGTAGGTGTGATCTTTGGATCCCCGTATACGAAAGCCAATAAAGAAATGAAACAAGAGTTCATACAAAGAGGCTTAGTCGTTATCAACGAATCCGATATGAACGCGATCAATCAAATGGATGCTTATATGATTGAAGAAGGCAAGATGTACCTGGACGGCGACGGCAAGATACCCGAAGCATCTTTCTATTGGTTTGAAGACGACGTGCTTTGTAAGTGCAGACCAGACATCATCTGTAAACCGCAAGGACCCCATCAAGATTACGAGATAGTCGTGGTTGATTACAAGACCACCTATTCTTGCAGTCCTGAGTCGTTCAAAGAATCTGTATTGAAATACGGATACGCAGAACAAGCCGCCTGGTACAGAAGGGGTATGGAAGCCGCGGGATACAAAGTCAAAGAGTTTGTCTTCGTCGCGCAAGAAAAGAAACAACCTTACGCCAGTAAAGTATTCAAGATAACCAACGAACAAATGGACGTGGCTTGGCTGACTATGGAGAAACATCTACACGCTTATATGCGACATCTGAAAGGTGAGAAGCCAACCGTATACAACAGTCCTAATGTTGTTACACTTGATTTAGATGGCCAAGATTAATTCAAGAAACAAAGGCGCTCAGTTTGAGAGAGACGTTGTACGTATACTCAATAACTTCTTTATAGAGGAAGGTATAGACTTTCAAACTAAGCGCAACCTAGATCAATATCAACAACGAGATCTTTGCGATCTGCAAATACCCAACCACGCGATAGAGTGTAAGTTCTACAAAGAAGGCGATTGGGTAAAGCCTGAATGGTGGAGACAAGTATGTGCGAGTTGCGACGACAACATCCCCGTACTTATCTACAAATACAACCGCAAACCGATACGAGTTTGTGTACCTCTGTACGCGATCAATCCTGATTGGGTACGCGACAACCAAGCTATAGCCGTTATGACTATGGATGATTGGTTATCTATCTTAAAAACGAATTGGGATTTATACGGAAAGTGCTAGGGTGAGCTTGGCTCTAACGACTCCTAGCGTAGCCGAACGATTACAATGAGGGTTTGCTTGGGGTAGCCGCCTCACCTGGAGAAGCATCGTTTGATTCATCTATACTAGGTGGAAGATCAACAGCCTTTGGTGCTGACTCAGTTTGTACTGGTAAGAACGATTTGATTTCGTTACTTGGACCATACTCGTCGTCTTCGTCGCCTTGTACGACAACTCTAGCTACAAAGGTTTTCCCTTGAAACTCCCAAGCTGTTTTAGGCACTTCTCTGAACCCAACAGCTCTAGCTAACCTTGAGAAGTCATTATTAGCGTAGCCTCTAATTTCTTCTTGTTTGGTCTTATCATCATTCTGATACCAAAGGTTAAAGTTTTTTCTAAGCCTCCAACCCGCGTAATTATCGCCAGTTACTTCAGCCTCCATTTTTAAGTAATCGTTTCCGCTTTGCGAAGTCGTTCTCTCACATACGTTAATGATTACTGGGTAGTCACCCTCGGGAATAAAGGAACTACGTTCCTCTTCTTCCATGCTTATATTAAGCCCTTCAAAGTCACTCATTCTGCACCTCCTGCAAATCCGAGTTTGTTTATTACACTAGCCAGATCAGGTGTTTCAAACCCGTCTAACTTACCTGAACGATCCTTGGCAATATAGTTCTGACCAATTCTCGTTTGCAACCATCTTGAGGTGACGGTCTTACCTTCTTCATTTTCGTCGTCAAACGTACGAAGCACCAATACTTCATCAAAGAAGTAAGGTATCTGCGTAGGGAGTTTGGCGCCAACCATCATCGGTTGGTAATGATAAGCACCTGTCTGCTCGTCACGTTCTCTGCTTTGTTTAGCAATGAATATAACGTGGACAGGCAAATCCCTGAACCTACGCATCGTTTTAATCATCACTTCGATGACCTCTCCGTACGCACGTCTAGGATCTTTGCTTTTGGCCTTTTCTTGCGAAAGCAAGATTTCAGCCATTTCCGTAACACTATCAAGACAAACGGTGTCGTATTGAAGTGTTCCGTTCTCAAGGAGTTGAGCTATCTCTTCTATTTCAGAAGCTTCCTTAACCTCGATTGCATCGAGATCAGGGGCATCTTTAATAGAGAGAAGACCACTTTCCATACTAACAACCAATGTTTTACCAGGGGCTGTTTGACAGAGAGTAGTTTTACCCGCACCACTTTCGCCATATACTAAAAGTTTGGCGCCTTGCGACTCAACTAAATCGCTAGGTGACTTGATGCGTTCCTGAATATTAATGTTCATATTTTTTCTCCAGTTGTTAATGTAAATGTTTTCAGTTACAATCACACGAAAACATAATTAGACACATAGTATACATGAACAAAGCAAAAATCAATAAGAATCAATGGAAGATTAATTACTTCCATAGGCAACAACAATTGGTAGACAGAGAACTGATGGATTTATACAGTCAGGGACTGGAACCAGCATATAAGGAGCGTGAAGTGGAACGAGTTACTTTAAGTAAATATATAGAGTTTGTAGGAATCGAAGCTGCTGCAAAGTTATTCGATTGTTCTACACATACAGTCAAGGCTTGGAGGTATGGCAACAGACAGCCATCAACGGATCAGGCCAAAAAGATTATTGTAGCAACTGAAGGCAAACTAGACTTCTTTTCAATCTATGGTCCTATAGATAGTGAAACCGAAGAAAAAAGTGAAACGGTTGAGTAGTGTTAAACGTCAAAGCGTCCGCGCAGGATACTGCGTTGGAACTCGCTCTTGCGTATGCGGAAAGTGGCTATAGCCCTGTTCCCTTACTACGCCATAATAAAGTTCCGCCCAAAGAATTAGGCGGATGGCAAAAGTTTAAAGAACGACAACCGACGACAGAAGAAATAACCCGATGGTTTAAAGGCCGTGATGACCTTGTTGTAGCTCTGATATGCGGCAAATTTATTGTTGTTGATGCCGATACACCAGAAGCTGTCAATTGGGCAGAAACCAATTTACCGAACACACCTTGCAAAGTTGCAACGGGTAAGGGTATGCACTACTACTACAATAACCCTGAAAACTTTACGACTTATGTAGCAAGAAGAACCGATACATCAGATCCCGCAAAGCTCATTGATATTAGAGGAGAAGGTGGCTTGATTATCGCACCATATAATATTCATGCGACAGGTGCTATATATGAACCTAAGTTTATAGAAGAGTGGGATTGGTACGATACAAACGATCTACCTGATCTAACCAAAGAACATTGGGTGATGATTACGGGTGTAGACAAAGTAAACACTAAAGGCATATCGCAACCTTTTGAACTGACTGGGGTAGTGCAAGGTAGCCGTAACGACAACGCGGCTAGATTGGCGGGTAACCTGATAGCTAAAAATGTCAGTATAGAAATGGTGGAGTTTTTTGTTCAATCTTGGAACCAACAAAACAAACCACCTTTACCTAGATCGGAGATATCAACTACAGTAAACTCAATACAAAAGACACACGAAAGAAAGAACCAACAAGCGCCAGCTTTCATACAAAGAACTTACAACGTGAAAGAACCAATAGACCTCTACGAACCACCAGGCATACTCAAAGATGTATACGAGTATTCTGAAGAGATAGCGCAGATACAACAACCATCGTTATCTTTACAGACCTCGTTAGCTTTAGGTTCTGTAGCACTTGGTCGTATGTATAAAACAGATATGAACAACTTCTCGTCTTTGTTCTTTATGTGTATTGCCAAATCAGGACAAGGCAAAGAGAACGTCAAGACGGTAATAGAAACCATATTAGAAGGGGCGGGGTTTGAAGATTTAATGGCGGGTGACGGTTATACGTCTAGTGGCGCGGTATACAGTTTACTGCGTCACAAACCAACACACGTCACCGTTATGGACGAATTTGGTAAAAGGTTAGAGTCTATATCCAAATCAACCAATTCAAACAAGGAGGACGCTATACAGGTGCTTATGGAGGCTTGGGGACGTTGTCACGGCACGTTAAGGCCAGATAACTACTCTATGATGACCTTTACTCAAAAACAGCAACAAGAGGCTTTAGATCGCCATACAATCAAACCAGCGATTACTTTGGTGGGTATGTCAGTTCCTAGAAACTTCTACGGCGCTTTATCAACAGGACGTATAGTTGATGGATTTTTAAACAGGTTTATTGTAGTTGAATCTAAACTACCCAGAACGGTAGGGAGAATGGTCCCTTATATAGAACCATCTTTTAAAGTATGTGAATGGTTAAGACAAGTAAGAGCGCCTATCAACGATATGGAGGAGATAGCAAGAGATAACGCAGAGATGAATCTGAGTCAAAGAGTAATTGCATTTGATGACGATTCAAAGGCGCTTTTGAATAAGCTTGCACATGATCTTGTAGAGCAACAAAACAAATTAGAAAAAGACGGACTGGAAGTTTTACTATCCAGGACAAGAGAGAAGGCGATGCGTTTGGCTTTGATATGCCAATTAGCAGATAGACCAAACTCAAAAAAGATAACAGGGGATATGACTCAATGGGCAATAGACTACGTTTATTACTACGATCAATTGATGGTGGCTACGTGTGAGGACAAGGTAGCTGGATCTGAAATGGAAAGTCGTATCAAACAAGTATTAAGCTTTATCAGAACCCAAGGGGAAATGGGTATAAGCAAAAGGGATATTGACCGTAAGGAAATATTTAGATCAATGAAGTCTTTTGAAGTAAAAGAAATAATCAACAGACTTATCAACGCTGGAGAAGTACAGGAAAAAGATGTGCGCGTGAAACAGACAGGCAGACCGATGAAACGTCTGGTGGCAATAGATCCTAACTTCTTTGAAGATTAATGGAGGTAATTATGATGGCCAAGCCAAAGATGGAAACGATTAACGATCAAAAACGAGAAGAACGGGTAGCTGGATTTATAGAAGGATTATGGGGAGTTAGATGTCATAAATTGCCAGTCTCTTACGGACTGGACTACTGGTGTGAAAGTAAAGACAGTTCTTTCTGGATGGAAGTAAAGTGTAGAAGTTTTGGTATAGATAAATACGAAACGCTTTTGCTGAGTGCATCCAAACTCAGAATGGGCGCTGCTTTATCTTTAGCAACAAACAGACCATTTGTTCTAGTGTTTGCAATGACTGATAGTGTGTACTCACATACTTGGGATAAAAACAAAGTATATGACGTAAGATTTGGTACAGTCGCTGAACCGCAACTGCCAGAAGATTCAGAACCATACATACATTTTAGTAAGAACGACCTTACGTGTTTATCGGATAGTGCGTTAGGATTCGATAGAGACGAACTTGGATTAACTTAACAGCTCTGCTATTTCTTGATCTCTTGGATTAGGTAGTAGCGTTGGTCCAATCCTAGGTCTTGTACCTGTTGGTGCTTGTGATAAGTTGATGTCAGGTAAATCTAATTCAACTTTTGCAGGTACAGCTACTTGATTTATAACTTCTCTAGCTTGCTGTGGTATACCCGTATCTTCTATTTCTCTTGCAATATCGCTGGTAGCAGTTCCTGTCTCTCTCATCAATGTTGAAAATCCACCAATCCGTATAGCTTGCTCTACTGCGTCAAGAACCTGACCCATCGCGCTTTTGTCCGTACGTGAGAGTAAGGAGACTATTTTTGGATTAGCAAACAAAGTTTTATAAATTGTTAGCGTAGCAACAGTCGGTAATAAATTCAGGTTGAAGAAACCAGCCGCTAATGTACCAGCTACGATTGAACCCGCTCCAGTTCGTTCCGCTCCTGATACCGTAGTGTTAATTGCTCTGGCATATCCTTTTAATGCTTGGGATAATTCTTTACCAAACATCGCTTCTAATGTTTCGTCTCCGTAGGAACCTAAAGCTCTTTGGAAGTTACCAGGTTTGAATATTTCCGTAAGGTCAGTTCCGCCAGGTGTTATAGATTTTTTTATGAGTTCTTCTAATGCTTCGTCTTGAACATTCAAAAAAGCCTCTTCAGATATTTCATTACGGACTTGATTGATAGCTGCGGCTGAATTAGGTCTGAATATGGATTGTGTAATTACTTCAGGTGATGCGTTTTCTATGTTTGCCAATACTCTGTTTTGTTGAAACTGCAACAACTCGTTACTTGCTTTTGCTTTTGCAGTAAGAGCGTTTGCAAAATCTTGAAAAGTTGTACCTGCGCTATCAGTTGGTCTTGTGGGACCCACCATCGGCACTTCAGGACCAACTACTCGTATTTTATCGGCCAGTTCAAAAACTTCTTTCGGTGCTAGTTTTGGACTGTAGGAATTGAATGTATCCAAAGCTTGCATCGTTTTGTCGTAATTGTTACCAAGCAAAGGTCTTAGTGTAGCTCCATATTTTTTTATGTTGCCAACATATTTACTTGGATTGAATACGCCCGTTGTTGGATCAGTGGCAGTATCTACCGCATCCTTAAACAATCTTCTGACCAATTCCGTTCTTAAATAGTTTTTAGTCATCTCGCCGTAACCAGTGCCTTTTACGGTGTCTTTGCCAGCCGCGTTCAAAATATCTTGCATATCACCAGATCGGTTTGCTTTGACTATATTGGTGTAAACGTCATCAGCATCAATTTTGTTGTTTTTAATTTTTTTAACAACAGCATTATTAAAAGGTTGTATTTGTTTGAAATAACTTTCGTTTAATTTTTTTAACAAATCAACCTTATTTCTTAACAGTTGTGGATCTCCAGATTTTCCCGAAATAATTAAAAGATTGTCTGGTAATTTATAAATTATATCGTCTAACTTATCTGATATTTCTTTTACGAAAAGACCTTGTTCGCCTGGATTTAGACCAGCTGTGATCCTTGAGTTGGCCAAAGCTGATCTTGCTTTTATTAATTGACTTATGGTTGCGCCTCCTGAAAAAGCACCCTTTTCAATTTGTTTGTGCAAACCTAAAACTGTTTTTAAACTTATATCGTCATCCAAAGCCAGCAGCAAAGGATCATCAGTATTTATCCTTTTTTTGATAAATTCGTTAAGTTCACTCAAATCCGCTCTGACTTTATTATCAAATTCTGTTTTTTGTAACACGTCAAGATCGTCAAATATTTTATTGTATTGATTTCTAAAATCGCTTTGTAAAGTCTTGTAGGAGTTTTTGATGGTATCCTGTACGCTCTTACCAAGAGCTGCTTGATCTGTGGCTTGCAGAATCTGACCAAATCCCCCTGTTTGCTCAGACAAGTCCTGCATCATTTTGTTAAGATAGTTGGTAACTTCATTTTGAGACTTTTCAAGTTGCGCTCGTCTGGCAACTATTTCAGATTGAGCTAAACCAGCATCTTCTATACCTGTAGCGTTATCCAGGGCTGTTCTACTGTCCGCTAATTTTTTTCGCAGTTGAGCCAACATCGCCATGTTGTAATCTATAAGACCTTGTTCTCTACCTTGTTTACCCGCAATCGTTTCACCAATACCTTGCATCCTACCTGGTATAGCTCTGCCTAGGAATTGTTGCGATACAGCCGCTCTGGCTCCGAGATCGGTTATCTTGCCTTCTTTGAAAGCTTTAGCTATATCTTTTTCTGTAGCCAGTCTTCCTAAGTCTTGGTCTAGCTTTAGTACGTCATTCATGTCGTAACCTTTACTTACCACGTAAGCGTCTCTGACATTTTCAATAGGTGCTTTTTTACCAAAGAAGGCCGCAAAGCCCGTACCGATTGCCTCTCCTATACCTTGTCCAAAGAATCCGTATAGGAACTCATTTTCCATTAAGTCTTGTATTTCTTGATCTGATTGTAATTGAAAACCTTGTTGTACTTCTAAGGCTTCCTCTGCACCTTTACCACCTGCCGTACCTATACCAGCAGCCACCATTCTGGAAAATCTTTCGTTTCTCAAAAGTTTTTTCAAAAGACCTACGCCTCTTACGTGGGGCGATAAAGCCGCGACAGCTCCGAATACGGGACCAACCACTCCAGCAAAATCTAAAAAGTCTCCAGAGCTAAAACCTCTTTCGTCAATGACAACATTTTTGTCAGTAATATCGTTTTCGTCGTACAAACCCTTTTCAACTAGAGTCTTTTGACCCTCTGGGGTTATGGCTAAATCTCCCTTTGTATTGTATGTGAAACCTCGAGATCCAACGTAGTTTTGCAGTAATTGTTCTTTTTCAAGTTCCTTTCCAGACTGATCGCGCTTTTCTGCCAAACCCAGTAACGATCTAAGTTTTTTACTCTTAAGACCTTTTTCGTAGTCAAAGTAGTACGCATCAAAAGCTGGTGACGCCTCTTTTTTTGCAAGTTCAGCCTTCAGTATTTTTAAAGCATCTTGTTGATTGTCTGCTTGTATCGGAACCGTTAGATCGTCCGTTACTCTGAAGTTAAAAGTAGGCATGTTAGTTTGCTAAATTGAATAGGTCTGAATCTCTTAAATCAATATCAATTATCTGACTTAAATCAATTTTTGATGTGTCGCTAATTTTAGTATTAATAATTTTTTCTATAAGGCTTGAATAAGGTGTAATAGCTTTAACACCTACGCCTTGATATGCAGGATTCTGTACTATTTCGTAAGTAGAAGAAATAGCTCTTTGTTTATCTGTATTGTTTTTAATTAAACTAGACCTAGCGTTTTTAAGTTTTTTCAAAATTTCTTTAGGATTGCCAGTTAAATCCAAATCACCAAATACTCTATCAACAATATCTCTATCTAAATTGGATATAGTTCTACCTGATTCATTTAGTATTTCCCTAATACTTCTTTGTTTTACTTGTTCAATATAATTTTTAATTTTTGTGGCATCTGACACATTAGAATCAGGTATACCCATAAAGGCAGCAGCTTCATCTTTAAATCTTGCTACTCTACCAGGCAAGCCTGTAATTGGTACATTATTCTCTAGCGCTGCTTCAAATAAACTTATTGCGTCATTCATAATTCCTATAGAAGCTTGAGTCCCTTCGTAATTTTTGATGTTGTCGCTAAGTTCAGCCGTCATCGCGTTGAGTGATTTAAGTTCTGACGGTTTCAAAGGATCAACTTGTCCTTTCTCTATCATCTCTTTAAGAAGCTCTGCATCTCTTTCTGCCTTGAGTGCCTCTTCTTGCGCTCTTTCTTCAGCAGCAGCTGCCGAACCTAAAGCTATACCTTTACCAATCTCCCCTGTTGTAACTAGACCCTTACCTATGTTTCTTACAAAACGTAGGAAGTCAGGGCTGGTTGTAAACTCGGCAAAACTAACTTCTTTTGATTTAGGTGGTGGAGGTACTTCTTCATCTACAGCACCTGGTAAGCCAGCACCTGCATCTGGTTGATCTCCTACATCTTCTTGATCTCCTACGCTTGGTTGTTTTCCTCCAACCGCTGCATCTGCAACAGATTCTGGTTCTCCTTCAACGTCTTCTACGTCTTCTTCAAACACTTCCACTTCAGGTTTTATAGGAGTTTGTTTGTCTTCTGTAATACCAATTTCTTCCAAATCTTTTGCAATGGTTTCTCTGCCGCCAGCTGCTCCAAGCACCAATATATCAACCTCTTCTGGATCCAAACCGCCCCTAGCCATGTATCCTGGCCCAAAACGATCTTTTTCAAATAAATCTCTTGTGCTTTCAGCCGCACCCTCTCCGCCAAAGAATCCTGCTATACCTGGTAAAGTACGTTCAGCTGCTTCACCCAATACATCTCTTGCACCTCTACTTAAAGCGTAAAATGCACTTCCAAAGTCCTCGGGACCAAAAGTACCTCCTCTTCTTTCTTCAAGAGTTTGATCGCCTCCAAACATTTTGAAATAACCTGGTTCGTCTGTTGCAATAAACTGTTCTAAAGCTTTATTAACATTTTCTCCGCGCTCTATATCAGGTGAATTATAAATTCTATAAAGACGTATGCCTTGCCCCTTACCTTCTTGTATGTCTTTTATACCTTGCGAAAAATCAATCACACGCCCATCACTTAGTCTGATTTCATTTGGTCCTAATTTTTTTTCTGGTTGTTTATCCCCTTCTACAGTAATGTCGGTATCCAATAAAGTTTGTAAATCTTCAGAAAAATCAACAACATCAGGTATAGCTGCTGGATTTAGTGTTTTCCCTTGTTGCGCGTAAGTACCAAGTCTAGGATCAAGAGAGGGGTCGGCTGGTGGTAAACGATCTGGAGCTATCTCTACAGACGTGTCAAAAGGCCCTTGAGCCATTTCATCTAATCTTTCGGGCGTTAATGGTCTTGGTCCTCCAAATGGAGGATCCGTAATCATCGGGTCATCTTTCATCGCACCACCTAATTGTTGCGATATTTCCTCTATTGTACGCATGCCAATATCTAAAGGTATGCCTTGTTGAGCAAAGTCTTGTTGTAAAACTTCGTAAATCTGTAAAGGACTTAAACCACTTGAAACGTAGTTAGCTATCAAACGTGATAGATCAGTAACTGGTGAATTGACTGCATCACCATTTGCAAACATTTTTCGTTGTAAAACATTCATTAGGTTGTATAAGTTCCTCCGCCAGCGTAAGGATTATATTGTCCGTATGGATTACCGTAAAAAGCTGTTGGTGTTGCACCTCCGCCAGTTGTTGCAGCAGTTGATGCGGGATCGCTAGAAGTTGTAGTTTGTGGATTTGCAAAGTTAGCGTATGTGTTTAAAAATGTTCCAAGCCCTTGACTTAAAGGATCTACAGGAGCGCCGTACGTTGTTCCAACAGAGGTGCTGCCGCTTTGATAAGTTGGCAAGAAACTACGTACATATTGAGCTGCCTGAGTCGGAGCCATTCTTGTTTGTACTGCTTGTTCATATTCTCTACCAAGAGCAGTATCGGTAAGACCTCTGGCAGTAGCACCTAATCCTGCTAATTCACCCCTTGATCTAATTCCTAAATCAACCACATCTCTTCCTAGTCCTCCTATTCCAGCTCCGTATCCAGCTATATCAGACCCTATTGTTCTGGCTAATCCTGCGCGTCTGCCGCCTATACCGCCAAATTGTTGACCAAATCCAGCTAAGTTACCAGCCAATCGTTCTCTAGCTCCAGCTTGTCTACCAAACTCCCCTAAAGCAGCCTGTTGCGCTTGTCCAAATCCTTGACTCCTTATACCAGCTAAAGCTTCGCCAAGACCTCTACCTAAAGCCGCTCGTCTTTCATCAGCACTTAGTCTAGCTCTTGAACCAAAAGCAGATTCGCCTCCTTGCGATATATCTCTTGTTCTTGCATCTATATCTTGAAGTTCGCCACGTTTAAATACGTCATCTATGGTTTGTTGTACTACTCTATCTTCAAACGGATCAAAAAACTGTCTAGTTAAATTAGGATCAAACTGCATACCAGCAGCACGTCTAGCCGTATCAGTTGCAGCCCCTAGATAAGCTTGCTCACCAGAAAAATATGGTTGAGCCAATTGTCCAGCTCTACGAGACATTCCCATACCTTCTTGATATCCTCTCGTACTCGCATCAATATAAGGTTGGTAAGAACCTATGCCTCCGTAAGCACCTTGCATCGCGGCAAGTTCTAAAGGAGATAGACCAGCTGTTTGTCTTAAAATAGCAGGTTGCCCGTATGATCTATTAGCCGCTGAAATAGCTTGCGATATTATTCCTGGTGTGTCTGGTGATCCAAAGTAGGCTTCTCGGACAAAAGGATCAGAACTTACATCTGATCTTGTAATATTTGTTGTTATTGGATTGATAGCTTCTGCCATTACATGCCCTCAAATATGTTCATTAACTCGCGCATATTTTCTACGCCTTTTTCTCTTGATGGCTTGCCACCTTGCACTAGCTCAATACCTGACTTACCTTTCTTTAAATCGTAAGCCCCTGCGCCTCTAGTAGCTTTGGCAGTCATTACAAACTCACCATCACTCAACATCGCTGGTATATCATCAGAAGTACCCGTACCAGGTCCTTCAGATTCACCTCCGTCTCTTAAATCCAGTTCAGCTACTCCGCCAACTGCGAAAGGTTGTCTTTGTATTTCTCCTCCACCAGCTACATTTAAAACAGCTGGTTTAGGACCCAATCCAAATTCACCTCTAGTTCCGCCAGTTCCTAGTTCTTTTGATAGTTGGTATCTTCCTAAAGAATCCATCATCACTTGAGGTGTTTGAGCCAAACCTCCAGACTTACTTTTTGTATCGTCATATACAGCTTTAGCAAGTAATCCTGACAATCCCATACCTAATCCGCCACCAGGAAAGCCTCCAGCCATACCGCCTAATCCTCCTAAAAGACCTTTTTCTCCCGTAAGTCCTAAATTTGCAAAAAGTCCTTTATTGTCTTGCCCTGGTAAAATAAATTCACCTATACGACCTAGACCTGATGTGTTAGAAACCATTTGATTGTATTGATCTACAGATATTACCTTCCCATCTGGCCCCATATACCCTGTTATTTGTCCATCCATCGTATCTGACATCGGTGTGTAGTTAGCGACAGGATTGATGCCAGGTGTTAAAAATCTTGAAAGTGGACCACCTTGAGTTAATCCGCCTATACCACCAGATAAGGCAGTTCTAAGTGAATCACGTAAGGCACCACCTCCTAATCCTGTTCCTTCTGCAAATTGTGAAAAGTTTTGAAAACCTTCGCCAAATCCGCCAGGAAGCATTTTGCCTAAACTTCCTATACCACCACTTATAGCTTTACCAACTGCGCCTAAACCACTAGACAAAGCGCCGCCTACACCTGGTATGCTACCTACTAGACTTGTTATACCTGTTCCTAATCCTCCAGCTAAAGCTCCTAAAGCAGAACCTACGCCTGGTATAAACATCGCAACTGGTGCTACCTTCTTAGCCACCTTCTTAATTGATTTAAAAGCTTTCTTGAAAAAACCAAACTCAGGTAGTCCTGTTATCGGGTTGATGGACATACCAGATCCAACAGCGTATTCGTTTGGATCAAGGCCAGCTGCCCTCATCTCTTGGTTAATACGTGCTTGAGTTGCGGCTGATATAACAGGCGGTACGACACGCTCGCCCAAAGCAACGTGAGCTAGAAACTGATCTTCGTCTCTACCTAAACTTGCTATTCCTGTCCCAGTTCTGTTTATTCTATCCATTTGCTTTCAATTCTACTGTTTTTAGTCCTATTGTTAAATAAAATTCATTTCTAAATAGTTTTTTTTATCTTCCCAACAAGGACGCGATATAAGCCAAAAAACCAATAAATAACGATCTCCTGACTGTACGGGTAGTCCTCGGTGCATGTGAGTAAAGCTTGGAAACATCAAAGCGCTACCTGTCGGAAGCGGTTCAACGACTCCTCTACCTTGAAATTCTGTTCCACCACCCTCGTATTCACCTGTATTTAAAGGAATGACTACGCTGATGTCTGCGCTTGCATCGTGGTGCCAAGCGCCTTGTTGTTTGTCTCTTATATTATAATTGGCTATCTGTATGCCGCCATCTGTTACGACTCTGCCCCAAAGCCCCATAAAAATTGGGTTGAAAATGGTGCTGACCACATTCATCAAAGACAGGTAAAGTTCAGGTATATGGTCTTGTAAAACTATCTCTGGTATTTGTCTAAGTGTGTCTTCTTCTGAATTAGGCTCAAAGTTGAAGTGTTGTTTGATATTTTCTAATTCGTCTCTGAATATATCGCAAAATGTTTCTGAGAATATGGGTGCGGTAAATACATCTTTGATGGGTTCATCAATAACCGCATGTAAAGGTAAGTTTTCCAAGTTTTCTTGGCCTTTTGATTTAAGGAAACGAACGATATCTAATTGAGAGTCTTTGATTGTTTGGAATGTTTGATCTTGTATGAACCAGTCAGAAGGTTGGCTTAGAAGTAAATTTTTCACTTCATACGCTGAATTTGTACTTTCTACAGCCTGCATATCAAACCTTTATACTTGTCGCTCCGTTGTTTCTGACAGTTACAGAACCTAGTTCTGATTGCAGTTCAAACCCCTGTGGATTCTTAGGCGTATGAAGCTGTATCCATTTGTTTCCAGTATAAACCTGTAAAACTCCAATAGATGTGTTCCATACTACATCACCTTCGTTAAATTTTAAAGAACCTAACTGCGTATCGTTGAATTGAGGCGTAGAATCAGGATCAAATGCTCCAAGGTTTAATTCAAGTATACGAACAAGCCTGTTAAAGTTTTCCCTACTAGCAGATGGTTGTAACTCTGTTGGGAGTCTGGTTTCTAATAATTTGCTCATCTTCTACCATCTGTTTTCACATCCATTCTTGTTTCACCTAAACGCCAACCTATAGATAGATTACCATCATCGGTAGCGTCGTCGTTAGATTCAAATCGTACAACTGCTTGTCTACCTCTGGCTCTGAGGTTTACTTTTTGAGTAGAAGATGACACTTCAGAAGTTGCCTCAGTTGTAAGAGAGTCACCAGGATAATTCCTAACTTTAGTAACTACGTTTACTGATCCTGAATTAACATCCTGTATAAATTTGATATCAGGTATTATAGAAGAAATTTGAGTAAACCTATCGCCGTCGCCAATATCAAAATCACCTGATTCCACATACACATTAGTCATCGCACTTCCATCTGCATCAAAACCAATTTCTTGTTGATATAAATAACCGCCATTAGTGGCTTGCGGAAAAGATTCAACACCTGAATCCAGCCAAACAGTTCTAGTTAATTGACCGTAGTACCAAACTTGTTGTTGAGTGTTATAGATTACGTACCTATCTATTTCGTCGCTTGATGAAGAAGGGTAAAACCAACCCACTTCATTATGTTCGCTGTTGGTAAATGCCTGTATTTTATAGGCTTGTCCTGTATTGAGATCGCCGAACACATAATTATGAACGCTACAAGGTAGTTCCTGCACCGTACCGTTATATAAATAGAAATTACCATATCCCATAAAGAATACGCCGCCTGAAGATGTGATAGCTGCTTTAGGTGCAATAAGTCCTGAAGCTTCGTTTATAAGATTTAAAGCAAAAGTTAAAGGTGCGCCTACAAACTGCATAGAATATACAGAAGTGTCTGTAAAGATTATAACTTCTTGTCTGGACTTAACACCACCTACAATACTGGAACCAGAAGACAATCTTACCGATCCAGCCGTATTGGTAATTTGCGGTTCAAAATCAAGTTCGTTTTCTTGATCGGAGAAAGCAACCAACATTGGATCTAACACTCCAGACCTCGCGCTACCTTCAATTGGATCAGCGCCTAAAACAATAAGGTGTCTGTCAACTTCTGAGGTTATTACCTGCAACCCTAAAGTTGGTACGAGGTTGGCTCCAGTTATATCGGATAATTGAACAGCTCTTGTGCCAGTTCCATTATTTTCAAGCCAACGATAAATACCGCCACCTCTAGTATTTATAATAAGGTTTTCACCAAAGTTATCATGTGTCCAAAGTCTAAGCTGATTGTTACCACCTAATGAAGTTGCTGAACCCCAACCACTTGCACCCCACGTTCCAACACCATATCCTGTTGACTGCACGTAAACATCAAGACCTGTATTAATTTGGTAAACTGCATCAGTAGCTGAACCGCCGTTTCCTGAATCGCTTGCATTGGCTGTAACCGTAGAACCAGATGTATCTTTCGCGGTAATCGTATATGTGTTGGTGCCTGTCACTAGGTCTATTTGATATTCTTGATTCAATACAGCAGCTGTTACGTTACCACCTAGAGAGACGGCATCTGAAAATGTAACAAAATCACCGTTTACAGCGCCATGACTGGCATCAGTAACCGTTACAGTAGATGAACCGTCAGTAGCGGCGAAAGTAGCTGCGTTTGTTGTTGTTTTACGAATTGGAGTGACGTCAGCAAAGGCTGTACCGTCTTTAATGTAATACTTTAAATGTGTTCCTATACCAAGATATTTATTACCACCTAAAGATATCCAATTATGCAAAGCCCTTGCAGTTCCTAGGTATGTACTGTCGGTTAGTTTTTGCCAACCGCCAAACTTTTCTACTCTGCCTTCTCTAAATCTAATTAGATTACAATCAAACCAACCCCCCTCGGCACTATAAGCTGTTCCTTCTCTGTAGATGCCTGGTTTAAATTGTACTTTTGAATATGGCATTTAAACTTTCTCCCACTCTTTTCCTTCAAATAAATTAGCTTCTGCTTCTCTTCTTTTGACAAGCCCTGCAAGAACCTCGCCACCTGCTTTATTCCAGCGTTTTATTTGTTCTGGTACGCCGCCGTAATCTCCTTCGTTGAGGATACGTAGCAAAGTAGACTCTTTTAGATTGGTCGGTCCTAAGTTATACACCCAACAAACCAAAGCATCAAACTGACACTGATCAAGTGGCACTTCGACCATACTATTTATATAGCCTTCGTACTCAGGCATTTCTTCTTTAAGAAGGTTTTCTGCCTCGTCTTGGTTTATCTTATCGCCCTCTTTTACATCTTTGATGTGTCCGTAAGCTATTGTCCAAACCCCTACGGAGTCTTGGTAGCTTTCTAATCTACAACCCTCGTAGTTTTTTATTAAAGATATACCTTCTTCAGATATGTTCATTTTAATCATCTTTGCTTGGTGTATTGGATGCTCCAAAGTAAAAACTAATAATAGCTGATGCTAAACCACCTAGGTATCCAAGAACCAGATTTACTAATGCCTCTGAGTTCTGTTCGGGGGGCTGGATGGTGATAAGAAAAATATAGCCTAAGAAGCCGCCTAGTGTGGCAATACCTATAATTCTAGCTGTCCAATCTTTGGAAAAAGTTGTTCTAGCGTTTTGGGTGTCTTGTACTTCTAGTTTAAATACATCTACCTCTAATTCTTTCATTTTAAGTTCAAACTCAGTTTCAGCTTTTTTCAGCTCAAGCATTTGTTCAGGTGTGGCGTTGTCTATAGCTTTTTGTATTTCTTTAGGTTCGTTCTTACAACCCAATACATCTGCAATCATGTTTGCAGCCATGCCGCCCATCGGTCCGCCTAAAGCTGTTCCGAGTGTCGGGGCTACTGATCCAACTAAATTTTTAAGTAGTGCTTTCATATATCCTCCAAAGTAAATATTTTTAAAGGCTCACTAATACCCTTAACTTCTATTGGTTGTAATGATTTTAGCTCAAAATTACAATTTTTTGCAGTCTCCTCTGCAATTATTAAATCTTTCCCTACAGTCTTACAGCTAGATTCACACCTAGCAGCAATATTTACAGCACTTCCTATAGCGCTATAATCAAATCTTGTATCGCTACCCATATTGCCTATAACTGCTTCTCCTGTATTGATACCGATACCTATAGATACACCTACATCCGATTTAGCAAATTGTTTTTGTATTTCTTTTGCACACTCTACGGCTGCTTGTTCGTGATTTTCTAAATCTATAGGAGCGTTAAATATAGCCATCATTGCATCGCCTATATATTTATCTACCATACCCTCATACTTTTTAACTGCGTCTGATTGGATAGTGAGAGCTTGATTCATAATTTGAGTCACTTGTTCGGGATCCATATGCTCACTCATCGCAGTGAAACCGCGTACGTCAGTAAATAGAAAGGTACATCTTTTCTTTTCTCCGCCTAACTTAAGTAAACTGGGATCAGATTGCAAAGCCTTCACTTGTCTAGGATCTAAATAGTGTTCAAATTGTTTTTTAATCTGCTGCCTTAATTTGTATTGTTCTCTGAACTTTAAATAATAAGAAACGCTACCAACAATAAATTGACTGATAAGTGTCCAAGTCACGTCAATTAAAACGCCATTTTTGATAGTGTATATTCCGCTAATAACAACTACAACTAAACTTGCAGATAGACCTATCAAACCTACAGTCATACTAAGTTTTTGAGTCAAGTACCAAGCCAGTAAAATAAATGTTATGAATATTAAAAGCTCTACTGCTAGGTGCCATTCGGGTATTTTAGGAGAATTTGGCAATAAAATTGATTCAGCCAAAGCCGCCTGTAAGTGATGTGGATTCATCAGACCGTTGGGTGTAGGCACTTGTGGTAGTATTCCGCCTCCGCTTGTACCAATAATTACATACTTATCTTGAGCTAATCTAATATCACTCAAATTAATAATAGGAGTATCTACGTAGCTTACCCATTTACGCATCAATGGATCTACTGATATAGGTGGGAGTGATGGTATACGTATTTCACCATCAGTCATATTTATAATGTAGGTGTCCTGACCTGTAAGCTGTTTGAGTATCTCTATAGCAAAGCTTGGAGCAAATCCATCAGGAGTTCGTAGGAGTAATGGTATTTGTCTTACTAAACCATCTACATCCGTTGGTGCTGATGCCACGCCTTGAGATGCGTAATTTTTGAGTATGTCAATATTTTGTATCAC
>VMHT01073481.1_pt1 | contig 20393 bp, 18 predicted proteins | sample 4693611 | NCBI WGS metagenome assembly VMHT01 (sample SAMN12280063, study PRJNA550983) | marine metagenome | isolation source: seawater sampled from same location over 5 years 0.02-0.2 micron viral filtrate | place: USA: collected off the coast of southern California halfway between the port... ...
AAGGCTCAGCTATCACCAATGAATTTTGTTAACAAGTATTTGGATGATAACGGACTTATGAATGACGCTGCAGGATACCACAGAGCGCTAGCCGTTGCAATGAATCCTGAGAAGTTTGCTCAATTTTTTTATGAGCAAGGTAAAGCAAATGCGACAGAGGATGTTATGAGGAAGACTAAGAATATTAATATGGAGACTCGCAACGCCCCTGCTTCAACTGTTAAATCAGGAACACAGTATAAGTCTTTGAGCAACGACTCAGGTCGAGGTTTAAAGATTAGGAGTATTAAAAGAAAATAATTTTAAAAAAACAAAAAAATGGCAGGTTCAATTACAGGCAATGGATTCGCTTTACAGCCGAGTGCAGAGCAAGTTGCTACAGCTAGCAACTACATTACAGATTTTAACTTCTTAAATCAGTATCTACCTGATACTTACGAGAAGGAATTCGAGCGTTACGGTAACCGTACCGTAGCATCTTTCCTACGTTTGGTAGGAGCAGAGATGCCAACTAACTCAGACCTTATCAAATGGGCTGAGCAAGGAAGGCTTCACACTAAATACGTAGACGTAACTACAGGTGCGGTAACCGGAGGTACAACAGCAACCTTTACAGTTAACGATGCAAACGTATCAGGTATTGCTATCCGTAAAGGTCAAACAGTTATGTTAACCAACAACGCGGGTGGTCAAAACTTTAAAGCGGTTGTAACTGATGTTGATACAGCAGCAGGTACTTTTGTTGCAGCGTTCTACGATGCTACAGTAACTATTGCTGCATCACAAACATTTACTTGTTTTGTTTACGGTTCTGAATTCAAGAAAGGAACATCGGGTATGGAAGGTTCTTTAGAGTCTGAAGATATTTTCTTCGACAACAAACCAATCATCCTTAAAGACAAGTACGCAGTATCAGGTTCTGATATGGCTCAAATCGGATGGGTTGAGGTTACTACAGAGAATGGTGCTACAGGATACCTTTGGTACTTGAAGTCTGAGCACGAAACTCGTCTTCGTTTTGATGACTACCTAGAAACAGCTATGCTAGAAGCAATTCCTGCAGCTCCAAACTCAGGAGCAGAAGCTGCTTTATCTACTTCAACTGCTGCAGTAGGAACTGTAAACGCAGGTTCTGAGGGTGTATTCTACGCAGTAGAGAACAGAGGTAACGTATGGTCAGGTGGTAACCCTAACGTATTGGGTGACTTTGACGCTGTTATCCAACGTCTTGACAAGCAAGGTTCTATTGAGGAGAACGTAATCTTTGTTGACCGTCAGTTCGGATTCGACATTGATGACATGTTAGCTGCTCAGAACTCTTACGGTGCAGGTGGTACGTCTTACGGACTATTTGACAATGACGAAGAGATGGCTCTTAACTTAGGATTCACAGGATTCCGAAGAGGGTATGACTTCTACAAGTCTGATTGGAAATACTTGAATGACCCAACTATGCGTGGTGGTTTACCATCAGGAGCAGGTTCAGGAAAAATTAACGGATTGTTAGTTCCTGCAGGTTCAACTTCAGTGTATGACCAAATCTTAGGTAAGAACGCTAAGCGTCCTTTCTTACATGTACGTTACCGTGCTTCACAAACTGAAGACCGACGTTACAAGACTTGGATTACAGGTTCAGCAGGTGGCGCAGCTACTTCTAGCTTGGATGCAATGGAGGTTAACTTCTTGTCTGAGAGAGCTGTATGTACCTTAGGTGCAAACAACTTCTTCTTATTCCAAGAGTAGTATATTAAAAGGGGAGTCCGTTATAACGGACTCTCTTTTACTTTTTTAAATTCTAATTAAATTCAAATGAAAAAAACAGTAGAGTACGTAGACAAGCAGTATAAATTATTGGGTAGCAGTGTACCGTTATCATTTATGCTCGCATCAAGAAACACAAGAAGATTTCCATTGCTATGGTTCGATGAGGAGAAAGGCGAGAACAGAGCCCTTCGATACGCAAGAAACCAAAAGAGTCCGTTTGAGGATGAGCAGGATGGAAATGCAATATTAGAGCCTATCATATTCGACGACGGCTTTCTTACAGTTCCAAAAACAAATCAGGTATTACAGAAGTTCTTAGAGATACACCCATCTAATGGTGTTAAGTATGCTACCATTGACAAAGCTAAAGAGGCTAAGGAGATAGTAGAGGACCTTAACGTAGAGGTTGATGCATTGATTGCAGCTCGTGAGCTTTCAATTGAGCAGATAGAGGCGGTAACTCGTGTAGCGTTTGGTACAGACCCAAGCAATATCACATCAGCAGAACTTAGAAGAGACATTCTTTTATTTGCCAAGCAGGACCCGCACGCATTCTTAGCGGTTGTAGGAGACGCTTCGCTTCAGATTGACTCCAAAGTTCAGTCGTTCTTTGATAAGAGCGTGTTGACGTTTAGAAACAATAAGAAGGAGGTATTCTTTAATACGCCAAGTAACAAGAAGCGTATGCTAACAATACCTTTCGGTGAAGACCCGCTGTATGTGGTGTCGTCATATTTACAGAGCGATGAGGGGCTTGACGTCCTTGAGTTCTTAGAGAAGGTCGCAGAGACCAAGTAGTAAAAGAGGAGGCAGAAATGCTTCCTTTTTTTTTGCTATCTTTGTTTCATTATTAATCATCTAATATTTTTTTTAACGATGGCAAAATTTCTTAAAGCTACAACTGTTAACGCAGGTAAGCATGTAGTTCCCGCTGATGGCTTTGTTATGTGTAAAAAGTCTAGTAACACAGTTACCGAGGCTTATTACGAAGCTCAAAATGATTTTGACAAAATAGTAATTACTCATGGTTCTTTATCAGGTCATGAGTTTTCTGACTTTTTACAAAACCAACTTATTAATTTGGCTCAGACCAATTGGAGAAACGCTGTAGTAGACATTACGTCTTCTGCTCCTGCGACTATACAAAACATAGAAATGACTGACTCATGAAAAAGTTTTTAAAAATATACGATGACTCAACCTCAAGGTATGTAGCTATTAACGCTGATGCTGTTAAATTTGTACATACCTCTAACAATAATGTTCTTGTTTTTGACTACAATACGAAGGATGAAGAGGAAAACAATATAAAAGTAAGATATAACACAGCTTCCGCTGATGTTAACAAAGAAATTAAAAGCTTGGTTATAGAGTCTTTTCAAAAGTTAATGTGTAAGTCTTACTCTAAAGCAACAATAGATATAAACTTACCTGTTGGCGTAACAGTAATAGAAATAGATTAATTATTATGGCAAAGTTTTTAAAGATAGATACGGGTGCTAACGGAAAGTTTTTAATCCCTGCAGATAGATTTATATTTGCAAAAAGAAATAACAACACTACAACTTTACTTTATTACGTATCAGCTAATGCTTTAGAGAGAATATCTCTTTTTCACGCTTCTAACCCGGCAAGTGAAGTAGCTGATTTTATACAAGATGAAATAGTGAGGTTAGCAGAAACAAATTGGAGAAATGCTGTGGTAGATATTACGGGAAAGTCTCCTTTTACAATAACAGATTTAGCTATACAATAAAATGAAAAAGTTTTTAAAAATATACGATGACTCGGAGTCAAGATATGTTACAGTAAATGCAAGTGATATAAAGTTTGTTACTAAACCAAGTGACACAAGGGTAAATATTTCTTTTAACGTAGAGACAACCATAGATACTATTAAGGTTAATCACGATTCAGATTCAGCCTTTTTGGTTAAAAATGCAATTATAGATGCGATTAAAAAAATATCTGTAAAAGGGTATACTAATTCTTTTATCGAAGTTAAACTACCGTTAGCGGTAACAAGCATAAATATAGGATAAAACATGGCAAAATTTTTAATATACAAAACCGCGGCTAACGGAGAGTTTTTAATTCCACAAACCGGATTCGTTACAGTTCTTCAGTCATCATCTGTAAGAACAGACATAAACTACGTTTCGCCAAACGATAATGACCAATTGCAGTTAGTACATGCGGCGGATACAGATAAACTTGTTCAAGACTTTATAAAAGATAAGTTTAAGGAGATGGCAGAAACAAGTTGGACAAACGCAATAATTGATATTACTGCAGACTGCCCTATAGAAATAACAGACATAATACTAGGCTAGGCATGGAAAAGTTTTTAGAAATATACAATGACGCTGATGACAACTACGTTTTAATTTCAGTAAATAGAATTAAACATGTAGTTAAAAATACCAACGAAAATACTTGGATTCGTTATAACAGCGGAACTGACGAGGGTAGAATTCAAATTGTAACAACTCCTGCAGAAAGTTCATACCTTATACAGGACACTATCGTAGATGCTATTGATAAGATTGCAAGTAAAGATTACACCAACTCGTCTTTAAAGGTAAAGTTACCTTTGGAAGTAACTAGCATTACAACTATTTAAAAAGAATAAAAATGGCAAAATTTATAGGAATACCACTTACAGTTTCAAACGGTAATAGGATACCACTTACAGCTCAGCCTGAGTTAATTCCTAACAGTGACTTTACTAGTAGTAGTGGATGGGACTTTAGTGTAGGTAGTGGAGCTTCAATATCAAATAATCAATTAACTTTTGCAAACTCTCCTAATAATGCATTTGCATCCACAAGCACCATTGTGCTTCAAAGAGGCAAAGGGTATGTTGTAAAGGTTGAAATAGCATCTCTTACGGGTGACAACCCTAAAATTAGGCTAACAGCCGGTGGGGATGCAAGTACATATTCTCCGTATTATACATCAGCGGGGGTTTATACTCACACATTTATAGCTAATGCAAGTAGTACTAATGGTAAAATTCAAATTTATTTTTACTCAGATAGTACAGGTTCAGCCTTAATAAATAGTATTTCATTAAAAGAAATAGCCGCAACTGAAACACCAACGTACGGTTCACCTGAGTATGTTACAAATGGTGAGTTTGCTAATGCTAGTGATTGGAACATTACAGCGGGAGGTTGGAACGCATCAGGCCCATCATCAGGCTCTTGGGCTTGCGATGGAACACAGACACAAAGTACTAACTTGGCTCAAGCAAATGTCTTTCAAGGACTTACAGGTAAGAAAGTAGTTATATCTTTTGAAATAACAGCATATACAGCGGGGTCTGTAAGGTTTGTAACGGGAGACAGCTCTATAACGGGGTCTGCAGAATCTAGCTTAGGAACTCATGAAACTATAGGTGTTGTAACAAATGACGCTACCGGATTAAACATACAAGCTGACTCTGACTTTGTAGGCTCAGTTTCTAATGTATCCGTAAAAGAAGTTCAATACAACTACCTACAAGTAGCTGATGGTGGATTTACTAAGTCGGTTAAAGAAGGTGACGTTATATTTAACACGTCTACAAATACAGAGGGTGTCGTTAAAGAGGTTATAGACAACAACGTACTATTGATGTCTAACGACAATTTCTCTACAGCGGATGAGTTCTTTAACGTCTTCGCTGCTAACGGTGACACAAGAGGGAATCAGATTATTCGAGTAGATAATTATATTATGTCTGAGTATGACGAAAACCCAACTGACCCTAACCAATCATCATTTTGGTTTGCAGGTGGTGTAAATGCTGATAAGGTTGTACTAACTCAATTAAATAATGCAACGAATACATTCTTCGTAGCTGATGTTATTGAGAAGCACATAGAACAGGTGAATGCTCAGTCATCTACAGCAAGTAGATTAAATATACCACTTGATGCGTTTAGAGACCATGAGTATAATGAAGTATTAACTACAACAGCTATAACACTTTCATAAGATGGCGAATTATTTAAAACTAAACAAGTCGTACATAGGTAACGACATATTGGAAAACCCTGAGTTTAACATGCTAGGGCCGGATATAATAACCAACGGTAACTTTGAAACTGACTCTAATTGGAGTAAAGATGGTGGTTGGCAAATATATGGCGGTAAAGCAGTCTGCGACGGTACTAGCGGAAATTTACAGCAACCGAGTATTCTTACAATAGGTAAGATATACACAGTTACTATAACGATTTCTGATTACGTAAGCGGAAATGTTCAACTAGCTGTAGGTGCAGGCCCAAGAGATGTATTTGCAGCTAACGGAACTTATACCGTTACACAAACGGCTCAGCCCAACAGTTCTTTCTACATAGTGTCAAGCTCTTTTGAAGGTGCGGTAGAAAGCGTTATTGTTCAAGAGTCGGGGCAAGTTGAGTACGTAGACAACGGTGCTTTCTATGGTGTTACTACTTCACCTCCAACCGATGTAATTACTTTACCTGATTGGGGGGTTTATGGTTCTGCTACAAGAAATGTAGTTGAAATTGCAGGTAAGAATGTTTTACAAATAATTACTGACTCAGGTAACAAAGGTGCTGTATTAAATATAAGCGCTATACCTGATGGAATGGAGGTTAATCTTAAAATAGAAAGTGTGACAGGAGATATAGGTAATGGAGCTTTATTTTTAAGTGGGTATCCTTCAGGCTCACCCCTAGGTAATATTCCAACTGAGTCAGGTTTTGTTGACCACACGTTTGTTAAAGAGTCAAGCAATAGTCTTTTGTACTTTAGAGCAGGAGATAATGCTGCAGGTACTACAAACTACTACAACATTTCAGTCCAACCTACTAACGTATTTGCTTATGGTTGGGAAAGAAACACAGGTGAGGCTCAAGAAAGAGTTACCTTTAGTAATAACAACGTGACTATGGCAGGTCAGTTTACTAAAATTAAAGGCCTTTCTAGCGCATACTCTTCAGGAACTGAAGTTTTGTTAAAGTTTAATGTAATCTCGTTTACTGAGGGTATAAACTTTAGAGTATGGCCCGGTTCAGGAAGTTATATTGAACTTAATGATTTAAAACTTGGTGAAAACGAGTTTAGGCTTACTACGACAGCATACCAAGAAGTATTATTTATTAGCACTAGTAATGATAGCGATGATTACGAAATAACTCTTGACTCTATAAAACTTCAAGAGGTTAAAAACCAACCGAAGCTTATCGGAGTTGATAATGTATCTACAGTAAGTGCGCCAACAAATAGCACGGTTGTAATTAACAACGGTCTAACTGATGGAGCTGACACTATAACTATCACGTATGCAGAGGCTGACGCAACCTCAACGGTGCAGATGAGGAACTTCTTCCAAGACGCAATCGTAGAGTCTGCTAACGCAAATAACACAGGTAAGGTTATTGAGATTAAGTCTCCTGTCCTTATCAACGACATTGTAGCATCTTAATGTTATAATGTAATAGGTTGAAAGAGGAGCTCCATAGGGGCTCTTTTTTTTTTGCGTATATTTGTGAAAAGATTTAATAATGATAGATGACGTTAGAACCACAGTACTTGCTGTGTTAAATAAGAATAACTACGGGTATTTATCTCCAATGGATTTTAACCTGTACGCTAAGCAAGCGCAGCTTGAAATATTCGAGAACTTATTTTACCAATACAATAATCAGATAAACTCAGAGAACGCGCGTAGGTCAGGTACTGACTACGCTGACATATCAAAAGGAATCCTTGAGGATATAGATTTATTTAATGTATCATCACCTTTAGCGCCTGTGGCTTTGGGGTTTTTCAAACTCCCTAATGATTACTACTTTATAACCACAATAACGTATTCCGTTAGTAATGTTGACGTTGTTCTTGAGAGGGTGTCTCAAAATAAAATTACCGCTTTAAATGCGTCACCTCTTACAGCTCCAAGTGTTGATTTCCCTGTTTACGTTCAGAGAAGGGATGATGCTAGGGTTTATCCTGATACTACAACTAATGTAACGGCTAACTATATAAGATACCCTAAGGACCCTGTTTGGACTTATTTAACGCTAGGTAATGGTAATACACCTATATATACACCAAACGCGTCAACTCAAGACTTTGAATTACCTAAAAGCTATCAGAACGAATTGGTAATTAAGATACTTAAATACGCAGGGGTTGAAATTCGTGAGACCATGGTAGTTGATTTTGCTAATAAACAGGAACAACAAAATAATATAGAGCAACAATAATGGCATATATATCTCAATACGAATATTACGAAAACAACGGTTCTAATCCTGAGGATAAGAATTGGGGCTCGTATCAGTACGTTAGCCTAAAGGATATAGTAACAAACTTCATGCTTATGTATCAAGGGAATCATTCCCTTGTAAATAACGAGGAGCGATACAAGATTATATTCCACGCAAAACGTGCGATTCAAGAGCTTAACTATGACGCGTTCAAGGAAATCAAAGCGTTAGAGATTTCGCTGCCGGATACAGTACGATACGTGCTTCCTTCGGACTATGTTAATTGGGTTAGGGTGTCGATGTTTGAAAATGGCGTGTTATTTCCTTTAACTGAAAACATTCAAGCTACTACGGCTCAAGCATATCTTAAAGATAATAGCGGAGCTTTATTGTTTGATGAAAACGGTGAGGTGTTAAACCCTGAGTTCTCAGACTTTGACCTTGCAAGGATTAAAGGAACTAAGAAGAGTATATACCTAAACGAGTCTAGCCCTTTTAATGGTAATGAAGGTTACTGTTGTGATGGGGCTTGGTATTTTGACTACGCTATAGGCGCTCGTTATGGTTTGAATACAGAGACCGCAAATGCTAACCCAACCTTTAGAATAGATTCTAAGGCGGGTGTTATAAACTTTGACTCTACAATGGCGGGTAAGTCTGTTATATTAGAGTACGTATCTGATGGTATGGAAGGTGGCAATAACTCACTTATTACTGTAAACAAGTTGTTTGAGGAGTACGTGTACGCATACATTCAGTACGCTATACTTAATAGTAAGCTTGGTGTTCAGGAGTACATTGTTGCTCGAGCAAGAAAGCAAAAGTCAGCACTACTACGCAATGCTAAAATAAGAATCAGTAACATACACCCCGGAAGACTCCTAATGAATCTCAGAGGGCAATCTAAGTGGATTAAATAAATATGGCTAACTTAAAAAGGCACTTTATAGCCGGAAGGATGAACAAGTCTATTGATGAGCGACTTGTACCTAACGGTGAGTATGTGGATGCAATGAATGTTCGTCTTGGTTCTACTGAAGAATCTGAGATAGGTTCTGTGGAATCATCAAAAGGTAACGAGGTTTTAACTGCAATTAACTTAGGAACTTACTCAGATACACAGTATGATTTAAGCAGTAGCGCTAGATGTATTGGAGCTTTTGAGGATGGGGCTAATGAAACTATATATTGGTTTATACACGATAGCAATGCGTCAGATACAAGTATAAATAAAGCTGACCTTATTGTGTCTTACAATACAAATGTAAAGTCAGTAGAGTACCATGTCATTAGTTTTAAAAACAATGACGACCCTACAAACACCACATTAAACTTTAACTCGAGCTATCTTATTAGTAACGTAAATAAGGTTGGTGACTTTTTATTTTTTACAGACAATTATAATCCGCCAAGGAAGATAAATGTAAACTCAAATTACGGATACCCAACTTCAATTACGGGTAGCGACAACTTTGAGTACAATGATATATTAGTAGTTTTAGACCCACCTGCTCAAGCACCTTTGGTTACAGGTATTGACAACCCAAGCATTACTGATACTTTTATGCAGGATAGGTTTATATGTTTTGGTTACAGGTATGAATACGCTAATGGTGAGTACTCAGCTACATCACAGTTTACCAACCCAAGCTTTTCACCCAAACCATTTGAGCTTTCACCTGAAAGTGGTGTAAACGATGGTATGGTAAATAGTATAAACACTGCTGAGGTTACATTTTACACAGGCGGCCCTCAAGTAGAGGGTGTTGAGATACTTTTTAAAGAGTCTGACTCAGGGACTATTAAGGTTATTGAAAAGCTTAACAAGCAAGATTTAAACTACTTAGATTACACAAACTATACTTATTCATTTACCGATAGTAAAATATTTACCATACTTTCAGAGGGTGAAATATTAAGGCTGTACGATAATGTGCCTTTGCTTGCTAAAACGCAAACCTTGATGGGTAATCGTATTATGTATGGTAACTACGTTGAAGGTTATGATTTAAAACGTAGCGGTCAAAATACTCGACTATCTTACACTGTAGATGTTAATAGCACAGATATTGGCTTTAACGCATTATCTAATAATGGGTTTAACAATGTCGGGTACACCATTAACCCTTCATCGTCAGTAACTACCCTTGGTAATGTAAGGGTTGATTTATCAAACATACAAGATAAGTTAACAGCGGGCTCTGCTTTTTCATTTAGTCTTAGATTAGCGCATAATAGTTTTAATGGAGCACCTGCAACTTTACCCGCATCTACAAACAATAACATGGAGTTTGGGTTTACATACATACTCCCTCAAAACTTTAACAATACAACAGAGCTTTTAAATAGTACTGACTTTCAAGATAAGTTAGGCTCAGGATTTATTCAAGGAGGGTCAGGAGGTACTACTTTGGGTCCTGAAAAAGCTGTAAATGGTAATTTCGCAAGTTCGAGTAGTTGGATTAATACCGGAGATTGGACTATAAACTCAAATTCAAGTGGTTTGGCTCAGCATGTTAATGGCACAACTTTCCTATATCAAAACATGGGACTTGTTTTAGGGAAAAGCTATCAGGTACAATGGGTTGTAAATTACAATACGTCAGGAACTGTTGGTATATCATCTCAAAGTGGTACTACAACGGGTGATAATGGCGTGTCTATTGCAGGAACTTATAACTCGGTTCTCGTAAGTAATGGTAATGATTTCAGGTTTTACTCTAGTGGGGATTGCGGTCTAGATAGTGTTTCTGTAAAAGAAATTATTACTCTGCCTGCAACACAAACTAATCTACCATGTGATGGTCAAACCTTAACAAATAGATTTAACTGCGCTTTATCAGAAACCCTTCAAGGTGGTTACAATCTTTATAGTAGCGGTATTTCTGCTGTTGAACAACCTATTATTGCAGGTCCTTCATCAGACACGGAGATGAGTCTAGTTGTTTTGGCGGCAGCATACACAACAGACCCTGTTTTACCTGTTATAGGTAGCTTAGCTTTTGAGTATTTTGATATAGCTGAAGCTGAGTTCTCTTTTCAACAAGAGCCAAGCTCTGCGAGCCTTCATAGTAACAGAGGTTATGAGGTAGGTATTGTTTATATGGATGAGTTTAATAGAGCTACAACAGCCTTGGTAAGCGAGTCAAATACAGTTTACGTTCCCTGCTCAGCAAGCCCGACTAAAAATGAGGTAGTTGTAAATATACCATCATCACAATTAGCTCCTGACTTTGCTAAAAGATATAAGTTTGTAATAAAGCCTGATGGTGAGCAGTACGAAACTATTTACTCAAACATTTACTTTAAAGACTCTGAAAGCGATTTCACATACTTCTTATTGGAGGGTGAGAATATTGCTAAGGTTGAAGATGGTGATAGGTATATTGTAAAACGAGACTCAACAGGCCCGATGAGAAGCTGTGCTCAAGCAACCGTTTTAGAAAAGAAAGCTCAGGCAGAAGATTTTATAACAGCTTTGGACTCAGAAGGAGACTCTATAACAGTCCCTGCGGGAACTTATATGAAAATGCTAACTACTAATTTTGTAGCAGGCTCATCAAGTTCTTCTTTTAATCAAACAGGAATTCAATCGTCTGAACAAAACGTACCTAGCACAATTACGTATCTTCAGTACGATGGTTTTAGCACACCTGCTTCAGGTGGCGGTAGCCCTTATACAAACCCTCAGATACCTAGAGGTTCTAGAATTAATATTAGTATTGATTGGTATAGAGCAGGAACTAACTATATAGGAGATAGAAATTGTAACAAGTTAGAATATAACTTCACAGCTAACGTCACAGCCTCCCAAGACTACACAAATATTATAGGTTTATGGAACGGTGAGAATGTATCAGACTCACTACCTAATGACTTTGTTTACAACTCAACATTGCTTACTACTCCTGCGGAAATAGCTGCATTTGAACAAAGCGGAACGGCTTCAACTAGAAGGTTACAGTGGTTTGAAAACGCAACTGATAACCAAATAAAACTTTTGATTAGTGGCTATCAATCTTGCTCAAGCGGTACTACTTCAAGTATTACCTCTAACTTTCAAATATTTATAGCAGGAGAGACTAACCTTATTGTTTTTGAAACTGAGCCTACAGATGCTTTACCTGACGTTTGGTATGAAGGTCAAGACTCGTATCCAATTGATACAGCTACAGGATACCACTTGGATGGCAATAACTTTGCTAGTCCTGACGACCAAGACCAAAGCGCAACACAACCCGCTATACTACACCTTAACTTTTCCAACTGCTACGCTTTTGGAAACGGAGTAGAGAGTTACACTATTAGAGATTCTGTAAAAGGAAGAGCTATGAGTTTAGGTAATCGTGTGACTACAGTTTCAGAGCAGGATTATAAAAGAGCTCACAGAAGCAGTGATATTACTTACAGTGGTATATACAACGATGAGACGAACTTAAATAGATTAAACGAGTTCAACTTAGGGTTGGCTAATTTTAAAGCGTTAGAGGACTCCTTTGGCCCTATAAACAAACTGTTTGCTCGTGAAACAAACATATTAACTCTTCAGGAGGATAAAATATCTTATGTTCTTGCGGGCACAAATTTATTGTCAGATGCAAGTGGCGGTGGTGTTTTAACGTCTGTACCTGAGGTGTTAGGAAAGCAGATAGCTCGAATGGAGAATTACGGTATTAGTGATAATACTGAAAGCTTTGCTTCGTATGGTAGTAGTAAATTCTTTACAGATGCTAAACGAGGTGCCGTTATACAATTAAAAGGTGACGGCCCGTCAGAAACTTTAAATGTTATTTCAGAGCTTGGTATGCGCAGTTGGTTTAGAGACTTATTTACTGATAGCTTTGAAACTCAAAAGCTTGGTGGTTACGACCCTTATATGAATGAGTACGTTTTATCTAACAACGACATACTACTCCCTAAAGAAGAGGAATGTATTCCTTGCGGTCAAAGACAAACTTTTTTATTAAAACCTAGCGGGGTTAAATCTTTCTGTGTAGACCTTCCAACAACTCTTGGAGACGTTCCTTATTTCTTTAACGTAGGCTCGGATAGTGTTCTTCTTCAAGTTTCTTGGGATGGGGTTGAACAGCTAAATCAAGTCATAACGGGTGATGGTAATTTAACTTTTAATAAAACAAAAGTAACACCATCAACAGCTACGGTCACATTAACCAATCAGTCAAGTGAAAATGACGCTAACATTGATTTGACAGCAGGTTGCCCTGTTGGTACAGAACAAAAAGTAAGAGCAATTGTTCTTACCAATAATAGCGACACAGGTAAGGTGCTAAATTGTTTTTGGAGCTACGACGGAGGTTCTGCTGAAGTGTTTAGTCCTGATAATTTTGTTCAGTTTATTAACAGGCAGGAGGTGGCTCACTCCTCTTTTTATTATACCTATATAGGAAACCAAGGGCAGGGCTCTATACCAATAAAAGGAAATGATGTTACCATAAGAACTCAAAAAGCTACCTCATCTAATTACAGCATAGTTAGTGGGGATAAATTTAGGTGGCTTAGTACTGACACGGACTACGCAAACTCTTCTGCAGACTTAATAAGCTTGGTTAATGCGTCAACCTCTATGACACCAACATCAACAAGTTACGGGACTGAGTATGAGGCTACATTTACCATGCCTACAGGAGCTTATGAATACTTATATTTAGTATGGGATTTAAGAGCCTCAAACTCAGGTAGGTCACTTAAAACATCTTTCTTTCTTTGCCACGACTCAACCGACTTGCATGATGCTTGTTGCGAGTGTTCTTGCGCAGGAGCTGTAAACACTACATATAAGATAACTAATGGTGGATTAACAACTATTAATATCTCTTATAATGGAGGTTTACAACAAGGCACTTTACTAGGTAACAGCTCTGTTGAGGTTTGCTCTATAGACTACCCTACATACACTCCGGTGACGGCAGGAAATATTACTATAACCCCTAATGATTGTGATTGCTAATGGCTAATTTTGGAGATTATTATTTAAACGGTTCAAATTTAATTACTGCAACGGCGGTATTTACAGATTCAAGTTTAACTACACTTGCGGCTGTGGGTTACTACTCTGATGGTGTTGTAGGTAGGTATCAAACTGCTTCAGTAGGACTTGGTCCTATTTTAACGTGCCCTCAGTGCGCAAATTCGGCCCCATCTACTATTCAACCTGTTGATAGTCTGCCGGGTAAATACAGCATTTACACCAAATTTGGTAGCGCAGTTGGAGCTATAAAGGTATCGGTTACTAACTTAGTTAATAACAGTTTTGTAGCCGCCCCATTTGGGTTGTTTTTTATAAACACTAATACTCAAGAAAGGTACGGAGGGTTTTCTAGCAGACTTACAACAAGCATTACGGGTGTTATAGAAGCCCCATTAATAGGTGAGCCTCAATATTTTTATCATAGCACCACATCTTTTTGTTCAAATTGGTCTGCTACAAATATGGAGTTTAATAGGTTTACTTACAACACGCAGTCAGACAATTACGAGTACGTTACTGACCAACCTGTAATAACTACAAACGCTAACCAAATACCTGTAGCAATAAATTCAGGTAGCGGACAAAGTAAGAATAATAGCCTTTTTACTTATATACCAAAGGCGGCGGTAGAAGATTTTATATTACTAAGTGAGTTTTACTTACCGTGTTCAACGCCTTTGCCTGACCCGACCGTTACAATAAGTGCCCCTGCAGTTTTAGGTACTATAAAATGCTCTCCGGGCTCACCTACAGACCACGCGACTGCTTGTGCTCAACCGTTTGACCCAACCACACCGTTGCATGTAGAGTATTTTCACGGACCTGCAACAACAAGTGCAAGCAGTATAATAAATGTAGGAGATTTTATGTTTCAAGATGCCAACGCGGTAGGAGTATTATTTGATGGATACTATAAGACTCGGTCAACAAATTTACATGGTGGACTTCCAACACAAAATGGCACATTTAGAACTGAGAAAGGAGTAGTAACAGAAATACAATCTTGTTAATATGGCAGATTACACACTAACATACAGCGAAGGCTCTAAAGGATTTCCTTCTTTTTACAGCTACTACCCTGATTACATGATTGGGATGAATAATTACTTTTATACGTTCAAAGGTGGTCAACTATATAGGCATAATACCAACGACATTCATAACAGGTATTATGAAAATACTTACAACTCAATAATTAAAACTGTAATAAATCAAGCCCCACTAGAAAATAAGTTGTTTAAAACAATTAACTTAGAGTCTACTGATGCTTGGTCCGCTAACCTTTCTAGTGACGTAGGCTCTCAGTTAGGCTTAATATCATCCACTGACTTTGAAAAGAAAGAGGGGAACTACTTTGCCTACATAAGGAATGAAGGGGTGGACGCTACTAATAATGTTTTTTCTGAGTCCGACTATAAGTCAAGAACCCTGAGAGGATTGGGTACATCTATATCTGCAGGGTCTTCTTACTTTCAAGTTAATGGCGAAAATTCTAGCTTGGTAAATATAGGTGATTTAGTTTACGTTAAACAGTTAGCGAATAATTATTTATTTTATGTTGGTAAGATAGCAACTATTGTTTACACTTTAGCATCTAATATAACTACTTACACCATAGCCCCCGCGGGCGGCACACCACCAATGGCCGGTATGATGATGTTTACCACTAAAAATACAACCGCTGAGTCAACAGGGCTTATGGGGCATTATTGTGAGCTTACGTTAACACTTCCAAGTACGGTAACAGGCCCTAGTGAGCTTTTTGCTGTTGAGTCTGAAACAATGAAAAGCTATCCTTAAATTTTAGTATCTTTGTTGTTATATGATATTTAGCACAAAAGCACTACGAGCCGAAGATTATGACGACACCTTAGTAGGGTGGTGGAACGATTGGGGAGGTCAAGCTCCAAGTAAGGAGTTCCTTCCTGAGGATGGATTGTCGGGGTTAATGATTTGGGATGAAGATACGCCTATATGCGCAGGTTTTTTGTATGACACCAACTCAAAGATAGCATGGATAGATTGGATTATATCTAACAAGGATTATAGAAAGAAGCCACACCGCAATAACGCTATTAACTACTTATTAGATAGCTTGATTGGTGTAGCACAGAGTATGGATAAGAAATATATTTTTGCGAACAACAACAACCCTTTACTCGTAAATCATTTTGTGGGTAAGGGATTTAGTGTTGGGGCTAAAAATCAAACAGAATTACTTTTAAAAATATAACTATGGGAGTAGAATTAGCTGTTATGTCAGGCTTAGTTTCAGCGGGAATGTCTTTCTCGCAAGCCTCTAAAGCAAGAAAAGAAAGGGAAGAGGCTCAAAAGCTAGCTGATGAAGCTTTTGCTGAGGCAAGAGAACAACTAGAAGTCAACTACTTAGAGGAGCTTAGTATAAGTAAAGAGCCATACGAAAGACAACGTGAGGCACTTGCCCAACAAGCCGCTCAAGCAATTGAGGTAGGTAGAGAGGGTGACCCTAGATTAGCTGCGGCTACCGCAGGTAGAGTTCTTGGTCAGGCTCAGAAAGCAGAGCAGGCAATTACTACTCAACAAACCCAAGACCTTGAGACTTTAGAGAGAGCTGTAGCTGATGAAGAAAAAGCTTTGGCTTCAAAAAGAGCTGAGCTTGATTTAGCTCAGGCTGAAGGTGCGGGTATAGCCGCTGCTGAAGCTGCTAACTTAGAGGCCACTGCCATGCAGTCCGCAACCCAAGGATTAGTTGATACAGGTATGGGGTTGTACGAGATGTCTGAGTTATACCCTCAGCAAAAACTTGCAGGTGTAACGGGAACTAATCAGGGACGCGTAAAGGGTGCTCAAGGTAAAATTAGACAATAATGGCAAAGTCGTATTATAAGTTTGATAAACGCCCTGACAAAGTAACTGTAGATTGGGGTGCTATAAGTAAAGATTTTTCTACTCGATTATCTAAAGAAAGGAATCGTAGAGAGGATTTAAAGTCTGAGATTGCAGAGGATACTAAGAAGTATTTACGCACAGTACAAGACACACCTCAGGGTCAGAACCAATCAGCTAACGATAGGATGGCCTCTTTTGCTGAGGCTGCAACAAAAACAAGATTGATGCAGGAGCAGAAGCTTAAAAGCGGAGAGCTTAAGCTTAGAGATTATTATGCTCAGAAAGCTAACCTTGAGCAAGGAACAACTGACCTGTTTGAGGTTGCTAAAAATTTCAACACCAACTTTGAGAAGAATATGCAGAGGGCAAATACCAACGCATCTCAGGTTGAGATATGGAATAACGGTAGGATGCAAGATTTTGCTAACCCTGCTCAGTCACAGATTATCGTAGACCCTGAGACCGGTGAGGTTTTAGTAGCTAAGATTGTAGACGGAGTTCCGTCTAAGACAGACATAGCTTCAGTGTTTAGCTTAAAGAGTGGTGTTAACCAAGAGATTGATAGGGTTGATGTAAAGGATTGGGCAAGTAAAACACTAGACACTTATAAGGAGGACTTTCAACAAGTTCTCGCTAGTGGAGGTTCAGTTACATCAAAATTAAATAACCCTAAGTTTAAAGAAGCGATTGATAAAGATGTTGCTGCTAAATTAAAGACAGGTAGTTATACGGCTGCGAGTGTGTTGGCAGACAATACAGATAAAGAGTACACGTTCTCTACAGACGAAAAAGATAGAGGTAAGGACGGTGTTATAATGATGATACCAAACCCTAAGAACCCAAGCAGTGGTGTGCTGATTCCTGACTTAACAGAGGCGCAGGAGAAGGAAGCCGCTAAGGTTCTTAAAGATTCAATACTTGGTAGATTAGGTCGTAAAGAAACACCCGCGCCTAAGGTAACTAAAAGTGATATTGAGGTTTCTAGCATTCAGGATAGGACTGCTAACTACAAAAAAGACATTACAGACGTTATTGTTTTGGGTGGTGACGATTTTTCGGAGTCGGCTGAAAGATTAATCACAAGGTACAATAAGGATTCAAAAAAGGGTGAGGATATAATTTTATCTATAGATAAAGCAGAGGACTCTATACTTATTGAATATGAAGATAAAGATGGTAACACACGACTTGAGACGGTTGATATTACAGGAAAATCATCTCAACAATTAGCTTCCGACCTTTCTGATAAACTAAAACCTAGAAATATTAATATACCATCAGAAGGGTTTGTTGACCTTGAAATTAATACTGAAGAGGGTAGAGGAGAAAGAGGTAAGGTAATGCAGAAAGTAACACCTTTATCTCAAGACATTTTCTTATTGGACGATGGAAATAGTATAAGTGTAATTGATGCGTTTGAACAAGCTCAAGCAAATGAAAGTCAGGTAATGAAACTAACTGACCAAATAACAAGTAGAAACTTTCCTGACGCAACAATTTCCGTTCAAAAAGTACCTAAGACTAATGATGTAAGAATTAAAATTGATGACCTGATAATTGAGGTTGCGTTTAGTGAAGGCGATTCTAGGGCATACGTTAACAGTTTACAAACAATATTTGACCGTATTAGAAAGGGTGATGTTGAGGGTATTCAAGAAGACTATAAAACAATTAAGACAGGAGGGATGACTAATGCTGAGCGAAGAGCGGAAAGATTGAAGCAGCAGAAAGAAAAGCGAGAAGGTAAAAGTAAGGAACCTGATTACAGTAACTTATAGTAAAAGATAAACATAATGAACGAGCAGGTATTAAAAGATTTATACGATAGAGCTGTATCTAAAGGTTATCAAAAATCTATTGAAGAGTTTAATGCGTTACTACAAAGTAATGAGAATGTATTAGCCGACAACTATAGTTACGTGCAAGAGAAGGGATACCAAAAGTCTCTTGAAGATTTCTCTGTTTTAGTAGGAGTAAAAAAAAAAGAAGATTCGGTTTCAGCTTCTCAGCAGGTCGTTACGGATTCTACTATACCACAGCAGCAGGAAGAGGTTATTTCTTCGGAGTCTATCACACTTGAAGAACCTTCTGAATATACTGTTGTACAGGATACAAAGCCAAGTATACAGGATAAAGGTTATGAACCGATTTCATTAGAGAAGTCCACCGCAATTGAGAGAGTGTTCGGTAAGAACGAACTTACCGATTTGTTTGGTGACATCTATAGAGCAGGTGCAGCAGGTCAAGCCCAAGGTGGTTCTGTTGACGAGGCTTTAGAGTTGTTTGCAAAAGGTTCTGACGTTTCAGATGATGACATCCAAGAATTTATTGCCGCGCAAAAGCGTATGCAGTCTATGGGTGAATCTGACGAGATGCGTGATTTCCAAGAAATTTATCAAGAGAATGGTGGCGGTTGGCTAGGCTTTGTGAAAGGCGTGGCTAAAAACCCTACCGTTATACCACAATTATTCGTATCGTCAGTTAGTGCTATGGCTACCCCTGCAGTTCTTGCGGGTGCAGCAAGTGGTGCAGCAGGTGGTGCTTTAGTTGGTGGGCCTGCCGGTGCTTTAATAGGTGCTATGGGTATGGCCGGTACTACGCTTGAGACAGGCCTTACTTACGCTGAGCTACTACAAGAGCAGCTTGGCGACAAGCCTATGACTACTGAGAATATAAGAGCTGTATTAGGAGACAAGGAAGCGATGGATGAGATTCGCTTTAAAGCTGTAGGGCGTGGTCTTACAATTGGTACTATTGATGCTATCACGGGTGGTCTTGCAGGTAAGCTTACTACTAGCGTTGTAAAATCTACAGGTCGAAAACTTTTAGGTGCTACCGCAGGTGGTACTGTTGAAGCTGTAGGTGGTTCTGCGGGTGAGGTTGCGGGTAGATTGGTTGCGGGTCAGGAGATGGACGTTGCTGAGATTGGTTTTGAAGGTATTGCCGGTACAGCCACAGCTCCACTGACTGTAGGTTATGGTCTTTACAAAGCTCCTAAATACCATATAAATGGTAAGGATAAAAATGCTGCAGTATCAGGTCCTGATATGGCTAGGTTTATTAGAGAGGCTAACCCTAACGATTTAATTAAGGCTGAGGTTAACATTGTTAACGACGATGTGCTGCAGGCTGAGTATACAAAGAAATACCAAGAGGCTGTAACTAAGAGAGATATATCTGAGGCTGACCCTGAGATTAACCAACCAACGCTTGACGCTATCACAGAGCTTCAGGTAGAGTTAAATAACCTTAAAGGTAAAGATAATCAGGTAGCTAAGGATAGAGCTAAGGTTATAAGAGAGGAGATAAAGAATCTCCAAGAGAACCCATTAACAGAAGAAGCAGATGCCATTCAAGAGCCAAGCGCAGAGACGGTGGAGTTGTATCATTCTACATCAGAAGATTTTACAGACTTTAATGTTTTAGGTGTAACAGATGGTACTACAGAGTCACCAATGATGGAGTTGGGTATACATTTGGGAACTAAAAAACAGGCAGAAAATAGAGCTAAAACAAAACAAATACCAAAAGAAAAACAAAAATTATTA
>VMHT01149851.1_pt1 | contig 20388 bp, 21 predicted proteins | sample 4693611 | NCBI WGS metagenome assembly VMHT01 (sample SAMN12280063, study PRJNA550983) | marine metagenome | isolation source: seawater sampled from same location over 5 years 0.02-0.2 micron viral filtrate | place: USA: collected off the coast of southern California halfway between the port... ...
CCTTTTAAAAATTCTGTATAAAATGCATTGTCTTTTGGCCATTTATAATAATCTGGATCAAACCCTATAATATTATTTATTTTACCAGTTGGTAAGCCCCAGTTGCCGTGCTTATGTTTGGTTTTACTCCATTTATATTTATTTTTTTTTGCCCATTCTTCACTTGGAAATTTACTTTTATTTAATAATTTAAATTTAGTAAAGTTATCAACTATCATTTTTATATTAGGTGTTATTTTTATTTTACCATTAGTGTCCATTTTGTTCTTATTATTATATATTAATTTGTCTTTAAGTGATTTAATCATTTTATTATATATTATGCTTATATTTTAATTTTAGAATAAAATCAATTTTTTTTAATTAATTAATTAATTAAATAAAAAGTATAAAAAATATTAATATTATTTTTAATATTAATATTTGTTAAATTAAAAAATTTAAATTTTAAAAAAGGCACATTTGGCTTTTTATATTATATATAACTTTTACCATTTGTGCCTTTTACCTATAATAGGCTTTTTTATCATTTTCTTTAAAAAAGTATTTTTTAGTTGTATCATGCACTATCAAATCAAATAAGTCATCAAATTCATCTAAAATATATTGTTTGTAATATTTTCTGTGTGTGTATGTATTACCATAATTTTTATTATCCCAGTGAGCCATCCACTGCATACTACAATTTTTCATGTAATAAGTATTTTTTTCATTCATTCTTGCCTCCTCCAGTAGTGGCCATACATAAACACTAATAATAAATTCGTTTTCATCTTTATTTAGGCTTTTTAAATGCTGTATTTTACTATTAATACGGCTTTTAACTTTTAAATTTTCTACACATTTTTTAACAACTTTTTTAATTCTTTCTACAAATTCATACTCAGCACCTAATGGTGCATAATTTGTATCATAATTAATACTGGTATAAGTTGGTGTTTGTGTGGTCGTCATGTTATATATTATATATGTCCTTTGTCTATAAGTATTAATCACTTTATTATCTAAAATGCTTAATAAACTATTCTATTATATGTTTTTATAATACTATCATTAGTATTAATAATATCAACTTCATATACAGGTTTAGGCTCTGTTAGTTTAATAATATTAATATTATCTTTTGTTTTTCTCATTTCTTTATTATGTAAATGAAAATATACAGCGGACCTTTTTAAATTATAATTGGTCTGTATTTCTTTTTGTGTTCTAAAATATTGACTACAAATAGGTTCATTATTATCATTTAATTCTTCTACTTTGTATTTATAGTCTGAGGTATTTGTTGATCCTGAAAGTCTCGGCATGTTATTAATATAATATAACATTTTATTTTTAAGTCATTTATTTATTTAAATGTTTAAATAAAATGTATAATTAAGCACTGACCATAACCTGTCCACCTTTAAGAACCATTTGTCTCTCAACAATACTAAAAAATCTTACATCTCTTACTTTATTTGAGTCGGCGGTTCTGTGTAGTGTGTGCATAAATTGTATAGGTTTTTGTCCTACTACTACACCATTACTTATGGCTGAGGAAATAGGATTAATAGTTAAATCACATCCTATATAATGTTGAGCTCCAGCCAGTTCTTGCTGATTCTGCCCTGCGAGTGTATTAGGTGCGATCATTTGATTATTAATGGCCTGTGCTGCTTCTGCCTTATTTGTGGCCTGGTCATTACTATACTCACAATTAGCCACACTAATATCAGTATTAAATACCTGGCTTAATTGGTATGCTTTTTGTGATTCACTAACTACTGGTCGTGGATATTTTTGCATATCATTAATTCTAATTTGATATTCATCAGGCACATTATAGGCAGGTGAGGTATATCTACCTAATATACTATTATTAGTCTGAACACTTTGAGAGCATAAAATAGATCTAACCATCATACCAGAAAGTCCTAAATCTCTAATATTATTTTGTCTTGTGACTTCTTGACCTGTTGGTGCTGGTGCGGCTGCTTGGTATTGTGTGCTGGTTAATACTACATCCTCATATGGTATGACCATCCCATTCTCACTCATGACTAATTTGGCGGTCTCATTCATTGTATTATCATCATAAGTTAGGTAATCAGCCAGGAATTTTACATTATTAGTCGCCACTGAGACACTGGTATCACCACCACCATCAACATATGCTTTATCAAAACAGGCCACCTTACCTAAATCTCCTGCCCCTGTTGCCTGTTGGTTAAATGTAAGTTCTATACTACATGGTTCATTAATTAAAAATAAGGGGAGTTGGACATTTCTCATCATTGGAAACAATTCACTAATTCTAATACTAAATATTGGAGTATGTGTTGTCCCTTTTGTTAATTGATATGCCTTAATAACTTCGGCAGTCGTATCATCACTATATGATACATCTCTTAATTGTAGTTGGCCAGATTGTGCATTATTAGGACACAATACATCTACACAACCAGTCTTAACCATATCTTTTTGTGATTTTTCTTCTGGTGTTTTAAATTGTCGTCTAATGGTCATGTAATGTGCATAATCATCAGTAATGGCGACTATTTTAGATCCTACTCTTAATACTGCTCTTTTTATTAAAGAGTGTATGCCTGTTTTAAGTGGTAAAAATGCCTTTTTATCACCTGCTGCTGAGGTATGGATACTAAAAGTAAAGGCACTACCAGTATCGAGGATACCTTTTTTTTCTAAAACAAATCGACAGAATCCATTATTAACAATAAGGGGGTCGAGGACATTGGTTTCGATATTCATTGTATTAGTAGTAGCCATAGGGGCTGTTAAAAGTGCTGCTGGAACATTTACGGAACTCATATTTTATATATATAGATATTTTATTTTTAAGAAATTAATTTAATTAATATTAAAATTAAATTAATTCTATAATAAAAAAAAAAATTAGAACAAAAAAAACTAAATATTTATATTATTTTATGCCTGAACCATAATCCCTTGAGGACTATATGTTAAAGTATTTTTAGCCAGGACATATGTAAATATACTATTAGGACTACTACCATCTAAATTACTTTGTAATCTTAATCCATAATTAGTATTTTTAAAATTTACTCCACTTCTGGTTAATGGATCAAACTGGATACCAGCACCGAATACACCTTTTGGCTCGGTTTGTGTATTTCTATTACTTGGTGATTCTTCTAATTCAAAGCCAGTCTCAACAGGGAGGCCGTTATTTGTATTTAATGATACTAAACTATGATTAAAAGATTCTAATGGTTTAATACTATCTATATATCTTTCGTCCAGTGCGGTCTGTGGTCTATTTCTAATGGCTTCTTCTTCGACTTCTATTGCATAATCTAATGGAAATTTAGCACCACCCCTAATAAATGTGACTCTATTAAGATTTGCTTTTGCATCAAAATTACCACCATTACTATTAAATAACCCCTCGGTCCTAAAACCATCAGAACTATAATTATTAATATTAGTTGTAGGTAAGAAATTGTGGAAGACACTTAATGTATTTGCTGTGCCTAAATTATAATTAGTTGTTTGATCACTACTATTAATAACTCCGTAAAGGTGAGATAATGAGTTATAAACAAAATTACCAGTCGCAGGTGTGGACATTTGGCTTTTACCACTATCATCAGGAACTAATAAATCGTATGATAAACTTAAATCTCTTAACTGGTAAAATGCACCCTCACCTATTGGATTAAATAGTTGTTTAGTTTCTACACCTGCGGCATCAAAAGTAGAGTATCCACTTAATACATTAGAGTCTGGTGATAATTCTAAATTAATCAACATGCCTCTTAATCCATTATTACCTAATGGAATCGGTTGGCCACTACTTAAAAGACCAGTTCTTAAAGGTATAGAAAAATGGACATCGTTATTTACTGCTCGAGCTCCATTAAATGATCTGGAGGCAGAGGCCACATTACCGATACTATTAGTAGTATCAAAATCAGACTGACTATGAGTCACACTCATTACTGAGGCCAGGTATCGGCCATAACTTCTTACTACTTCTAATGTCTGATTTTGTTGTGTGGCGAGTGTAATCTGGTGAATACATGAGGCCACACCTACTCTACTATTAAGTGCGATACCATTACTGGCTGCTGTGCCGCCTCCGACATTAGTTGGTGGTTTAATACTATCTTCTTTACCACCTGGTGCAGATACCCTTAATACACCATTAAGTCGTAATGTGCTTGTATTTAATAGTTTGTCTTGGTTGGCGATCTGGAACTGAATAATAGGGAAACCACCTTTAAAGGAGTATGCTCCATTGGCTGGTGGATTGAGAGGGAAAATCTCGGCTTTTTCAACACTATCGATATTCATATTTTATATATATATATATTTTATTTTTAAGAAATTAATTTAATTAAATAATAAATAAATTAATTCTTAATAATTTTTAAAAAAAAAAGCATAAAAAAAAAACTAAATATAATTTTTTATTTTTAGCACAGGACACATTTGGTAAAATATTCTATATATAATTAAATCCACTTCTGCCTTAATTAAAATGCATTAACTCCAGCAGGGCTGACTATCATTCTTCTTAAATGACAAACATAATGATTATATAATTTCTGCTCTACTGCTCCTGCATATTCTACTCTTAAACTTAAATCACGAGTGCTTAAATCGGCCACTTGACCATATTTACTAAAACCTCTACCTAATAAAAACCTTTCAGGCACTCTTTGTAAATTACGAACACCATAACCACAATTTACTAATGATTTTTCTAATTCTATAAGGTGGAGTGCGTCGGTATGTGGATGTAAGTTAGTATATTTAACTAAATCAATCGGCCGATCTGGTATAAGGTGTCCTCCTAATACATATTGGTAATTTTGACACCCATCAACCACACCCTGGAAACTATCTTTACCTATATCTAATTGATTATTTTGAGCCAGAGGCACACTTAAAATACTATAAGCCCTACTGGAATTAGCAGGGACGAGTTGATTAGTAAGTCCATTAAGTGCATTAAGATTAACTCTATGTAATGAATAAGTTTTAAAATCCATGGCGAGTCCTTTACTACTGCCCATTTGGCTTTGTAATGATTTAATATATTGTTCTGGTGGTGAAACAACAGCACATACCATCTGAACATTACTAATTGTATAATTAGTATTTAATGCTGCTGCTGCGATCTGGTCTGCTGGAACATCGGCCACATTAACACCATTTAACCTATCAACACTTCTAATAAAAACACTTGATCCGACAGCATAAGTATTAGCGAGTCCTGTATTATTAGCTCTATCAGGAATATAATTAATTTGTAAATCATCGTCTCCATCCTTGGTAAAGCCTGTAATAACTCCTAAACTTTCAGTATGTGTCCCATTATTAACAAAAAGGTAATCACCAGCCACAAATGGATTATTATTAAATGGTGAAGCATTATTATTAACACCTCTACCATCTGGACCATCTGCTGGTTTTTGGATTGTGCATGATTTAATAGTGCCTATGTCTGCTTTATTATCATCACCTGTCGCTTTTTGGACTTTAAGGCCTACTGGTTCTGAACCCTGATCCATTACATTATTAGTCACAGAACCTATACCTAACATGCCTGTCGGATATTCGAGAGACCTGGCGATATTATCGAGGGTCATCTGTATTCTTAAACCCTGTGTGGCCACAACAGGAAATACTTTATCACCAGCCAGAATACCACTATATATAGGTTGTCTAATATTAAGTTTAACTGGAGACACACTATCGGCAGCAGTCACTGCACCTGCGGACCAGTCATTCTCACCATTATAATAAACATTTTTATTTACTGCTGGATTTACCTGTCTACCTTCGAACATGTTTCTTTTGGCTGCGATAGAGTCATTTTGTGTATAACCCCACCATTGACTGGTTAATACATTATAGTCTTGTATTTCTTCTAATGTAGCCGATCCAGTGCCGTCTTGGATTCTAAAATCTCTCCATAAACTATGCACACCAGCCCTACCATTAGGGACAGGCATACCACGACCAGCCACCCCTGCCTCATTACTAAAAACAATATCATAATTTAGTGTGGTGGCTTTTGGATCAATAAATCCTAAATATTGTGGAATTAAAAATCTTAATTGATTTACTCCCCTTGGATTAAGGTCCACCTGTGCCTCTGGCTTAACGATTACAGACTTAGTCGGAATGTAAGATCCTTGTGCTTGTTGTTTAAACATCTTTATATATATAACTTATATTTTATTTTTAATATTTTAAACTAAATATTAAAATTAAATAAAAAAATAATAAAAAAATAATATAGTGCTTATTTTTTGGCTTTCTTTTTAGCCACACTTGACCTTTTAGCCAGTTTATTATATTGTTTTTTTTCTGCGGCGGTCATGTCTTTTACTGGTTTATTAACTTTTTTTTTAAAATCATTAAATTCTTTTACTTGTTTTAATAAATTACTATCATTACCTTTATTTTCTGTAATTGCTTTTTTAATTTCTTTTTTTTCTGGTAAATTATTTAATTGTTTTTTAGGCACACCTTTCATAGCCTTTAATATTTCTGCTTTCTTTTTACGGAGTGTCTCCATGTCTACACCTAAATTATAAATGTCGACTATATGAATTAATTCATCTTTACTATATTTACTCAAATCTGGACTGGACATATTTATTATATTATTAGATATTATTTTTTTGACTTTTTCTTAATTAATAAATCTTTATCACTTGTGGCTGCCCTACCACCCATGACTGCACTATATACCCTTGCATATCCCCATTGGACAGCACTTTTAACATTAGGTCTTACTGCTTTTCTATTATTATAAAATGCCGCCTCTCCTCTTTTTAATATTGCTTTTAGGCCTTTATATGTATAACCTGTTAATTTACTAATATCTGAAATAGAATTAGGTTGGTCTTTTTTTTGTTTATATTTTTCATTAAATTTTTGTTTATAAGTTTTAACCATTTATATTATAATTAGATAACATTTTATAAAAAGGCACAAATGGTAAAAGTAATATATAATATAAAAAGCCATTTGTGTCCAGATCTAAAAAGCAGCATTGGCGGCTGGTGTATCAGTCACACTATCAAAAGAAGGGACTACCATTTCACCTTTACTACCTATAATATTTTGTGGTGTAGGTTTAGGTGCAGGTTTGCTGTGGTGATGAAACAATTCATACAATCCTATACCTAATGCAGCCAGACCACCTAAAACAGGCACGGCCTCAGCAGCCACACCAGCAGCAGCCAGGAGACCACCTGATGCTGCCTCAGTAGTTGCTGTGACTGCTGTCGTAGTTGCTGCTGTGACTGCATCTGTTGTAGCAGCAGCACCTACATCACCTAATGTCGCAGTAGCATCTGTTGCTGCTTCTGTTCCTCCCTCCAGAGCCACACTGCCTCCAGTTCCAGATGCACTAACATTACCTCCTAATGCCTGTGCTGCTTGTGATGATAAATCTTCACCTTCATCGGCAGCATCCTCAGCAGCAGCACTAACACCTGAACTATTTTCACCTGCTGCTGGTGGTGGCTCAGGTGCTTCTGGTGCATTTGCTCCTAATGGATCGTTAATTGGTTCTTCTGGTGCTGATGTAAATTGTGAGGCCTGATCTGCTGTAAGAGGATTATCACTTGGACCTAATGCAGATGTATCACCTGCGGCATCAGTTCCTGCGATACCCATGCTTGATGTTCCATCGGCAGCACCTCCTGCTCCTACTGGTAGACCACCTAATGGCTCAGCATCAGCACCTACATCAGCAGCATCAGCACCAGCATCGGCGGCATCTGCACTACTACCATCAACAGGTGTCTCATCAGCTCCACCAGTAGCATCCTCATTAGCCTCCCCTTGACCACCAGTCTCACCACCTTCACCACCAGCATTTTCATCACCTTCATCATCATCATCACCATCATCATCATCATCTGGTTTTTTCTTTTTACCATATTTTGCTTTATATGCTCTATAACTGGCCAGGACTGCTTTACCTGCTGCATACTGACCCTCAATTGCTCCACCAGTTTCAACTAATGCTTTCCCCTGTTCTTTTATTTTAGCCACTTGATCATTAAAGTCATCAATTGCGTTCTGTTGATATGCTGAAAGAAAATCATTAATACCATCGACATTACTGCCGAATGTATTCATAGAATTTACATAGTTATTTAATCCACTCATAATTTATATATATATATATTTTATTTATTAAAAAATAATTTAATAAATAAATAAATTAAAAAAATTAAAGGTTTATTTTTTATCGGCTTTACCTCTTGCATATGCTTTACGAGCGGTTTTTCTCATGCCTCCTTTTTTAGTAGTAAAGTCTAATTCTTCGTCCTTTCCTTTACCAGTATCTTTAACTGCTCCTTTTTTTCCAGCAGATGTGCCTTTACTTTTATTATATGCTGCTTTTGCCTTTGGTGACTTTAAAGCATCATTATATTTAACTTTGTTGTCTTTTGCCCATTTAGTGATAAATGTGATCCACGAGTTAGCCATTTTATTATATACATATATATTTTTTTTTTGATTTTTTCTTAATTAATTTTTTTTATATATTTCCTGAGTATTTACACTATGGCCCATTTTATCAGCCAGTGCTTGTTTTTCTTTTAAAGAAGGGCCGCCTAATTTCTCACTAATATAAATGTGTCTTAACATGGTTGATGATATATTTTTTTTACCAGTTGGCTCAAATACTTTATTTAAATATTTAGTAAGTCCATTAGGGGTCATTGGACCACCTCTACTATTATATATTAAGTATTCACCAGGATTAAACTTTTGATAAATATTAATAACACTATTTAACTTTGAGCCTAAATCTATTTTTTTTAATCCATAAGTTTTATCTGTTTTATATTCACCTAATGAAAAGAACTTTTTATTACGACTCTGTATAACTAAAAAATTATTATTACTTTTAATACTATCTGGTGTATCTAAATATTTTTGATATGTGATTACCTTCATTGGAGTAAAGTCATTACGAGGTGGTGGATTTTCATCATCTAAAACATACAATGAACTTACGAGCCATTTTTGCATTAAGTCCATTTCTTTTTTAGTAATGTCTTGTTTATCTTTATTAAATATTTTTCTTTCTAAAAGTTCTTTTTTATATTTCCTTGGTATCTTTTTAATAGTAGCCATTGTTGTCCAGTTTTCAGCCTGTGTTTGTGTTTTTTGTTGTTCTTCTAAATCTGACTTATATTTACTAATATGTTCCATCATGACCTCACGATATGCTTTTAATTCTTTTTTATACTTTTCCTCATCAGTTGATAAAGCCACAACGATCGCCGCCAGGTAAGTCTTACGACTGGATAATTTTAGGTCCTCTAAAACATCTAATACTTTTTTAGTCTGTTTTAAAAACCCTAAGTCCTTTAAGTCCTTATTACCGAATAATTTCTCATGTAGTTTAAGTAAATTAAATGTATAGGCTTTAATACTACTTTCTTTTAAATTAGGTTTTGCCTTTTTAATTGCTGCATTAATATTATCCATTTTATATATATATACATTATATTTTTAAATAACATTTAACTAATTAAAAATGTGTTAATTAATAAAACATTTTTAAAGTATAAATAAAAAAAAAGTAAAAAATTAGTATTAATATTAATGTTTTAAAATAAAAACATTAAAATTAAATTATAAAAAGTGTGTTAGTTATACTTGGTATCTTTCCAGTTTCTACACAACACATCCGCCACAAAATAACTTATAGGGCCATATGGTGCATCCTCATTTTTAAGGTCTATTGGTTTATAGTTATCCCCTAACCATAAAAAGGTGTTTATTTGTTTTTGCATTATAATTGCGGTAGGGTGTGGTGTGCATGGTTTAATTGTTGTAATTGTATTAGCCATTATATTTTATTATACTATATATAATAGTTATTTGTTTAAGTATTTTAAGCATTTTATTTTTTTAAATGCTTATATATAAAGTAAAAAAAATTAGTATTAATATTAATGTTTTTATTTTAAACATTAATATTAATTTATAAAAAGTGTGTTATTTATTTAAATAAAGTCATTTACATAAAACAGATCATGCACAAAATAACTTAATTTACCGCCAGGTTCTTCTGCATTTTTTTCATCAATAGGTTTATATTCACCATTTAACCATAAAAAGCAGTCGATCTGTTGTTGCATTATAAGTGCGGTAGGGTGTGTTAAACCCTTTTGTTTATACAAAATTAAACTAATAACATCGCTGTTAAGTGTAGTGTTGTTAATGCTGTTAATAATTGTAGTGGCCATTGCTTAATAATATATATAATAGTTATTTCTTTAAGTATTTTAAGCATTTTATTTATTAATTTGCTTATAAGGTTCATTTACATTAACAGCACATTTACTTTTACAACAACTACTACTACATTTTAATTTTAGGTTTTTTAATATTTTTAATATTGTTTTTAACATTTATTTAATATATGTATATATAATAAAAATGGTTATTGTTAATAAACCCCTATATAAACCTTTTAAAAGTAAAGTTAAAAATAAAAAGTATGCAGTATATGTTAAAGGTAAAAATGGTAAAACAAAATTAATTAATTTTGGTGATAGTAGATATCAACAATACAAAGACAAATTAAAAATTTATAGTAAATTAGATCATAATGATAAAAAAAGAAGAGATAGATATTATGCACGACATGGTAAAACAACCGACAAAAATACGGCCTTATATTGGTCTAATAAAATATTATGGTAGTTAATCGAAATATATAGTAAATGGACACAAATGGACTTTATTTATCTTATAATATTCAGCCATTAGTGTCCCTATATCCTATTTAAAATTATGAGCCAGAAAATGTATAATTTTCATGACCTCAGTCCTATTAAGGCTCATACTACCTAATAAACATAATATACTTTCTATTTTATTTTCTTTATCCTGTTTATCCTCCTCAATTTCTTTTTTAATGACCTCTAAATAAAACTCCATACCCTCATCGGCCGTATTAAAGGATTTAAACTCTTTAAAATATTGGTCATCGCCCACTACATAATATATGTCGTCTTTGTGCCTGACGCATTTAGTATGCTGTAATTGGTATAACAGACCTAAATAATGTGCATTATCCATTTGTGGTAATTTACATGATTTAACAATATCACAAATTAGCTCTATTGATGCACCTTTACCTCTTTTACTTGTATTACACAGCCTCTCATATGTGCTGTTTTTGTTTTTCTTGGTCATAAAGTTATTTTTATAATATGTATATTTATCGTATATGACTTTGTAAAAATCTTTTAGATATCTGAGTTGAATCGGATTCTCTGGAAATATAAAATTGTTCATTTATATTATAATTAGATATTATATTTTAACTTTAAACATATTATTAATAAACTATTTAAATAAGCACTATTAGATTTATGTTATTTAAATATCTATATTAGATATATGCTTAAAGACAACATAAAAAATATTTTTTATGTTTAAATAGGGCATAAAACTAATATATATTAATAAATATGCTTAAAAATAGCATAAATCTAATAGAACCCTTTTTTAATTATAGATATATAAGCATTTTATATATATAGTGCTTATTTGGAGTTTCTTCTTTTACTTTTTTTATTTAACTTTTCATCTATTTTTTGTTGTTGTTGGACTGCCTGTAAAATTGCTGGAGGATTAGGCATGGCTTTCGTAGTTTGTATTTTATATATAACTGAACTATTTTTATCTATTGGTGCAGGACTACCATCAGGTAATCGTATATCAGTTGTGATGTCTGTGATTATATAATCTTGATCTGCCGTATAAGTCCATCCAGTAGAAAAGGAATAGAAAAAATCACCCTCAGCATAATTACGAGTTATATATGCGATGGCTGATAATTTCTGTCTACCATCTGGACCACCATAATATAATGGATTTCGGACTATATCTGTATATACTACTAAATATGGATAATCTAATTTCTGCGGCATACCTACGGCCACCAGTATATCTGAGTCTGCATTAGTCATACTTTGTTTAGTTATTAAAGCACCTAAATTAGCAGTAGGGACTGGACCTTCTGCTGCTGTCGCAGGGACTCCTGACTCAGTCGATTTAACTGCGATACCTTGAACTAACGAAATAATAATCGCTGCTGATATATAGGCATTAGTGGTAAATGGTTTAACCATGTTTAAATATTTATCATATGGATCTATACTAACACTACCTAAATATTTATTATAATTACCTCTATTAAATTCATTATTACCTAAACCCCATATAGGGAGTAATTGTTCTAAACTAAAACCACATTTATCAAATAAACTATTTGTATATTTATCTCTGTTAGCATCATTTAAAAATATTTCAGGACTTTGTGCGAGTGATTTACCTACATTTAAATATAATATAATATCTAAAATACTTATCCCTCCTTGAGTGCTTATTACTGGTTGTGGCCTTGGTATTGCCGTTTGTGAATTATATCCGACGGGATTACCATCTCCGCCTATTGTGCCTAATGCGGCCTCTTGTTCATATACACTCATACTATCTATTTCTGGTTGTGTGTTTTCTTTTTGATCTATATTTTGGAATGTCCCATTACCAGGTCGGACTGGTGTATGGAATTTACTAATAGTAAATCTACTATACCCATCATCAAAATTAATTAATGCATCACTACTACCAGTATATATATACGGCATGTAATCATTAGGGTCGAGATTAGCATTTTGCCCATAGCCGTCCGTTTGTGTTTTTTGTGTTGTAATAATTTTACCGAGTGCATTAGGTGTTAGTGCAGCACTACCACAACCGAAGAACTCACCATATGAGGGTAATGGATATGTGTATCTATTCTGATTTGTTGAATCACCTTTACTTACTTTTGATATAACTGCGACGAATGGTATATTAATTAATTTAGCATTATCTCCTGTGGCTTGATCAGGTCTTAAAAATACAGGTATTACACCCACCGAATCACCTTCAATATCGTTTAACATTCTATATAAGCCTCGTAAATATGTTATATCACCATTAGGTATGGCTGTTTGATACATACTATCTGTATTATGTGGATATAAATTACGACCTATATTAACACCATTACTTTTAATTAAATTATTGGCTTGTGCTGCTTCTGCTTTTAATGCTGGATCACCATAATTATAAATAGGGACATTCATTCTACCATATCCGTCATCTCTTAACCCTCCATATATTCTTGGATATGCCTTTGATGGTGGATCACTTCTTGTAGAATATGGTATAGTTTTTATATCTAATGTATAACTTTTACCTTGCTCACCTGGAGCAGGTTGTGCTGGTGGAGAACCACTACCAGCCATTTTACCTACATATACTGCTCCATCAATTGTTGCCTGGATCATAAATGGATTAGGTAAGTAAATTGTGCGGTTTGCCGCTGTTAAAGTATTTTCATCATCAATTTTACCTATTATAAAATCACTTACTACATTATCCCTGTATGCCTGGTTTCTTGGATCATCTGTGCCTATTGGACCATATAAATACTCTGCCGCATTTAAGCTCTGTTGGATTTGTTGTAAATTACTCTCAGTAAAATATATATTTTGTGTAATTGCATCTCCTGCTTTTAAATCCCATATAGCCGTTAGTTTATTTTCAATTAATGGATCTGTGGCGACATGTGTTAAACTATTCATATAATAAAACTGCTCATTAACAAATGGTAAATGGTCTATAATACATGTATTACAACCTAAAAAGCCGATATTATATGTTATGCTTTCATGTGTATATTGTTTTAAACTGGTTGGTCCTGTCCATAATCTCTGCTGTGGTGTTGGAACATTAACACGAGGTAAATTTGGTAAATCAGTAGTCACACCTAACATACGAGTCATTACCATCCACAATCCATTACCTCTCCATGTCCCAGTCTCGGCACATAATAACTGCCTCCAGAATTGATAATTACCTTGTATAGCACTATAATTAGTGCCTTTTGGAACTTCTGTCGTCCCACTTTTTTCACCATTAAATGCACAACTCCACCCTCTATAACCACCTGTGCCGAATTGTGTTCGAGCATAAAACATGCTCCCAGTGGATGTAGAAAATGTATTATAAGTTTCATCAGTCACACCAGGCATCGCTTGTTCGAATATTTGGCCATTGGCTGATATACTAAATTGTGAGGCATTTACACTATTTAAAATCCATTGTTTGGCTGGTCCGTTTCTTTGATGTAATTGTGCTGTTAATCTTTCTTGGACTGCACTTGGTGTAGAAAAACCGACAGGGAGTTCAAAATCTACTCTATTACGATAATAATCCCAGACTTGGTTTTGGTCAGCACTTGCTGTATAAGGATTAAAATATGGCCCAGTATATACCTCCTGACCTATATAAAACCTTTGATCACTTGGATTAAAATATTGGCCGTTAGGTTTCATAAATGTTGGAACATATCCAGCCGCTGTAATAGGTGCATAAGTTCTGGATATTTTAGCATCATGGAAAGATCCCTCGATGGCCTCATATGGATATGCATTTCTAAAAGTATTAAATTGTGATATATCAGTTGGATCTGGTTTTGATGCCGATTCTGGATAACCTTCACCATCTAATAAAGGACCACCATAATCAAAGTCCATCCAGTTTAATTTATTTTGGTATGTGCTTTTAGGGTATATAAAATTAAATTGATATCGATTACTAACATAAAAACCTAAATTAAATGAAGTTCTACTATCATCTATATTCTGACCTCCATCATAATTTATACCTGTTTTACCTATAAACTCCATAACAGAATCACTGCCTCCTATGTCGTTAATCATTGCAGCCTCTAATGAAATATTATCTCCTGTTTTTACTTGTTGACCCCATTGTAAATGAGATGTCCATCTATTATTTGGAAAATCTTTTTTTATTTGTTCTGTATCGCCAGTATTAGATGATGTTATTGATTGTATGGCTTCTCGGTTTGCGATCTGCCTATTTGATTCGATTATTATTGTATTTGGTATCGACATCCTAATTTATATAATAATAGATATTATTATTATATAAATATCTTATAAAAAATAATAAAAAAAATTAAGGTATTCTCTCGGTATTATCTGTAATGTGTAGTTCTACATCTTCATTACTAAATGTGCAGTGACTCGACCTATGTGTGGTAAAGTTGTCCAGTTTTTGTGTCTCGTTGCCGTGGTGGTGTATTGTTGGTTGTCTACTAATGGCTTCTTTACCATTCTTAAAGTATTTGGAATTAAAAACCTTTTTACCATTAGTAAAACAAAAGGGGCATGTATAGTATAATTTTTTTATACTTATTTTATTACAATCTATACTAATCATTTTATTATATATAATAGTTAAATATTTTTCTTTTAAGTATTTTATTTATTAAATTACTTAATTATATTTAAAAGGCACAAATGGAATTAATTTTCATTAATATCTTGTCCACTATTGTCCTCTTGATTACTTGTATTACTATAAATTAAATCTGTAAAATTATTATAGGCCAGACTTGGATTACTTTGTAGATCTAAATATAAAAAATTGTATCTTTTTTGTGTTGCCTTTTTGTATAAGTTTTTAAATGACTCCTCTCCGCCATACCTTGCACCATACTCCTCAGCCATTTTATTAATCTCAAAATCGGAAGGATTAGGTCCACCTATCAAACAAAATGTAGCATTTTGTCTTAAAACAGGGGGGAGACCTCTGAATAATTGACTTGCGAACAATAACAACCCTATATTATAGTGTCTAAATCTTGTGGCCAGATGGTATATCATGCTTTTACTTTTAATGCCTAAAAAGTCATCTAATATTAATGCGATAAATGGTTGTTTATCTTTTGTAAAACTTTTTTGATAATTAATTATATTTTCAATAATACTATCTTCATATTGATCAAAAATAGTCTCTGGAAATTGTTTTTTTAAAAACCTTGAGGTCTGGTCATTATGTATTGTATTACTAATTATATAAACAATATCAAACTGGTCTCTCATAAAGTTTGGATTTAATAATAAATTACTAATTATTGTTGACTTACCAGTTTTTACAGGGCTGATCATTATACCTAATTGTCCAGTGGCGATATTAGGTAGGTGTGGATGCAGTGGTTTCTTTAATTTTTTTTCGTCTCCACTTTCTACTATTGGTAAAATTGTTAGGTCACTATCCATATTTATATTATAAATAGATAATATATTTTTCTATTATACTTTTATTTATATATTTTAATATTCATTTTATTATATAAATTGATTAGGCACAAATGGCTTTATATTATAGTAAAATATTTTACCATTTGTGTCCAGATTTATTCTATTACTTTTTATATAAATAGAAAAATAGATTATCTCTACCATTTAAAAATACTATCATAAGGATTGTCTGGTTCTTGTTTTAATATTTTTGGTATTAATGTCGGTGGTAAAACCTTTACATCTGGATTAACAACTGGCTTTTTAATAATAGGTTTAGGTTTAGGTTTTGGTTTTAGTGCTTCTTGTTTTTTATTATATTCAGTCATGTATTGTTGGTATTTACCCATATTAGACATAAAGTCTATAAAACTTTCATCCTCTGTTTTTGGTTTAGGTTTATTTTGTTTTTTAATTTCATTTTGTTCAGGTGTTAAATTATTCGGTTGACTATGTTCTATTTCTTCTTTAATAATTTTTGGATTTGTTTTAATAGTCCTTTTTTTATAAGTTTTTTTAGATTCATATTCTTCATTAACTTTTTGTAGTGCAGCCTTTCTCATGGCTGCTTTTTCTTTTTTTTTTTCTAATGCTTTTACTCGTATCCTTTCGAGGTGTGCTTTTTGTTTTTCTGATAAAGGTTTTTTAACTTTTTTTAATGGTTTAAGCTCTACGGCATCCTCCTCATCAATATCATTTAATGCCTTTATTGTTTGTTTTGGTTCTTTTATTTTTACTTGTTTTTTATTAGATGGTCTACTTACTTTATTATTATTTGTTGGTTTTCCTATAAAAATATCCATAGGTTTATCTTCTACCTGATCTACTGATAAGTCAGTTTCAGTCACATTAATTACTTGTTCGTCCATATCTTCTAATATGGCCAGGTCCTCCTCGATATCCAGTTTTGGTAAAAACTCCATTTATAATATAAATAGAAAATAATTATATCTATTTTACTAAATAGAAATAATTAAAAAAAAATAGAAAATATTTTTAAATTAAAATAGAAAATCCATAAAACTATATTTTATAATTTAGGCATGTCGGAGTTAAAATTACTAATTTTATTATCTTGTAAATTGCTGTTTATACTATTCATTTTACTTACTGCATTATTCATTACTCTCTGTTGTTGGCTTTCGTAAGTTTCAGTAAGTCTTAAACATATCTCAGTAGGATTAATTAAGTCGTTGGCCAGTTCTCCTGATGGTTGTCTTAACCTTGCATTAATTTCATTAATTACTTGATAATTAGGTATTCTTAAATCGATTGGTATAGGGTAAGGTGCGATGTATTGTAATGTTCCTGTTTTAGAATCAGTTGTCCATTGTTCTTTTGGTATAACAGCCACTGCACGACCAGTATCACCACTCTCTCCACTATAACTTTTAATATTAAAATCAGGTAATTCTAAATGTAATGAAGGCTCTAATATTGAGGTCTCAGGTTGCCTAATATCTGCTGTTGCGATTGTGTTCGATGCTTGGCCAGGTTGAAATGTATAAGCAGTTTCTAACCCTGTTATAAAATTCATATTAGCCGTATTAGGGACTACATCTCTATCGCTTATTTGATTAGCACCTGCACCACTGGCTGGTCCAGCATGAACATCAGCAGCATCAACTATACCCATTTTAAAAATTGCTCCGAATTGTAGGGGTGTCTCTGCTGTGAGCTCCATATTTTCATCTTCATTTATTGTATTCTCAATTTCTGGTAAATGGTCTACACCTGAGGCATTTTTACTACCTATTAAACCAGGCACACTGGCGATCCTTTCTGTATCAAAAATACCGAAAAATTTATAGGAGGCTGTATCAAATCTACTACCCCTACTTAAAAATGCAGTAGGACAATATGGATACAATATTTCACGGACTAAACTTGAAAATTCTACCCCACTATTAGTATCGCCAGTTTGTAATAATAACTCTTCTTCCTCCCAGGTTTGGTCACCATTTTTATCATGTGATATATAAAATCTATTATTTCTTACTCCGTATTGTTGGATTCTAATTCTAATATGGTCTTCTGCATAAGTAAAATTAGCCCAGTTAGAGGCATTACCACCTCGTAATGCAGCCCATCCACTACTTGGTAAAGGTTGTGAGTATTGTTTTAGTGTTCTCCATTGTGGATCTGGATAACTAAATCCAGGATTTACTTTAAAACCAGTAAAACTTACTTGTATATCATTATATGCTCCGTTATTTTGAAAATATATTAGGCAGTCCTGGCCAGTATTACTATTATTAATACGAGCATTAGCATTACCTGGATATTCCGAAATACCTTGTATTAATTGGTCTCTACTTCTACCTATACGGCCTTCTGGATAAAAACTATTAGTATATACTGGAGAGGCATATGAACCATTATCTAAATCCATTATACATGGATCTAAAAGATCTGCTCCACCTTGGACACCTGGTGTCCCTATCCATTTATTAAGATTTGTATCATATCTCATCCTACCTATATCCCAGTTAGCAGGAGAGGTCGCATCACTACCAGAACTACTGGCCACACCTAAATATCCATCTTTTGATATAATACCATAATTTTTAGTAGTTCCTCTCCTAATACTCACTATTTGTATCGTAGCACCACTACCAGCACCTGCTCCACCATCCGTTAATTGTAATACATCACCCACGGCATAATCTTCTCCGATATTTGTAATATCTACATCCTCAACCTCACCACCTGCTCCTATTGTTAAAATTTTATAAGTTCCTCCACTACCAGTCCCACCAGTATCATATGTTAAAGTTCCTACATCATCAACTGCATATCCAGTCCCATCTCCATCCTCAGTCCCACTAACACTCACTATACCATCAGCACCACTACCTCCAGTAAGTGTGCATGATTCGCCGAATGTATAACCATTACCACCTTCTTCGACATCAAATGTTAAAAAACCACCACTCCCATCTATTGTTAATACTTTTATTTTAGCACCAGTGCCTGGAGGTGTTTCACTTGATATTAAAGTTAATTCATCTCCTATTTGATAACCACTACCATTACTATCAATAGTTGCAGAGGCCACTGGACCATGTGTTCCAGGTAAATTAAATTCGTTAATTTGACCATTATCACCATCCTCAAAATCCATCTCATATACCCAGTTATTAGCCAGACCTCCAGGTTTAGTTATATCAATATATATATCCTCCGCCACACCATCTACTACATAATCACTTAATAAATTATCAGGACTAATCATATCAGTAATATCTGTTAAATCTTTTACAGGTGCGATATGAACCTCAAACTCACCACCATTACCATATAAACTTTTATTACCATAAAAACCATTACCTATAATCTTTTCACCATTAGCATCTTGTATAGGTGCAGACCAGCCTACCTTATAATGGTTTGGCTCTTTTGTTAAAGTAGCATTATTACCACCTCCTAAAACTTCCCATATTAAAGTCTCACCATTAGATGGTGGTAATGTATTTTGGTCATAAGTTAATGAAAATTTCGCATTAGTTCCAGCAGCACCTCCAGCCACTGCGGCTTTGGCTGGTGTAAATGTGCATGTCCATTTTCCTTTATATATTCCTAATAAAGTCGAGTTATTAGTAGCATCTTGTATAGTCTGAGCCAGATCAGCACCATTATAATTACCACTTGGTATAATTACTCTATGTTGACTAAAATTAGGCACATTACCTACTGCTGATGGTCCAGAACCTATCCTCCATATAAACTGGTCATTTTGGCCTTCCACTACTTCGAATTTTTCTAATTTAGTAATACTCATACTAACTAATTCCAGTGCATTACCAGGCATTAGTTCTATACCTTCTTTAAAAAAGTTTCTTATTAAAGCAGCCGACTCGGCTTGTGTTGCCCCATTATTGGCTTGACTTGATCTCAGGGTTATTAAACTCATATTTTATATATATAGATATTTTATTTTTAAAAATTAAATCTTTTAATTAATTAATTAATAAAAAAAATATATATATATAAATAAATGTCTGAATACAGCAGCACTGATTTTACCGATAATGAATCACCTGGTCTTATTAACGATAAGTTTAATAAAAAAGTAAAAAAACAATATTTAAAGGACACAATTCCTAAAACAAAACCAAAAGAAATTTTTGGTAAGAATTTTAAAGAACCTAAAAAAACAAAAAAAAAAGTTAATAAAAAAAAATAGAAAATACAAATATCTAAA
>VMHT01173849.1_pt1 | contig 20385 bp, 21 predicted proteins | sample 4693611 | NCBI WGS metagenome assembly VMHT01 (sample SAMN12280063, study PRJNA550983) | marine metagenome | isolation source: seawater sampled from same location over 5 years 0.02-0.2 micron viral filtrate | place: USA: collected off the coast of southern California halfway between the port... ...
ACGTCGAGGCGTTGTCCACGCCGCGTGGTACGAAGGCCGCGTATGCCTTCTTGGCTAAGAACCCCGCTAATATGGTGGTAGTTGACGAGAGCACGACGATCAAGAACCGTAAGGCTACGCGCACCAAAAACGTGATGATGTTGGCAAAGGACGCTAAGTACAAACGTATCCTGACCGGCTCTCCTGTTACTAAGTCACCTATGGATTTGTTCAGTCAGTGTTCGTTCCTGTCTTTTGATGCGCTTGGCTTCAACAGTTACTATTCCTTCCAGAACCGCTACGCCATTGTACAAAAGCGCACGATGGGAGCCAGAAGCTTTCAAGAGATATCAGGCTACCGGCGGCTGGACGAACTTAATCTGAAGCTGGATAGTTTCAGTAACAGGGTTTTGAAAGAGCATTGCCTTGATCTGCCGGACAAAATGTATGTACGCCGCGACGTACCGCTGACTACAGAACAGGAAAAAGCATACATTCAGATGAAGAAACTGGCGCTTGCCAAACTGGATAACGGCGAGCTTGCCACTACATCTAGTGTTTTGACACAGATTATGAGGCTACAGCAGATATGCTGCGGACACTTGCAGTCAGACGAGGGCGAGTTAGTCACGCTGGCTAGTAACAGATACAAAGAATTAATTGATGTAGCTGAAGAGTTACAGGGAAAAGCGATCATTTGGGCGACGTATACACACGACATCCAACAGATAGCTTATGCCCTGCGCGACCGCTTTGGGCCCGAAGCGGTCGCAACCTATTACGGAGAGACGGCTCAAGATGAGCGGCAGGATATTGTAGATACGTTCCAAGATAAGGACAGCCCGTTGCGGTTCTTTGTGGGGCAGCCCCGCACGGGCGGCTACGGTATCACGCTGACTGCGGCTAATACTGTTATATACTTTAGTAACAGCTACGATCTGGAGATCAGGTTGCAGTCTGAGGACAGGGCGCATCGCATCGGTCAGGACCAGAAGGTCACATATATTGACCTAGTCTCTCCAAAGACGATTGATGAAAAGATCTTGAAAGCATTGCGCGGCAAGATTGACCTTGCCGGTAAGGTGCTTGGAGAAGAGGTTAGGGCGTGGCTGGTTTAGCGCCGCCTTGGATAAGGGAATACGCTTCCAATGCCTTGGTTTACTGCTCCGCCTCTAGCAAACGGAATGCTGTATCCAAGCGATACGGATTGTTCAGCAGGATCAATATTTCCTGTAAGAGTGCCCGGACCAATTGATATACCCGGAATCCCTCTATTAACATCTGTAGCTTGCGCCATAACGTCTTGAGTGCTTGTTGGGGTGCCGGTGTTTACGTCTGTTGGGGCGTTTACACCAATGTTACTGCTATAAGCGGACCGCCCCGATAAATCCGTGACAGACGGTGCATTAGTAACAGTATTTACGTTTTGAGAAACAGGCGCGGAAGGTGTGACATCAAACATGTCGTGTGATAGACCAAGAGGGTTATTTATCGCTTGGTTCGCCGAAATTGCTGCGGCAATGTTGTTAGAAATGTTTTCATTAGCTTGAGCTTGATCCGAGGTCATTCCCGCGGTTTGATTACCAGAAGGGGTTCCGGCGGAACTAGGCCCTATACCAACGCCGGTTGGACCGCTGTAACCTTGGTTAGAAGGAGAGGCCGCGCTCTGCCCACCGCGAAAGCCCGTAGTGGGTGAAGGAGAGTTTTGCCTATCATTAGGGTCTTGAGCCGGGGGACCGCTACTACTACCGCCACCGCCGTCACCACCAAAGCAGCCAAATTTAATCTCAAACTCGTCTTTGCCCTCATAAATGTCATTGAGGCCGTCAAACCAACGCTTTTTATACACAGCTATGTCTCCGTCCTACGATGTCTTCTTGTACGCCGGTAGCGTACCCTTTTTTCTTGCCGTTCATCTGCCTCAAAAACGTCGCCCCGTCATGCGGGTACACTTCGATGTAGCGGCTGGTTAGCTCCTGTTGAACAAACCGGCCTATCTTCAGGGCGTTATTATACGGCGCAATGAAATCTATAACATAAAGTTTACCATCCGTATGCGGCGTAAACCAGTCTTCGGGCTGTAACTTTCTTGTCCCATCCTCGTATCCGTCTGCCGCTTCTTCTGTCAAAAAGGCATGTGTAAACAGGCCCGTGGGCCGTGGATAGATAGCCGTCTTGGATGTAATTTTGTTCTCGTACACGACAGTCATCTTTTTTGCTTCGATAGCAGGGAGAACAAGTCGTTCAAGATCAGACACATACCAGTCTCGGTGCATGTCGGACTTGAGCATTAGTTGTAGTACGTCGTTGATCATCCAAATAAACTCGCTATACCGTCGTTAGGGAATAGAGCTTTGTACCTCTCCGGATCTACTCGTCCGCTGGCCGCGGGCGGTGCTGCCTGAACTGGTGGCGCTGCCGACGCAAGAGTGGTGGTGGGAGGTTCCACTCTTTGCGCCGGAACTGGTGGTGGTGCGGGCATAGCTGTTGGTGCGACAGAGCTTACAGACATGCCTCGTGGTGTAGGAATTGGCGTCGTGCGACCTGTCCCGACATCTTCGTCTTCTCCAGCTTCTCTAATAACAAACGGAGACATTTCTCCAGCCGTAGCGAATCCTTTATCTGTAAGTAACTTAACAATGCGGTTGGCCTGCGCTACGCCTTCTTTCTGATTTTTTGGGTTGCGAATAAGAGTGGCAGCCATTTCAGGGTCTGTAAAAATCATTTGTATAGCTTCCATTCTTTTAGAAGCTGGTATGTTTTTAAAGAAATCTAACGCAATTCCTTTAGTATATCCTGCCGCACTAATTGATGCGGTGCCCCCAGTGCCCCCAGTTAAAGCCTGATAAGCTTTTGTACCGCCAGCTAAACCAACCATGCCAACGTAGAAATCAAACAAGGGACCTGCTTGTTTGATCAGATCGGGGTCAGCTAACTTTCCCGCGGCATCTGCGACAGATAATCGAACCATCTGATTAGATATAGTCCGTATACGGCGTATTTGGTTTTCATCCATAATGCCGTAGCTCTCTGCTAAATCTACCAAAGAGCGTTTACCTGCGCCTTGTCCGGGCAGTGGTGCAAAAAGTGTCCTATGAAAAGTTACATGGTCAAAGGTCTTACCCTCTCCACCAGCCTCCATCATAGCGTGTTGTAATATTGTGTTAAAGTAACCCTCATTAATCTTTCCGCGCATAGCGTCTTGTTCTGCTGCGGGCAAAAATTTCCCATCAGGTCCTTTAAATTTAACGCTGGTTAAACGAAACAAACGACGTAGACCGCCTATTGGATCAGCTTGTGTGGCATTCTTAGGAGTAAAGCTTAAAGCCTCTGTTAAGGCTAAATGCGGAGAAGAATTACCAATCAGTGTAGCAAGATAGGCTTGACTATCGGCTACTTTTTTAGATGCGTCAGACCTTTTTGAAAATGTTTCAACGGTGCGTTGTGCTTTAACCGCTGTTTCAAGATCTGATTTTAAGTTAGGAAACAACTCCATCAGTTCTGCGTTATCTCTTTTAAATCTATCCAACGCACCAGCGTTTATAGAACCGTCAGGGTTCATGGCTTGTAAGCGTAAGGATCTAATTGCCCCTTCCATAATATTATTGACCGAAGTAAACACGCCCTCCGCGCCTTCAAAGCCTTGCTCTTCAGCAAATTTAGCAACGCCTTGCAGTTGTTGAACTCTTAACTCTGTTACATCGGGGCTATTTCTAACAAAAGAATTAACTAATAGCTCCGGAGGTATGCGGTTACCGCGCATAGCGTCTTTAGCACGTCCTTTGCCCACTATTGACCGCGTAAACACATCATTTAAAGCCGCTGAAAAAGCTCTTGCAACATCAAAAGCGTCTAATTCTCCGTCAGGCATACGGTTCAAGTCATCAAGGAGGGCCTCGGCTATCTCCCCTAATTTACGGGCTTGGTTCGCCGTCCCTCTACGAAGAACAGCACCACTACCAACCCCTGCTGCGTCGTTTAAAACTTCTGAACGAACAGAAAACATTTCTTCTGCGGTTACAGGAGAAACCCTATTAGGATCATTTTTTAGTCTATTTAACTTCAATAACTCAAGTTTGGCTTTAGCTACGTCTAAAAAGTTTTTTTGTGAATCACCTTTTAAATCAAGAGAATATTGTCCAGTTGTCATCTCTCCCGTGTTAGGGTCTAAACTTTGTATTTCTTCTCCAATACCTTTAAATTTTCCTTTTTCAATACTGAAGATAAGATCTTCCATTCGGTCAATTTGTTTGTTTATAGGTTCTCCGCGTAAAGGTATTTCAAACTTAGTCCGCATCAATTCGATAGGGTCGGTATCTAATGCATCAACTCTTTGAATTATAGCGTTTTGTTCTGCAATTCTTTCCTTTATGTCCAAACCTAAACGACGTTTAGAGTCTTGAACAAAATCATACAAACCTTGTGTGGCCTTAATAAACTCTCCCCGATAACCGCTAGTGTCAGTTCCTGTTAATTCTGCAAGCATTTTATCATATTTAGTTATAAAAGAGGGCATTACGCCGCCATCTATCACCTCGGCAGGTGTAAATACATTAACGCCACCAGTCTTTGACCAGAGTTCTTTTTCTCTTTTTCTAGCAAAACCTATTTGAGCGTCTAATAAATTAGCTAAATCAATGGAAAAGGAGGAACGAGCTCTAGGGGTCCCAGACCTTTCGTCGCCCGTTAAAACACGGTTACGAGCAGATATTCTGGCGTCCACAGCATTTACGAGACGACGAGACATCATGTCCGACATCAGGCTTTTTCTAAGAACAGCCGCGGTTCGCAGTGACTCAGGCGTGTTCTCTTCTACCAATCCGTAAATAAACTTATCAAAAAAACTTTTAGCGTCGCGTTCTGCTTTTTTTCTAGCAGCTAATAGGTCCGGGTTTTTATTAGCCATTTCAGCTTCTAAACCCATAATGATGCCTGTGTTGTCTTCAAGACGTTGTGCGGCAGTGAAGTCTACACCGGGGAAAACTTCTTGTAGTATTTTGTTGGTATCCTCGCTATTGAGGTCCGCCATCATACGTTCATAATCTCCGTCATACTTTGTGTACAACTCATCAATTCTAGCAAACAGCTTTTTCTTTTTGCCTTCAGACATTTTAGTTAAAAAGTTACTAGCCTCGTCCCCAGCATCCGTGTCGCTCATTTTTGAGTAAGCCTTTGGCAGTAGCTTGGCAAAAGCTAGACCAAAAAGATTGCCGCCTAAAAATTCTGATGTTAAACGCAGACTTGTGCCTCCGGGGTCCATGCCTTCTGCAACATAGGCACCACCTGCCGACCCCGCACCCGCCGCGCTTTCTACGCCCACCGTTAAAGCCGCGCCTCCTTTAGTTCCGCGGGCCGTGCGCCCCATGCTTTCAAGCATGTCCTCTAATGTAGCGGTAAATCTAGTAGCTACAGGAGCAGGCGCATCCTCGGCTAAATTTGCAATAATGTCACGAGCGGCCCTGTTCCCTGCTTCTTTAAACAAAAATGGAAACTGTATACCGGCAGTGGCACCGCCAAGGGTTCGCATGGCTTCTACGGCTTGTTTCTGACCGGGTAAAATGGGTCTGTCCGGACCCATTGCCATTTCTTCTAAGGCGTCAGCACCTTCATAAAGAAGCAAGCTACCTCCTATAAAAGAGGCGGCTACGGGGGCGGCTTTTGCTAGGAACCCAAGCCTCGACTTAGGCGGAGTTTTAAAAGTTTGAGCGGCGGTCAACTGTGCCGCTTTTGTACCCGCTGTTACACTAGGGGCTGTCTTAAACAACTCTCCAAAGAAAGCACGGGACAAAGAGCCTTTTTCAGCAGTTGTTAGAAGAGCACTTATTGAGTCGGGGTCTTTGAAGAAGACACTGCGCTGAACGGGATTAAGATCACGTATAGGGCGCTCTTCACCATCCATAGTCACAGTGTAATTAGGACTTAAAAAGTCGTAAAAAGTCGCCGTGCCATCTTGCAGCTTTTCGTAACTAAAAAAGTTAGGATCGTTTTGTATTTGAGGTGCATAGTCTTGGTCCGCCAGCGTAGTTACTACGTCACGAGCCAGAGCCTCTGGTGCTCTTTGACCAAACTGTAACCGGAAATCGTCTATCTCTTCCGGCAGCAAATCAAGTTTGTTGATCTCTAGGTTCATTAGTTCACCCTTCTTGATCCAGCCGTTGCACTACCACCGGACACATTAGCCGCGGCACCGCCCGGTGTCAGGTTAGCTTCATATGCAAGTATGGCTGCGGTGTATTCTGCTATCAACTTTTCAGTGTCCCTCATTGCAAGCCTTGCATCAGAAACTCTGTCTGTAAATGCCGCAGGGTTTTCTGCATTTGCATCTACAATAGATTTAGCACGAGCGTAATCCGAAGCTAAAGCTGTACGAACTGTTCTAAGTTGTTGGAGAGCGGAGACATCAGACTTAACTCCTCCGGGCTGGAAACCTTTTACTTCTTGTTCCAACAGTTGCAAATCAAGAGCAAAAACTCGGCCGTCTACACCCGCTCGTGCTACATTAATTGTCTTACGAGCTAAAGCATCCAACTGTTTGTCCGCTGCATTTGTTATTTTTGCTTGCTTACCAGCATATCCCGTTCCTAAACCAATTTCAGCCAGTTGTCCTGCGACTCCATTGAAAAATCTGTTTACACTGGACACAAAACCTTGAGATTGAGTGTAATCCAAACCTGTTATGATAAATGTAGGATCAGCGGTAGCACGATCTATATTGACGGTGTTGTCTGGGTTGAGTAATGGAACATCCTGATCCGGTGCTATCATTTGCAGTTCTGGTACGGTCAAGCCAAGAGTGTTTAACGGAACAGGTGAATTACCCCCATTAAGAACACGTTTTTTAATAGCCGCTTTCATAAAGTCAGGAAGTTGACGCTTTTGAAGTAACCCACTCTTGTCGATAGACGGCGCGGTATAAATGCTGATCTGACTTTCCATGACAGGATCGTCCGCACCTGCCGCATAAAGGTCGGTCATTTTCGTACCGGCATCGTTAGTTTCTACAGAGAAGTACCTAAGAGCCTTGCCCGCGTCTCCTTTACCAAACATGTCTGGTGGAGAGTCCGGTTTTTCGTATGGAACGATAGCCCCACCACCAAAAGTTTCTTTAATATTGTCAATTTCATCATCTGTTGGGTAGAAAGGAGTTCCTGCTTTTATTGTTTCCCCGCGGAAAGTTATATCTGTAGCAGCGGTAACTGGTTTAGTGGTTGCGGCTTTCGGATCATCTACAGTGCTTCCTATGGCAAACCCTTGTTTTGCAAGGCTGTAATAATCGTCGCTAAACTCTACAACTGACTGACGATCCCCTGACTTCGGGTCTATCATGTTAACAAGGCCACGGTCTTTTTCTGATACCGTGCCAGACAGTACAGCGTTGTTTTTAATTGCCTTTTTAAACTCAGGGCTGTTCTTTTCAAAAGCCTTTATGTCTCCGTTTGGCATACGTAAGTTAATTGTGTCTGTGTCTGGAACTTTAGCTGTACCAGATAACAGGCCGCCTTTTCCGCCTTCAGCTTTAGGCTTAATAGCATTGTCATACTCTTTGGTTCCCGGACTTAAAACTTGTTGTGTGTTGTCCGGGAAAAGCACGTTTACATCACCCTGTTTTTTAGGAGCTTCGTAAGGAATGACCGAGGTTTTGAAGCCTTTAATATCGTTGGCCTCTACAGAGCTAACATTAATCACATCCCCTTTTTTTAGTGACATACCATCAACCTTTATGGGTTTAGTCACAGTGTAAGATTTTTTAGCGCCAGCCTCGCCAGTTTCAGCTTTGTATGGCGTTAAGGCGTCAGCATCTACCTTTGAAACTTGTGCAGGGCGTAAGTTTAAAAGTGTGCCTTTTGGATAGGAATCATCGCCAATAACTACAGGTTTTGTAGTAACAAAAGGCTTTGTTGCCTTAACCTCTGTAGTTTTGTTTTTTAGTTCTTGAAGCTTACGAGCCTCTTCACGACCAATCTCAGCATCAACCTGTGTTTCACCACGTTGCACTGCGGCTAACTTGAGTGCCCGCTCTTCTTTGCCCGCAGCCTTCTTTGCTTCAAGCTGCTGTTGAGCCCGTGCGCCAATAGTCGGCAGTAGCTTTGTTTGCGTAGCCGCCATAGCTAAACGCTCGGCAGGACTCATCCTGCCGGTTTCGCCTTGCATAGGCCCCGCAAAGGCAAGAGCAGTTCCTGCAATATCAAACAACATCTGTGCCTGAGTTAAGTTCTTTTGTTCTTCAAGTTCCGCGGCCCGCTCCGCAGCCGTGCCTAAACCGGCTGCCGCGTAACGAGCTTCTGCGCCTTTAGCAGCGGCTAGAACACGCTCGTCATAAGATAGTTCAGGTGTTGGCAGTTTAGCCGCCGCAGCAGGGCTTAAAGCCTGCCTAGCCGCAGATTGGTTTTGTGACTTTGCTATATTTTGCAACATCATGGAGTCTAAAGTAGGCGTGTTAGATCCCGCAGTAAACCTTCGGTCGCCTAAAAGATAAGGCAAAAACTTACCGGGCTCACCTCCGTTTTCCATCATCTGAACCGGCTGGTTGTCGCCTCGGCGGACCAGCCCGCCTTGGTTAAAATTTACGGGTGGTGGTCCCCCCATACCACCGGGAGGCATAGGGGCCGCGGGCGGCGGTGGAGCCACCGTGGACATAATGCCTTGCGCCATAGCGCCTTCAACGGGCTCTGTCATCTCAGCTTGAGCCAAGCCGCCAATACCCTCATCTACGCCACCCATCATAATAGCGGGCTGTACCAAAGTCAGTACAGACTCTGGCGTTTGAGCCGCGTCTTCCTCACCGACGATACCAGCAAGCTCTTCATACCGCGCTTCAATCGGAGCCTCTTCACCTCGTATGGTGTTTATTACGGTCTCGTAGTCTTCCGCATCATCCAGATTGTCCATGTTTTGCTGGGCTTGACCTAACAAACCTTCTAAAACTTGTGGGTCCATAACCTGTTCCGCCATACCTTGACCTTCAGGCATAGCAGGTGGTGGTGGCATATCTGGTGGCATCATGCCGCCAACACCCTGCGCCATAGCTGGGTCACCGCCCATTGCCATGCCTACGGGCCCGCCTCTGTTATAGTTAAATATTCTTTCATAATCCTGAGAGGTCATTCCTTCATTTTCGCTAAGAAACCTTGCTTTATTAGCCGCGCTTTGAGAATTGTAATACAGTTCACCCTCTTCATCTATGTTGCTCGCCATATCCGGATTTGCCCTCATGGCATCAGCTTGCGCTTGAGTGGTAGCGCCGGGGAATTCTGCGGAACCTTGAAACCCGTATTGATCGGCACCCATCGCCTGCGCTTGTGCTCTACCCCTAAGTGCCTGTAAAGCGTCTATGTTTTCCCTTTGACGTTGCTGTTCCATCATCGAAAGCAATTCTTGCACAGAAATACCCATCGCATCAGCTTGCGCTTGGAGTTGAGCCATCTGCGGATCGCCGCCCATCTGCATAGGAACACCACGCCCCATCAGGATATCCTTACGGGTAATCTTGCCGTCTCCGCTCAGATCAGGAAAAGCTGCGCCGCCTCTGGCAAACATTTGTCTTGCTAATACGCTTCTGTTCATCCGAATAACCCTGCTTTCGATGCGCCTGCTGCGGCTGATAAGCCCGCAATACCTAAACCAAGATACTGTTGAGCCGGTGATACGTTAGGTGCGGTAGCCGAGGTCAAGCTCTGTTGCGTGGTCGGGGCACCCTTATAAATGTCGGACAAGAAGCCGTACCGCTGATACGGCTCATACAACTGAGCCAAATCGCTCTGACGCTTGGCTTCAATCTCGGCCTGCTGCTGACCCTGCTGCTGCTTACCAAGATTAAACTGCGTCTCAATGTCCATAAGAGCCTGCTTTTGGGCAAGCTCACCCATGCTAGCCTGACGCAATCCAAGAGTTCCAAGCGCGTCACCCGCTGCTATACCTCGGTCTAGTTGCCCGGTCGCTGCCTGCTGTGCCTGCATAAAGTTCTGTGCTTGAGCTTGTGCCAAGGCTGACGCACGGTTGCGCCCTATCTCTGCCTGCTGTATCGCGGCCCGTGATCCGCCGAACGCGGACGGTCCACCCGGCTGCCCAACAGCTTGCAGCCCAGCTTGTGCGTCTTGTATGTCATAAGCCCTGTTGATCTCAGCTTGAATAGCGGACTGATAAGGGTTCATGTACTGCGCTATTTGTGTGCCCGTAATACCTTGCGTGGCATCCATGATAGGCTGGTACGCATCACCTGTGGTGTACCCCGCCTCTTGTAAATACGGCTGATAGCCGCCAATACCACCCGTGGCAGGACTTGCATCAGTGATTGCCCTGCTTTGTAGCCCGCTCATAGATGCTATTTGTTGTGTCGGCAGAGTTATGGGCTTGTCGGCAAGACTTTTGGCAGAGCTTAAAAGCCCCAGCTTATAGGCTTCAATGGCCGGATCTTCACGGACAATTTGAATTTGGGTTTCTGTAGACATTATGCCATTGCCCTTCCCTTGGCCTCAAGACCGCGCATCATGTCGTACATGTTACGGATGCCCTGATCGTTATTGCCATTACCAAGACCTCTGACGGCGTCGGTAGTCATTACAAACTCACCCGGCATTAGCATAGCACGGACACTGTCTTTTCCGGGCACACCCTCATCAGGCATGATGCCGCCTACACGCCGTGGGAAAATCTCTCCGCCTTCGGCTGCAAGAACAGGAAGTCCGTAAGAGGGTCTACGGAATGGATTTACAATAGGGCGTCCGGTCCGCGGATCAATGCCGTAGTTGGTGCCTACTGTAGTAGGACCTTGAGCATATTGTGGTGTTTCTTCAGGCAGACGGTAATCGCCCGGATTTAGTGCGATCAGGTCAGCCCCTGTCTGCATTTCTTCTTGAGGTGGTTCTTCGGGGGCCTTAAAAGCACCTAACGCCGTGGCTCCGGCTATACCGGCTCCGGCTAGTGGAAGATATCCCGCCATTCCCGGACCCATACTGGCGGCGGTAACGCCTTTCATGGCTTCTAAACCTGCCGCAGAAGCTTGCGCCTCAGTGGCCCCCGGAAGAGCTTTAACAGAATTATACATTTCGTTATATGCGGATTGTTTTTGCAACAGCACCTGCTCTGGAGTAGGACCCGAAGGTAAGAAAGCTTCTTTAAATTCACCCTGTTTAATACTTTCAAAAAAGCTAGGCTGTTCATAAGGGGTCACTACCTCACTTAATTGAGCTCCTGTCGTATCCGCTAAAGCAGCATCTGCCCCTGTAAATGTTCCATCTGTAGCAAATTTACCGCTTGACGCCGTGGTTTCTAATGGCGGTAATCCGGGCCTGTTAGCCCCTTTAATAATTGCATCAGTATACGGGTCACCTGTTAGTTCAAGACCCGCGCCACTTTTGGCTGCATCAAACGTACTAGCCGCGGTTTCTCTTACCGGAACAGTTCCGAGGTCCGCGATATTCTGCGCGTCCATAATAGAATCATAACCAGACTGACCAAACTGTCCTGTAACAAGCTGTTTACCCGCAGTGGTCAAGTTGGATAATCTAGCTGCGCCCTTAATATTATCTATAGCACCTTGAGTCATGGTTTTACCGGCAGCCTTTGCCCCCATTGCGCCTTGCACACCAGATACTGCGCCACCGATAGCGCCACCAATCAAAGCAGATTTGAAAGCATCTTTAAGACTACCACCCTGCACCAAGGTGCCAATACCCGCACCAAGTGCACCCTGATAAATAGCCCCCATACCGGGGAAAAGAACGTTTAAAGCGATAGGTATGATGATCGGAGCAGCTTTTTTAACAACCTTAACAACGGACTTAGCGACCTTTTTGACAGCCCTAGAAACTTTTCTAACAGTCTTTTTTACAGCACGAGCTATTTTTCTAAAGAAAAACTCAGGCAGGCCCGTGTCTGGGTTAATAGAATTTGACCCAGAACCAACAACATAACGCTCTGGGTCTTCTACACCCAACTCTTCTAAATGACTAAATATAGATGCACGAAGACGCGGATTGTCCTCAATCAAAGCCTTTGGAATAACAAGCTCGCCTGTTTCAACGTGGGCTACTGTGTCGTCCCCGTGGCGACCATACGAGGCCATACGCTCTGCAAGATCCGGGAAAGTAGCAATGCCCGACGTACCATAAGCCTCTTCAGCCTCTAACCGACCCAGAGCCTCAATTTCGTCATCTTCCATGTAGAAGTCGGCAATGCCACCTGCTGGAAACTCTAGAACTTTTTCTGCTGTCTGTGCCATTTATACAATCCCATTATATAAGGTCTGTTGGAGTTTACCCTTTTTTTAAACTTACGTCTATACTATGCAACAGCTACTGTGACTGTTCCGAGGGCCGTGGTCCCCGCTACGCTACCCGAATGCACCTCGTTTTGTTCTATAATCTGTATAAAACCGGCCTCACCTATAAAAAAATCACCTATCTCCAAAGCGTTAGCAGCCCCGCTTCCGGGTATGCCCTGAAAATTAATGTCCGCGGACCGTACTTCGTCTATTAGTTGTTCCAAGGCCCGCGCAAGCTGGTTCACGTACACCGGATCGTATTCTGCGGGTGCAATAGGAAGAATAGGTCGTAATACTTTTTTGGTCATCGCCTACCATCCGGCCTCACATCAATTCTTGGTGCGCCTAACCGCCACTTTACCCCCACTGCATCTTTTTCTACCCGAATAGCCATTTGTCTACCACGAGCTCGTAAATCAATTTTATCTGTATATTGTTCTACAGGAGAAGTAGCAGTGCGTATCGCAGAACCAGACGCTGACTCGGTAAAGCTATCCCCTGAAAAATCTCTACTTTTTACAGTAAATTTAGCAGCAGGGTTGCTTGTGCTGGAACCATCAAAGGTTAAATCAGGTATAATACGGTTTACCAACATAAACTGTTGACCATCGCCTATATCAAAGTCTGAGGACTCGACAAAAGCGTTAATCGCTACGGCGCTGCCTGTGCTAAAATCATCGTCACCATCTTCATGGTTATACAAATAGGTATCTACACCTGTCGCTTGTGGGAAACTACGCAGCCCAGAAGCGCGGTCATTCCAAGCAGTGCGTACTAATGCACCATAATACCAGACTTGTTGCCCATAATTGTAAACCACATAACGGTCGATCTCTGTCGATCCGGAAGAACAATAGAACCACCATACTTCAGTTTGACTAGCGATAGAACCAACATGAAATTTAAATGATTGTTGGTTATTCATGTCGCTAAACACATAGTCACGCACAGAGCATGGGATAGCTTGAATGCGGCCATCATATAAATAGAAGTTCTCTTGACCCATCCAGAACACGATATCATTTACAGCAATAGCCGTATTCGGACCAGCTATACGGGTATTATCACCAATAAGTGAAACACCAAAAGTAAAAGGCGCACCAATAAACTGCATTGAGTAAAGTGACTGGTCTGTCCAAACAAGTATCTGACGACTTGTCTGTATAGCTGTAATGATTTCACTACCTTTAGAAAGCCGTAGATCACCTGCTGTGTTTGTAGCAGTAGGTGTCCAATCCACTACAGATTCTTGGCTAGAAAACCTAATAAGCAAAGGGTCTTGCGTACCATCGGTTATTGGGTTTGCGCCAAAAGCTATACAGTGTCTATCTACATCAGAAACTAGAACTTTACGAGCTACTACAGGTACATCACTAGCACCTGTCAGGCTTGTTAAAGCTACAGCCCTAGTGCTTGTGCCATTAGTTGCATCCCAGTAATAAATTGTACCATCTGCAATATTAAATATTAGATCTTCCCCAAAGTTGTCCGCTGCCCACAACCTTAAAGTTTGACCAGCCAAAGAACCTGAAGAAGAACCCCAAGTAAAGCGACCCCATGTACCCGCGCCCCAACCAGATCCAAGGACCGTGGTGTTAAGACCAGTAGATATCTGGAATGCCGCTGTGCCTGAACTACCACCCCCTGCTGTAGTGCCTGATGTAGCCGCTCCCGCTGTTGTTACAGTAAAAGTAGTGGTGCTGGGAATGGAAGTAATTTCATGTTCAATGTTTAATTGAGCCGCAGTTATACCATCTGTTGTGGTTAAACTTGCAAATGTAACAAAATCACCTGTAGCCGCTCCATGAGCAGTTTGTGTTGTTACCGTAATAACACCGCTCCCGGCTCCACCTGAAGTATTAACAGGGTTTGATCCTAAACTAAGAGTAGAACGAATAGGTGTAATGTCACTAAAAGTTCCAGCATTTTCTAAAAATACTTTCTTTTCAGTGCCGATAAATAATAAATTCTGAGAAGTTAAAGTAACAAAATCATATATTTTGCGAGCAGTGCCTATGAATTGGTTATTAGAAACCCTTTGCCAGCCGCCTATACTTTCAGGATAACCCGACCTAAAACGTATTTTATCGCCGTTAAACCAACCACCTTCATTAGAGTAGTTTGTACCCTCTCTATTGATTCCGGGTTTGAACTGTAGCTTGCTTAAAGGCATCCATTAATCCGCATCTGCTATGGTTAGAGTGCCAGCCGCTATTTGACGTAAGATTTCTGCGTAGTGGCGGTTGGCAGGGTCTGTAGGTACGACAACGTGTTTACCATCAATCAAACAGTCAACTCCTATGTTCGCCTCTGGCGCAACTCCCTCTGTGATAATAGGACCATTTCTATATTTTGCATTTGTTATATTCATTTATAACTCCGCATCAAAACTAATATAGTTTTCTGATTGCCCAGTATTCGCATAAGGTTGGATAACCATTCCGACATAACCAGAAGCTAGGGATGTTTGTGCTACATACCATTCAACACTATTTTTATTTGCGTGCCACGAATACAATGCTGGTGCGCCTGTCCAAGTTACATTCGTAACACCTGATAAATTATTGTTCCAACTTGAGCCAGTATTATAAGCTGGATTTGCTGTTATAGTTGGTGAACCTCTTAAAGGTGTGGGCAAAGGTTGCGTATACATGCCTTGTACTTGATTGCTGATTCTACCTACTTGTCCATAGTCAACACCGCCAGCACCAACTCTTTTTGATTCAAAATAATACCTCTGACACTTTTCAAGCGTAGTTGCAAAGTCCTCATGCTCAAAATCTGTGGCTACATCTCCTTCTTCAAGCTGGATGCCTGTGATGTACCATTCATTGTCTGTGCTATCGGCTAGGTTGACATTTAGTCCAGCCGCAATGTTGGCATTAGATATATTTTCCCAAGTATTGCTAAGTGTTCCAGAAGTATAGGTTGTTCCAGAAGCTAGCCACCAATAAATAATAGCAGTTAAAGCAGTATCATTATCAAAAGCTGCTGCTGTATCAGCGGCAATAGGAAATTCAACTTTCTGCCATGTGTTAGCTTGAGATACTGTATAAACTTTTCCACAAGTTCTTGATGTGCCACCTGTTACGACGTTTTGCATATTTACAACGTAGTTCCCAGTTTTACTGGTTTTTACCCAAAAAGATAAAACCATGTTTTTTGCGCCTGATGTTCCATAATTTAAACGCTGTAAATCTATGCCTTCAAGCCTGTAACCAAGTATACAAAAATGGCCTGCATCTAAAGAGGTGTCTGCTGTTGTACAATCCATTTTAAAAGAATTAACAAATCCCTGACCACTTGGCACATCTGTTGATTGGCTTTGTGTCCAAGTGCCAGCAGTGCCAATTTCGGGATACATTCTATCCACAGTATTAAGACCACTGCCAGTAATTCCAGTAGCTGAGGTTGCTCTTTGTGCAACAACCATCGCCCCATTTTTTATGAGATTTTTGTGGCCTAACGCCTTTTGCCCACCAATCAGCGCGGCTAGTTCTGCTGCTTTACTCATGCTAGGTCTCCAAACATTGAACAACCCCCAGTGTCGGGGTCATAGGTGGTATATGTTGAGCCACTACTATTGTATCTATAGTCCATGATAAAACTTCCGGCAGCTATGTCTGAAGTTTGATAAATAGTACCATTTCCACTGCCCCCATTACCAGAGATGCAAATAGCGTATGTAGCTGCTGAAAAAGAAGTTGTATAATTAGGTTGATTCCTGCCACCTGAAACATCTGTTATAGAAGATACATTCAAAGAATCTCGTGCGGCAGCAGTAGCACCATTCAAATTAATCCAAACCTTCGCACTACCACCCGCCACAAAGCTGGTAGCAATGCTGTTATTACCGCTGGCATCCTTTAATGTGTTAACTCTAAGTTCGCTTGCCATTACGCTAGGTCTCCGTGTATTCCTAAATGTACATATGTACTATCTGCCGCAGCCCCACCAGATTCGTTCATTTCAAGCCTATACGAACCAGCCGCAATAGTGTGTTGACGCACTTGTGCAGTAATTACGCCCGTAACACCACAAGAATTTTGAGCCATATAGTTTGCGTTACTCATAGCTGATGTGTATGAGGCGGTATAATCTCCTGTGGTATTGTCCGTGACGCTGGCTATATTATTGCTATCTCGTAAAGCAATAGTTCCAGAACCATTTAAATCCATCCAAGACTTAGCCAAACCCTGCTGAAGATTAGTCGTGGTTGAGTTGCCCTCGCCAGTAACGCTAATAGAGCCAGCGGTGGTTACACCTGTTAGTGCATCTACTTTAAGTAAACTAGCCATTATGCGAGGTCTCCCCAAATTTGAGAACTACACTCAGTTGCATCGGTTCTGCCACTACCATTAAAACAAACTACATTTACTTGACTTGACGTCATTAAACCAGAATTGTCGTGTCCAAAAACTGTACTAGCACTGTTGCCACTTACGCCATTGTGGTTGCCCGATAGAGAATAATTAGCATCTGAAAAAGCATTTGTATAAGACAAATCTGCTGAACCTGTTCCATAGTCTGCTATACTAGATAAATTAAAACTTTTTGTTATGCTATCCGTACCAGACAGATTAATTCTGCTAAAATGCTTTGACGGGGCTTGCTTAGTCAACCCAACAGGCCCAGTGCCAGCCTTATCTGCAATAGTATCTACATTTAATACGCTGGTCATACGATACTCCAATATCCGTTGACAGTGACTGTGGCATTGTCCTGTGTAATAGGACCAGCAGATACACCATTCTCATCGCTGTCGATTGTAATGTCCGCGCTGATCGTTTGACCGTTAAGCCGGATAATTGAGTTGTTACCTTTGAAGGGGTAGCGTGTATCTGAGTCTGTTTTTGTGTAGCTGTTGGCTACAGAAAACACATCATATGATACCATCTCAACTACGTCATTGAGGCTTGCCCCTGTGACCAGCACAACTGTTGTACCTGTCGTGGCTGTATAATCTGTTCCGGGTTTAAGTAAGACACCATTTTGATACACATCTAGGTACAAGCCATCTTGATAGGTAAGTACCTTAGAGTCAGCATCACTGCCACTGAAGCTAGTCTGTCCTGCTGTCGCTTGATATACAAAGCGATTGCGAACTCCTACTGATGGGGATTTACCTATATATGGCATTAACTCCACTCCTCTTTTGGCGCATCAGGCCATGTCGGATTAGATGGATTTGTTTTTCGTATAGTGCGGATAGAAGCACGATAAGTGTTAAATGCGGTAACGCAATCAGGAGTCAAGCCGTTGTTTGGTATCTGCGTCCAGTCACTTGCTTGCAAAATAGCTTCAGCAGTATCGGTTACTAATACTGTGGTGTCAGGAAAATTTTTTAGAAGTACATTTTTATAATTTGCCATTTAGTAACTCCTATCCCGCTATTTCCGTAAGCAAAAATGTTGATGAAGTTCTGGCATAGTTATCTGAGCCTCGCCTGTTAATGTACCAAGTCTCACCACTCCCAGTTAATGCCCACTGCATTTTATAAGTGATTGCGCTGGTTGAGCTTGGGCTATCTACAAACATATGACCAGCTTGGTGGAATACACTGTTTACACCATCATAATTTTGCATAAACACATTATGTGAATCTGCACTAACACCTTGTCCAATCTCTGTGCTACCTCTAAGAAGTTTCATCAAACAACCAGTTCCTGTACTATCAGCACATAAAAGACCAAAGCTAACCTGAATTAATATCTTACTGCTTGTTGCTAATGGTGTAATGGTTGCTGTCATTGAAGGAATATCAGCGTAAGTTTGTGACGAAATAGTTGAAGCCGCCGTGCTTACACTTGATTGTATCTGCAACACACTACCCGCTGGCATTCCCGCATCACCAATTTTTGTCAGTGCCATCTACTTATCCTTATGCGTAAGGGCTTTTGCCCAACACAGATGTATCCCAAGCTGCCTTTAGCTTTGCGATTGTGTCTGCGCTAGTAATTGCAGAAGCGGCTGGCGCATCACGCAACTTGCCCTTCTTAGTTACTGATGCTGCTTTTGCATCTGCGTCATCAGCTTCTAGTGCTTTCATGTACACGACATCCTCTGCATCAAGCAGTGGTGCGCGAACTTCACGAATTTTATCCTGAAAAATCTTTTTTGCTTCTGCCATGTCCTCAGAGATGACTTTACCACTCAAAGTCCATGCTCCACGGAAATGACGGTCTGATGGAACGGTAGCAGTTGAAGCATCAATCTGGTTACCGTCCTTGTCTACGATGTATGTTTGTGCCATTAGGTTTCTCCTCTTAGGCTGCTAAATCAGTGACGCTAAGTTCTTCAGTAATCTTCCAAGCATTGCGCCACTCTCGTGTACCCGGAAGTTGTTCTTTACGGCATATAACCAGTTTAGGTTTGTTGCCTGTATCCCAATTGCGCCACACATGCTGTGGGCAATCTTTCATAATTAGGTATTCTATAGCCTCTTCTTCAGTCATGGCTGGCATAGGCTCTGTGTCATGTAGTAAATATCCACGAGTATGCTTAGTAAAAGTAGGCATTGCCTCATCTCTAGCTAATTCATGGTATACCCATACAGGTGGTAAGATACCGCCCTGTAGCGCACAAGCCATCCAGTTTGGGTCAGGCACAAGTATCTTAGCGCACTCATCTACGCTGTCCTCATAGACTACACGATAGTCAGACTGTACACCGTCTAGGTTTTCCTTTGCCCAACATAGCCTGTCAAACAGGTGTGTGCCTTGAAATTCAGGTGTGTTCATCAGGCTAGGTCTCCGTGAAATAAACTATTTACATCTTGTATATCCAATTGCGCGTTGCTTGTATCATATGAGATTAAATCAATAGTTGTTGTTGTTCTGTTACTTGCATTTTCAATTCTAACAGACAAAGAACCTGACGTATCGCCGCCTAAAGCTGTATAGCAATAATTAGCATTACCCATAGCACTAGAAATATTTGTTGTGTAATCACCAGTGCCGTTATCAGTTATTGAAGCCGTATTAAAACTGTCTCTTATTGCGACTGTGCCTGTACCATTCCAATTCACCCAAGCCTTTGCACTACCCTGCACAACGTACTGCGTATCAAGCGACCCAGCGGTGCTGTGTTCTAGGGTATCTGCTTTAATTTTTCCTAGTGCCATTATGCTAGGTCTCCGTGTGCTGTACAGTAATTATATTTACTATCTACAAGAGCAGACCCGCCATAAGAAATAGTGTCATATAAGCCAGTTGTGGTGGTTGTTTCATAACTAATTTTTGCAACGCATGTCACATTTGCAGGAAAAGTGTCACTTGCGTAACCGTTTCCAGTATAATTTACGGTATAACTTGTGTTGTTGAAGTCATTGTTTATATTCACCACAAATTTTCCAGTGCCGCTATCGGTTAAGCTACTCGTGTTCAGCGAATCTACGGCAGTGGTACTTGCCATATCAAAATACACCCACTGCTTCGCTAACCCCTGCTGCAAGTTAGTGGTCGTGCTATTACCTTCACCTGTTACAAGGATAGACCCAGCGGTGCTTGTGCCAGTGAGTTTGTTTACAAGTATCTCACTCATGCTAGGTCTCCTTGAACTGTATCGTACACAAGGGTAACGTCTTGATAACTTCCACCGCTATATGTTGCTATGCCAAATACAGTTGTTGTGATTGTTACATCTGACCTGACGCTGGTCATATGTGTATTTCCTGTACCCAATTCTTGTATTCCAGTAACTACAGTGTAATTTACCGCATCCATAGCAGATGACATTGTTACAGTAAATTTACCTGTCGCATTATCCGCCAAAGAACTTATGTTTAGACTGTCATTAATAGATGTTCCAGCACCAGCAAAATTTATCCAAGCCTTCGCTGCACTCTGCTTAGTCAGCGTAGCCGCACCACCGCCTGTACTCTGAATGGTATCTGCTTTTAAGGTACTCATAGCGTCACCAATGTCCCACCGCTTTCAACGGTTAATGTAACACCAGAAGCCACAGTAAACGGACCAGTTACGTTGGCGTTTTCTGTGGCTAAGATGGTAATGTCAGATGTAAGGGATTGTGCGTTAGTACGGAACAAGCCGCCGCCTTTGAAGTTACCCTTGTTTTCAGCGGCTGGGGTAACAGTGCCTACTTGAGGAGATAAGTAATTTACAAAGATATTGCCTGTACCAGAG
>VMHT01151140.1_pt1 | contig 20382 bp, 20 predicted proteins | sample 4693611 | NCBI WGS metagenome assembly VMHT01 (sample SAMN12280063, study PRJNA550983) | marine metagenome | isolation source: seawater sampled from same location over 5 years 0.02-0.2 micron viral filtrate | place: USA: collected off the coast of southern California halfway between the port... ...
ACATGGCGGCATCGAAATACTGCAAAGACCCGAACTACGGGAAAGGCAAGCGTCCGAAACTTAAAATCAAAAAGAACCGTGGGTGAGCTAGCTAAGTGGAGAAACCAGAATTGGGTCCGTATTGGAACCGATGGAAAGATCAAAGGCGAATGCGGAACCTCAAAGAACAAAAAGAACCCAGACAGATGTCTTCCATTATCGAAAGCGAGATCCCTAAGTATCCCTCAACGTGCTGCGACTGCGAAGAAGAAGAAGCGTGCCGGAGCGAAGGGGAAACAGTTTGTTGCCAACACACCGACTGCCCGTGTGAAACGGAAGAAGTCGTAATTGGTGACATCGTTCAAATAGATTTTTTAGACCACGCGCAAGACAGCGAAGATGGTCCAATTTCATGCACCGTCTATGGTTGTGTTATCGACCAAGGCGAGCATTACATCACAGTCGCTTCGTGGCAAACCCACATAGACGACTTTGAAGAGACAACTTTCACCATTGTTACAAGCTGCATTACTAGCTTGGTGGTGTTAAAACAACAACCGTCATCATAACGATAGACTCCGTAACGAGGCCGAAGATGAGACCCACCGAGGTGGACAATCAATAACTCTGAACCCGACCACTGGATAAATTTGATTGAGGACACCCCAAACCAAAAACAAAAATAGAAACCATATATTATGGCTAACGGAAATACTACTGCGTCCCGCTTGGGACAAATCAACGGGGCTAACGATGCCCAAGCGTTGTTCTTGAAGGTGTTCTCAGGAGAAATCCTGACCACCTTTGAAGAGATGAATGTTATGAAGGGTCTTCACACGATCCGCACCATCTCTAACGGAAAGTCCGCTCAGTTCCCTGTAACGGGAATTGCGACTGCTAAATACCACACTGCTGGAGAAAACATTGCTGACGCTGGAAACAGCTATCTTAGCACTGTTAAGCACGCTGAGAAGGTCATCACGATTGATGATGTTCTCCTTGCTTCCACCTTCATTGCTAACATCGATGAGCTTAAGAACCACTACGATGTCCGTAGCATTTACGCTAAGGAACTCGGTAAGGCTCTTGCCAAGCGTTTCGATGTCGCGACCATGAAGACTCTCGTTGCTGCTGCTCGTTCTGCTACCACTATTACTGGAGGCAAAGCTGGTATCGCTATCGACGGAGGAGAGGCTGCTGACTTCAGTGCTGCTGTCATCCAGGAGAAGCTCTTTGAAGCTGCTCAGAAGTTGGATGAGAACGACATCCCGAACGATGGACAGCGTTACGCTATCTTGAAGCCCGGCGATTACTACAAGCTTCTCCAGTCTGGCGAAGATGTAATCAACCGTGACTTCGGTGGTCGTGGTGACGTTGCTACTGGCGCACTTCCAATGGTTGCTGGTCTTCGCATCTTCAAGTCCAACCACCTCTCTGACGTTGCTGTCGCCGAGGCTTCGCAGGACCAGGATGACGATAGTGCCCGTAACGATGTCTTCGGAGGAAGCGGAACCGGATACAACGGTGACCTCTCCAAGACCTTCATCATTGGTGGACACCCGTCTGCTGTTGGAACCGTCAAGCTTCTTGACCTCGCTACCGAGAGTGATTACAAGCTTGAGCTTCAAGGAACCCTGTTCGTTGCTAAGTATGCAATGGGCCATGGTGTTCTTCGTCCCGAAGCTGCGTTTGAAATCAAGGACGCTGACTAATCCCACACCAAGGTTTTCATCCCTGTCCCCTTCGGGGGATGGGGGTGTTACCTTCCCTTTCCTTTTTCTTTTATAATAACAACAACTATGGCTACCCTGACTTCTGAACTTAATGCGGTTAACACCATGCTGGGATACATCGCGGAATCTCCTGTTAACTCCATCGCGGATACAACCGCCCTGCCACCGTCAGCGGCATTAGCTAAAGGTATTCTTGATGAGGTCTCTCGTGAGGTTCAACAAGAAGGGTGGCATTTCAATACAGCTAAAGACTACACGCTTGAGGCTAACTCATCCAACGAGATTGTGTTACCTGATAACGTCCTTCAAGTAGATGCTGTAGACAACACACACGATGTGGTCCAACGAGGAAACAAACTGTTCAACCGTAAGGACTACACAACGACTTTCACCATTGATGAGATCAAGGTAGATGTTACCTTCCTTCTCGACTTCACCGAGCTTCCCGAACAGGCTCGACGTTACATCACACTCAAAGCATCCCGGATGTTCTCCAACAGGCTTGTTGGTTCGCGTGAGATTGAAGCACTTATCTATCGGGACGAGATCATGGCTAAAGCAGCTATGGAAGAAGCCGAAGGAACCAACTCAGATCGCACCATCTTTGACAACTACGACACCGCAAGTCGCATTGGGATTAACCGGAGAACCGACATTGCGTAATCATTAACACATGGCTAACATCACCACATCCGTCCCCAACCTGATTCAAGGAGTAAGCCAACAGTCTCCTCGTGTCAGGATTCCTGGTCAATGCGAGGAGCAACTTAATGCTCTTCCTACGGTCACCAAGGGACTCACCAAGCGTCCACCAGCGCGGCTTATCAAGAAGCTGACCGATGCGAACGTCTTTAACAAAGGCGACATGATTCACTTCATCGAACGCAGTGCGACCGAACGGTATGTGGTTGTTATTGAACACAGGAGTCAGAGTGACCGCCAAGGTGTTCTTAGGGCTTTCAATGTGGACACAGGAGATGAGGCATTCATCAACACTGTTACTGGTGGTTATAACATCAATAACAATTACCTCCAACTGAAAGCAACGGATGACACTCTTTTCCCTGCTTCAGACTCCCACAAGCTGCTTAAGGCTCGCACCCTTGGAGACAGCACGTTCATCCTTAACACTACTAAGACTGTTGCGAAAGGCACGGAGAAGTCCGAAGCTCTCGACAAGTCCCGCGCTTTGGTGTTCATCAAGCAAGGTGACTACGGTAAGAAGTATGGTCTTAAGTTCCGTGAAGTGGGGCGTTTCAACGATGAAGGCGCGACCTTTAATGTTACTTGGGAAATTGAAAGAGAACGAGGTTCCAAAGGCGGGACATTTTATCGTTATCGGATCTCGGACGTTGAAGTTAATAATGGAGGATCGGGTTACAACGTGAACGACACTCCCACCTTAGATTTTGACGGTGTAAGCTGGATTGACCGCCCTGAGATTGTCACAACGGTAACACTAGCGGACGCTGCTGATGAAAATAGCGGAGTGATTACAGACGTTGACGTAATCCATAAAGGAGTCACGGAAGAGTATAGGTTTGACGAGTTGCCGACTTTTCCCTCTTTTGTTAGGGCTTCACCTCCTTATGAAGAAGTATCTATTGTAACACACGATGCTAATGGAGGGGCGCATGAAAGGATTGCCGATTCCACAAACATCGCGAACGAACTTTACAATGCGCTTAAGGGTCTAGACACGACAAGCAACGGATACGCAAGCTCATCGTCTCTCGCATCACAGGATTTCATAGACAAATACACCTGCACCCTTAAGGACGGATCAATCATAATCCAACGCGATGACGGAAGGGACTTCTTTGTAGAAGCCTTCGACGGTCTCAACGGATCTGGATTAGGACTCGTCCATAAAGAGGTGGATGCCCTCAGTGACCTTCCGGTTCGCGCACCTGATGGATTCCGTGTGGCAGTCCGAGGGGACGCTGATGCTAACGAGGATGACTACTATCTTAGATTTGAAAGTAACGATGGACAAGCGTTTGGAGAAGGTGGATGGGTTGAAGACGTAGGCCCAGACCTTGAAGTCGCCTTTGACGCTAACACCCTTCCTTTACAACTGATCAACACTGCTCCCAACACCTTCACACTCAACACTACCTCATGGGGCAGACGCGAAGCTGGCGACGATGAAACCAACCCGTTCCCCTCCTTTGTTGGCAATACGATCAACAACATGGTCTTCTTCAAGAACCGCTTTGGGTTCATCTTCCAGGATATTATCGTGCTGTCTGAGGCTGCTGAACTATTCAACTTCTTTAGGACCACCGTAAGGACGCTTCTGGATACCGCTCCGATTGATATAACATCTGCCACCGCTAACGTGACTGACCTCCGCAGCAGTATTGCATTCCAAGAGAATTTGTTATTGTTTGGTAATCGTGGTCAGTTCGTCTTGAAGGGCGACCCGTTGACCAACGACACGGTAACACTCAATGCCATCACGAACTACAACTCGGACACCACCGCAGACCCGCTTGCAGTAGGATCGTATGTTTACTTTCCGTATGAGCGTGGAGAGTTCCTTGGAGTCCAAGAGTATAGCCTTAACGCCACTACGGATGTCTATGACTCCGACGAGATCACCACACAGATCCCAGCGTATATCCCTAAAGGGGATGTGTTATTTGCTGCTGGGACATCCTCAGAGGAACTCTTGGCGTTCGCTACGGGAGGCCCAGACATCTACCTTTACAAATACTTCTTTAATGGACGAGAGAAAGTCCTGAGTTCATGGGGCAAGCTGACGATGCCATTTGATGTCATTGGGATGCACTTCATGAAGAGTTCGTTGTTCTGTGTAGGCGACAAGGCCGGACAGTCAGTGATCTCTGAGGTTAAGTTTGAAGAGCTACGCTTGGAGGATGACACCACAGGAGGATTTACGGTTCACCTTGATCTTCTCAAGAAGCACACCTTTGACCAGAGTGTTGTTACTGACGCAGTGGACATCACCATCGACCTAGGGTTCGTCCCGGAGAGTGGAGATGTAGTTGAGGTGTATGACTTGGATGGAAGGAAACTGAACATTGTTTCAATTAACAACAACACCGCCACCATCCAGGGCTTCTACAAGACATGCTTCTCTGGTCTTAAATACAACATGGAATGCACCTTGAGTGAGCCGGTGTTCAAGCAAGGGAACCCTCCGACATCCTCGGGCCTCGCCCGGTTGATCCTTCGGAACGGCACGTTGTTCTTTTCGGATGCTTCAGCGTTCCAAATCGAGGTAACACCACGCGCCCGTGACAAGAGAGTTTATTCTTACAGTCCCTTAAACATCAACGTCGATGCGCTGGGGTCACGAGCTTCCGAGGAAGGTAAGTTTAGGTTTTCCATCTATACAGCAGCACCTGAGTCTGTTATTAAGATTGTAAATTCAAGTGCCTTTACCGCCAACTTCCAGTCCTGTGAATACGAAGCCAACGTCCACACCCGTTCAACTAGAATATAAAAACGTCTACATCCGTTCTGCACTCCCAAGTGACATCGAGGACGTAGGCGATAACATGCGGGAGATAGACAAGCTGGAGTGTTTGTTAAGCTCCGGGACTCGCCCTAGAGACGCTATACGCGCCGGCCTTGAGACTGATTTCCATACATGGTCTATCTGCTCCAACAAAACCAAGAAGCCTTTGGCTTGCTTCGGGGTTGGCCCGTTGATGCCGAATGACACCAATTACATCTGGTTGCTTTGCACGGATGACTTGATCAAAGAATCAGGTAGTGAGTTCGCCAAAGCCAGCAAAGCGTGGGTTAAGTTTATTGTTAACCACTACCAACTTCCTTGTGTCAACGAGGTCCACACCGAGAACACCCTAGCGTTACGCTGGTTGAAATGGTGTGGTGCTATTGTTGAAGAGCCAAAAGAAAACGATTTCTCCTTATTTACTATACACCCCAACGAATAACATTATTATGTGTCTTCCCGCTGTCCCCGCAATCGTAGGTGGTTTAACCGCTATAACATCATACGCTGGTCAACGAGCCGCTGCTAATGCTCAAGAAAAAGCTCAAGCTGAAGCCTCTGCTGCTGAACAGATTAGAGCAGGAAAAGCAAACACCGCTGTCCGTCTTAGACAGGCCCAAGAGAGCATCGCACGCGCACAACGTAAAGACGCAGCGCAGATCAAAGGGATGGCAGCCAAGTCCAGCACTACACTCAGTGCCCTCACAGAGGGAGGCGTAGCAGGACGCACCTTGGATATGTTAGAGCGAGACCTCGCAGCACAAGAAGCACGTTATCAGTTCTCTGAGGATCGCCAGACGAATCTACAAGCGACTCAAGCCGCATTCACCTTGGAGGAGGAAGCATCACGAACAATGATGAACCAGCTTCGGATCAATCGCCCGATCAAACAAGCAAGCCTTCTTGAATCCGGTCTTCAAGGACTGCGAGCGGGGATGTCTATGTCCCAAGCAATGCAAGGCATGGGCGCACCGGAAGAAGTAAATAAAGCTCTCGCCGGCGACCCCGTTGGGGCAGGTGGGGGTTCAATCGTTAACACTGGCGCACCTGTTGGACCTGGTGATCTACCCCCCGTAGGAATTAACGGAACCATGCTTCCAAAATACGGAACGATGCCACAGTAAAAACAAGATAACACACACCTACAAAAAGAACACTTTTCTATGACTCAGCAAGACGCACTACTTTCCTCCTTACTTAAGAGTGAGCAACGCCGCCCTGTAGATGTTAATCTCGGACAGGTTCCCATTACTCCTACTATTGGACGCATGGGGAACTACTCTGTCGTTACTCGTGAAACGCCGAGAGACAACGCAGCATTAGAACTCTCCCGTGCGCTCTCTCAGCTTCCTCAACTACTAGGACAGGCAAAGAACATAAGTGTTGCGGCGGGTTTGAAACAGGCTCAAGAGATGGATCTTGAGGAGATCGAAAAGAGATGGAACAAAGGGGACACCGAGGCTGAAGGATTCATGACATGGCTCGGGGGAAACAAAGCGTTCCAAGAGGCAGCTTATCAGAGGTTATTTGACGCGAGCATCAAGCCAAGACTCCAAAAGGTTTCCAGTGAGATTGATGGGATGACTAACGGTGAACTCTTGCAGTTTGATTCAGACGAATCCATCAAGGAGTATGCCCAGAGTCGCTTAGTTGGTTCGATAGCACCAGGAGTCCTAGATACAGTTAGGACTAACTCATGGTTAGCCATCCGTCACAACAGAGCGATGGAGGCGATCATTCCTGACTACGTTCAGAAAGCAGCAGCGAGCATTGACGCACGCAAAAGGGACTTCCAAGAAAAAGAAGCTCTTGCAGCAGTGGAGACCAACTTCTTTACACACGCTGATTTCGACATTGCTCTTCCGGGTTTTGATATACCAGACAGCGCGATAGATCAAATGGACAGCGCACTGGCGGCGAGTCAATCTGCACAATACATTGACCCCAATAAGCTGTGGAAGGACAACCTTCAAGCCTCCATTGATTTCGCAGTAGAAAATGGGTTCGCAGGGCGTTTAGACAAGTTCCAAATCGAAGCGAAACTGATACCAGCACTCACTGCAAAATATCGAATGCTGATTGAGGATGACAAGTTTAGCGAAGCGGATCTATTCTTAGAGTTAATGGAAAGCGGGTCTCTCAACATCAACGGTAGACCAATCAACAAATCCTCCGCTGGGATGAATCTTATTGAAACCGCTGAATCACTTCTTGAACGATCTCTTGAAGCTGACGAAGGGGAGTTTGACCAAAAGAAGGTTGACTCTTACATGTTAAAAGAAATCACTCGTTATAACGATGCACGAGCATTGTCTGACTTCCAGACCGAGGACTACGAAGAATACTACCGCCAACAACGTGCAGACCTTGATAATCCCGAGTTGGGTTTAAGTGTTAGAGAACAGCTTGAACTAAGCTCATTCTACGACAAAGAGATCGCCCGTCTTCGTGGCAGCGAGAGAATCTATGAGAACTTCTCCAACCCCGCAAAAGACAAAAAGAAAGAGGAGTTCCATCAAACGTATGAAACCACACAACGCACTATTCTAAAGAAAGGAATATCAGTTGAAAGAGCAAGGGAGTCTTCTGGTCTTGATCCCGCAGAGTTCAACTCAATGTTCCTTATGGAAGTGAAGAACCAATATGAAGAAGTAACAGGTATGGTCTTCAGACCAGAGACGGAACATATCTTATTCGATGCTGCTCTACAGGCTGAAATGAGCACAGTGGAAACTTACATCGACCGTCCACGAGGTGATCTCTTTTTAGGGAGTGATAGTGTTAATGCAGGGAACGTCCCTAATCAAACGGAATTTCGCCAGGAGGTCTCAGAAACCGCACAAGGATTCCTTGATGAAGCATTAGGAAAATATTTTAGTTCTTACGCCGAACGCAGACAGGCTCAAAACCCACCCGTAACACCCGAGGAGATGCAACAGAGGGAAACGAACTCAGCAGCGGTAAAACAGAAGCGAAGAGCTTACCGTCGAATGGCTGCGAGCGGAGAGACTTTGACAGACGAAGACGGAAACATTAGAAGGGAGAAGATACCCAGTGACCGTCAAGGAGAGTTTTCTCTCGTTCCCGATAATCAGGTCGATTTTTATTACCCACTAACCTCCGCTAACAACACGTTCAATAACGAGCTTGGTCGTATGGATTTCAAAAATGCGCCTGTATCAGCAAGGTTGTATGCACTGAAAGGACTGGAAAAAGAAGCTGGTGACTTATTCCGAGTGACTTCTGTGGCAGAGGACATAGAGTCAGTTGTAGGTCAGGACCAAGAAGGCGTGCTATATGACAAAGAGCTTGATCTTGTGAGGCATTCTGGACTGCCGTTGAACACGCTATTAAAGGATAAAGGAGTGCGAGAAGTTTCCATCGACGGAGGCTTTTCCTCTGAGGACACGACAGCGGCAATCCTTTACAATAAATATGGTCACTTTAACGACCCAAAAGAAACAACAAAGAGGATCTTTAACCTTCCTGCTATTATTAGGTATATCCAAACCGGTAAAGATAACCGTCTCAGAGCAATCCACGATCAATACCTTAAAGACAAAATGCCTCTAAAGGACTTCATTAACAACCAAGTTACATTCTTTGAGTCTTTCGCGGGTAGTCTCACTGACGTTCAAAAACCACAAAAAATCAACAAATAACATGAGTCTTTTTGCTTCCCGAAGTTTATTCCAAAGCCCACGCTTCCTTGCTCCTAACTCCCAAGATGTTACCACATTCGGAGAGGTTGATGAGGATTACGCCCATCTCGACCGCTTTCAAACTGCCCAGCAGATGAAGCGAGAAGCTCCCGATGATGTGGGTTTCTTTGAAGACGTAGGGACTGGTCTTTTGGCTGGTGTTGAAGGATTCGGTAGATCACTCATTGGCTTTGCCGATATGGTCCTGTTTGATGCGCTTCCAGAAGAATGGGAGGAACGCTCCTTTGATCGTCCACAAGGGATGGTTGGAGGACTTGTTGAAGGCATCACTCAGTTTGGCTTAGGTCTTGTTCCTGGTCTTGGAGTTGCCGGGCTAGCAGCGAAAGGAGCCAAGGCTTTTGGAGCCGGAAGTAAACTTGTATCGGGTGTTAAGACCGTATCGGCTGGAGCCACGGCTGACTTCATTGCCTTCGACGAACATGAGGCGCGACTTAGTGACTTCCTTGTAGGTCATGATGCAACCCGTAACGCCATCACCGAATACCTACAGTCCAACGAAGAGGACAGTGCCTTTGAGGGGCGCATGAAGAACGTCATTGAAGGAGGAGCATTAGGTGCAATCGGAGGAGTCCTTATCAAAAGCGTAAAGGCTCTTAAGAAAGGAAAACAACTGGATGGAACCCCTGCTTCGATAGCCGCTAAAGAAGCTGCTGACAAGGAGCTTAAACACGCTCTAGTGGACACAGGACTCGCAACTGAGGACGGTCTTAGGTTGGTGCAAGAAACCGACGAACTACTACCCGAAGCGACCATGAGAGTTCAAACTCAAATGTCAGTGTCTCGTCTGGATTACCAAGGAAGCCCTAACACAAAGACTGACCCAACAAGCATCACTCCAAAATACCCAGAGTGTAAATAAGTGGATAATAATAATAATCAACAATCATGAGTGAACCCTGTTATACTGGAGGCCCAGAAGCCCTTATAAACAACGCTAACGCCCTTGAAGCACTATTAGGCGCGGATAAGTTTAGTAAAATACGAGATGTCGTTAATGGCATCACTAAAAACTTAGAAGAAGAACTACCCACACTCACTGAGGATAACTTAAAAGAAGTGTTCGCTACAATGCGTGCGCGTGAGGCAGCTACAGGTGGAAACCCTGAGATTTATAAGAGCGCACTCCAGAACATCACACTAAAGAATCCCGATGGGACTAGAGCAGATGATGTGTTTGAAGCAATCCGTTCCGTGATGTTACACCAACATGTTTACACCCAGGGGATGCAAGTAAGCACGAACAAGATGATTGGGTTGGCTGAACGGATAACAAACGCCAAGTCCAAGGGGTTGACCGCAAAAGAGGTAGAAGGTTTAGAGGTTCAGTTTATCTCCGCACAGGCACAGCTACGGAACTACATGGCACATCGTTCATCCATCGGTTCTGGGTTGAGTTTTGCCTTCTCCCAGAGACGCAAGGCGAACGTGGTTAGTGCGACAGAAGCCTTGGATGGTTATGTGGAGTCAATCACCAAAAACTACAAGGACGCTTTTGAAGGCGAAGAGTTTCTTCAAGGAGTTGAACGCAACAGTAAAACCAAAGAAATCCTTGAGAGTCAGATCAAAGACCTGGCCGAGGATGCTGACATATCACCTCACGTTCAAGCCGCAAAGGATGCGGTGACGGAGACCCAAGCGGATCTTGATAACTACCTTAAGACACGCGAAACCGGCGTAACGAAGACAGCTGATGAAGCTGGAGCAACGAAGAAGAAGAAGAAGACCGAAGTGGATCAGACGGAAGTGGATCTTCAAGCCAAGGTGAAAGCAGCGAAGGAGGATGTTACTCAGTTAACACGACTCAAAGACCTTCAAGATAAAGTTAAGGTTGAAGAGATGGACGCAAGCGCACTCCAAGCGGAGATTGACAATCTTAAGCCCGCCCAAGGGAAATCCCTTTCAACTCTCCAACGCCAGCTCACTAAACTCAAAAAAGAAAAAGCATCTCCAGAGGAAATCGAGGATCTTACTAATCAGATCAAGGAGGTTAATACCGCCACGAAAACAAGAAACACCCTGCAAAAAAGACTAGACAACCTCAAGAACAACAACAAAGAGATTTCTAAGGTTGAAGCAGAGATCGAACAGCTAAAAGGCAAGGTAGACAAGATTAAGGAACTTAACCAACTGGAAAAGACCTTAGCTGCACTCAAGAAGCCTAAGAGCGACATCAAGAAGACCAAAGAGGAGATCGAGAAGATCAAGAAGGCCCGAGAAGAAGAGGCCAGACGTAAGATCGAAGCATCGGAAATCACAACCGAAGCCCAATACAAGAAATTCATCAACCAGACTCTAGGAGCTAGGGATGCAAAAACCTTGGCTAAACGTCTTACATTCGCTGATAAGATGGGAAAAGCCGAAGAGTCCGTAAGGCACGCTGCAAACATGTCAGAGAAAACCGGGTTCCATAAGACACTGGATATGGGATTGCAGTGGTTCACAGGAAGTCTCCTGAGTGGTCCTCCAACATTCGTCCTTAACGCAGTAACACCTATCCTTTCCAGAACTCTTCAACAACTTGAGCTAGCCACAGGCGCACTGATGACAGGTAACATGCCTCTCTTCAAAGCCTCCCTAGATCTACACAACCTATTCTACGGGACACGCGATGCCTTCAAAATGGGGAACGCATCCCTCCAGATGGATAAAGACGCACTCTTAGGGGGGCAACGGATGTTTGACGAAGGTGATGACTTCGGCGCGTTTGCGTCTGCCAACTTCAAAAACGTCTTCCTGAGTAACGAACCGATGTCGAAAGTGATGGACACCATTAACTTCCTTACAAGGCTCCCCAACAGGATCAATGGATCGGTTGACTCATTCAACAAAACAATGGCAACCATGAAGTATCTTCGGACTCACTTTACGGCTGACGCAATCGCCAAGAAGATTCCGCATGGTGAAGTAGAAGAATACGTTCGTAAGAATGTCCAAAAGATGTTCAACAAGGACGGATCGCTTTACTCGGAAGCTAGGATGATGAAGGCAGCGGTGAAGCAAGCCAACGACGAAGGTCTTAGTCGCTCATCGGACGAAGCTACCATCAAGTTCCAACAAAGAGTTGCAGAGATTATTGAAGGTCGCCTCAAGGATCTAGGGCCAGATAAAACTAACGCCGATACCTTATCACGCACGGCTGAAAAGTTTGCCCGTGAAAGCACCTTCACTGATGAACCAGGTAAGTTCACTCAACTCATCAAACAAGGCTTGAACCACATGCCCGTGTTTAAGTTCATCATGCCGTTCGTAAGCACCCCAATGAACATCCTTCACTTCGGTTGGAGACGCACTCTTCCAGGCGCGATGCTTGATGGAATGATTCCCGTTCTTAAAAAGACCAAAGACGCAAGAACGAAGGAATGGGCTGAACTCACTCCTATGGAGCAAGCAGCATCAAGAGGACGTTATGCAACCGCAGTGGCTTCCACAGGGGCTATGATTTACTTCGCCTCCCAACACGGTGACCGCATCACTGGGGGTGGACCAAGAAACCGACAAGAACGGAAAGCATTGATGGCGACCGGGTGGCAACCTTACTCGTTCGTTATGAAGGGCGAAGACGGCTCAAAGACGTATGTTAGTTATGAACGAGTAGATCCGTTGGCAACCATGATCGGTCTTATCGCTGACGCAGCGGAGTTCACAAAGATGAACCCTGATGACAACGAAAGTTTTGCCGAGTTGTTTTCAGCGTTGTCCTTCACCGTGGCAGAGAACATGACCGACAAATCATTCCTTCGTGGTATTAACAACATTCTTAACATCACTCAAGAGCCGGACATTTACATACCGAAGACGTTCAAGGACATCACCTCTGCGATGGCAGTGCCTATGTTCATCGATAAAATCAAGAACGTAGATGGTGAGCAAATGATCCGCGAGTCACGGACACTTGGAGACGCGATCTTGCGTAAATTACCTGTTGCCGAAGAAAGAGTTCCCCCAAAGAGGACTTTTCTTGGTGAAGCTGTTTACAAGCAGAACCCAATCGGAGTCTTGGGAATGATGAATCCCATCTACATCAAAACCACCAAAAACGACTTAGTGGATGAAAAGATCCAAGGACTTCTTTATGGATTCTCGATGCCTCAAACCAACTGGACAAAGGGCAAGGAGACGGACATGAGAGAGTTCTACAATGCTGATGGAAGGCAAGCCTACGACCGCATGTTGGAACTCACCAGTGAACACAAGATCTACGGACGCACCCTTCGCCAGTCATTGAAGGCACTGTTCAAATCACCTGCATACAAACAAGCCGAACAGAACTTCCAGCAATTTGGAGGTGGTGAAGGGGACACCGATCCCCGAGTGCGTCTTGCTAAGAGAGTCATCACACGCTACCGTAGTGTCGCCAAACGCCTTGTTATTCAAGAGTTTCCAGAACTTCAACAAACTGTTAAACAGGTGCAACAACGTAACTATCAACTCCGAACCGGACAATCACTAAACCCAATCCCATCCCTTTAAAACATCATGGCTTTAACAACAACAACCGCCCTGTCATATTATCAGCAAGAAAGCAGTGGAAACTACACTGAGTGGACCAACCCTATTAACTTCTCCTTGGAAGCATTAAGTGCTGACGATGTGGAAGTGTGTGTTATCAACTCACAAGCCGCTGAAGGGTTTCAAAAGCTGACACTTATCAAAGATACGGACTATACCCTAGACTTTGCCTCTAAGACCGTGACATGCACATCGTCTGCTTGGGGTGATATAAGCAAAATCGCCAACCACTCAGCGAACCACATTAGAATCTTTCGTGCAACCTCAATAACCGAACTCGTTGATTTCACCAATGGTGCGGTATTGAATGCAGACGATCTTAATCTTGCCTACAAGCAAAACTTGTTTTCAACACAAGAAATGAATGAAGATGCTGGGCATACTAGAGGTGGAATCCAGAGTGTTAGTGAGACAGCATTAGCGGATTCCTCAGTGGCCAATGCAAAGATTCAAAACAATGCTGTGACTTCCGACAAGCTTGCCGCTGATGCTGTGATTACAACAAAGATAGCGAACGGAGCCATCACGCAACAAAAAATAGCAGGAGAGGCAGTAACCTCCGATGAACTTGAAGCAGATGCGGTTACCACTAACAAGATTGAAGACCTTGCAGTCACCACGGTGAAGATCGAGGACGCAGCGGTAACATACGATAAAGTAGCCCCAGCGAGTAAAGCCCAAATGGAAGGACAAAGTGCCGCCGGTGTGGTGACTCCTGATGTTCTTAAGAATAGTCCGTTGGTCCCTAAGTGTTATGGTGTAGTTAGTTATGATGATAGCACTCCATCGCTTTCAAGCGGATCTTTTAACGTAGCCTCGGTTTCCGAACCATCAGCAGATAAACGAACAGTCACTTTTACAACCCCGTTACAGGACGCAAATTATGTTGTAGTGGCAACAATGCAAACCGCTACCACAGTAGGTGCTAGTGAAATAGTAAGCATAACTAATAAATCAGCCACAACCTTTACAATGGAGTCGCAGCACGATGATAATGCGGACTTAAGTATTAACTTCGTTGTCTTCGGAAGCACCTATTAATAACCAATGAACCCAAATCTTAACACACCTATGATCGGGGTCACCGGATTGATCGCTAACATAACCCTTGAACAAGTGAACACATTAGTAGCTATCGCCGTAGGATTAACAACCTTAACATACATGGTCATTAAGATTTACCACGCACTAACCAAACGATGAAAGACGAATCACGCAGCATTAAAATGGAGGGTCTCCAGGATCTCTTGATTGACACCTTCATCGACCGTATCCAAAGTGGAGATGACACCCCTGCTCTCTTAAACGCTGCCCGACAGCTACTTAAGGACAATAACATCAGTGCAGCAGTCACCAAGGGATCACCTGTAGAGAACCTTGTGAACCTCCTTCCCTTTGATGATCCGACCGATCAAGTAGTCAACGAATGAGCGATCTTCCTAAACAACTCCAAGACTTCCGCAACTTCCTTTGGATGACTTGGAACCACCTGTCACTTCCGGCTCCCACTCCTATCCAATACGAGATAGCCGAGTGGATGCAACACGGTCCACGCCGAGGTGTTATCCAAGGGTTCCGAGGTGTAGGTAAGTCATGGATTTGTTCAGCCTTCGTCGTTCACCAACTACTCCTTGATCCACAGAAGAACATCCTGGTGGTCTCCGCATCCAAGAACCGCGCTGATGACTTCTCTACGTTCACCCTCCGACTCATTCACGAGATGGAGATCCTTGGACACCTAAAGCCCAACGACAAACAACGCTTCTCCAAGATCTCCTTTGACGTTGGCCCGGCTCAAGCCTCACACGCCCCCAGCGTCAAGTCCCTCGGTATAACATCCCAGCTCACCGGTAGCCGTGCAGACATCATTGTGGCTGATGACGTAGAGGTTCCCAATAACTCCGCGACCCAATCCATGCGGGACAAGCTCTCGGAACAGGTCAAGGAGTTCGAAGCTATCCTTAAGCCCAACGATGACAGTCGCATTCTGTTCCTTGGGACTCCACAGTGCGAGGACAGCATCTACAACAAAATGCTCGAAAGGGACTACGAGACTCGCATCTGGCCCGCAAAGAAGATCGGTGTGGAGAAGTCCGAGAAGATCTATCGAGGTAACATAGCAGCTTCGTGTATTGATGATGACCTCGTAGGATTGCCCACAGAACCTACACGATTCTCGGAGATTGACCTAGCCGAACGTGAAGCATCCTACGGTAAGTCAGGGTTCGCTATGCAGTTCATGCTGGACCCCAAGCTGTCCGACTTGGATCGTTATCCATTGAAGATCAATGACTTAATTGTTATGGACATTGATGACACCACGGCTCCCGAGAAGCTGGTCTGGGCACAGTCACCTGAGAACGCTTGGGACAACACAGTGCCTAACGTAGGGTTCACCGGGGACCGCTTCTTTCGCCCCATGAAGGTCATCGGTGATAACATCCCCTTCACTGGTAGTGTGTTAGCCATTGACCCATCGGGACGAGGCAAGGACGAAACCTCATGGGCAGTCGTAAAGATGCTCAACGGGTATCTCTATGTGACCGATGCTGGCGGTATGCAAGGGGGATACGATGATACCGTCTTAAAGGTTCTCACGATGAAGGCCAAGATGAACAACGTGAATGTGATTGTTGTTGAAAGCAACTTCGGTGACGGCATGTTCGTAGAGATCCTAAAGCCCTATCTATCAAAGATTTACCCCGTAACCGTCGAAGAGGTTCGTCATAACATCCAGAAGGAGAAGCGCATCGTGGACACCCTGGAACCCGTGATGAACCAACACAAGCTGGTCATTGATCCAAAGGTCATTCGGAACGACTACGACACCGCCCAGAAGTATCCCATCGAGACCCAACTAAAATACCAGTTGATGTTCCAGATGTCTCGCCTGACACGCGAAAAGGGAGCCTTAACACACGATGACAGACTTGACGCACTATCTATGGGAGTGGCATACTGGGTCGAACAGATGGCACAAGATGCCGACATTAAGATCTCTGAACGAAAAGAGGAGGACATCCAAAGACAGCTTCAAAAGTTCAAGGATTCCTACTACAAGATTAACACTAATCAAGCACCCTCAACCACATGGATATAAAAGACGAACTAAACGAGGCAATCAGGCTTCTTGAAGGAATACGCTCTAGGATCGCTTCTGAGGGCCTTTTGGATAATTCTGGAGGTCACACTCCAAAAATCTCTAAAAACGCACAGGAACGCATCCTCGTGCTTGCAGTGGGGCATTCTAGGGAGCTTGATGCGGGTGCTGTGGCTTACGACAGCGAAACCTACGAATGGCACTACAACACCAAGCTCGCCCACAAGATCAAGGAATACCTTCCAAGCCACATCAATACAACCATCATCAACCACTACGAAGGGGACTCCTACACTGAGTCAATGCGATGGCTTAAAAGAACCGTTGACCCCCTCAATGCTGACCTCGTGTGTGAACTCCACTTCAATAGCTTCAGCAACCCCAACGTGAAAGGCCACGAGATGCTCCACTGGAACTCCTCCTTGAAAGGCTTAATCGCCGCCACCAACATCAACGATGCCATGAACGAAGACTTCCCAGGGAACACCGACCGAGGAGTCAAAAAGGTAACACACGGTGAACGCGGTGCTGGATTCCTTTACGGACCCAAGGCTCCCTGCGTGATCATTGAGCCGTTCTTTGGGTCAAACCCCGATGAATGGGAGGCTTTTGGGGAGACCGAAACCACCTTCAACGCCCTTGCAAAAACACTTGCACGGGGAATCTCTATAACACTCTCTTACTCAGGGACTAATAAATAACACCCATAATAGGGAGGAAAGAAATAGCCCCTATCTTAAAGATTATCTCTGAGATTTTTATTATTAATAACAACAATAACTATCCCTCTTAGAGACATCTCTGAGATAAAGCTCTAAGATATTGATTATTATTAATATTAATAACAACAAACACAGAGAGGATCTCTAAGACATCTCTAAGACATCTTAAAGAGGGACCTTCGTAGTGTTCAATGCAACGTAACTCCAACATCCCAGAGTCAGCTAAGGATCGCCTTAAGCTAGCCTTGAGTATTCTTAACGAACACTTCGATGATGTCCTGGTGGCTGTGAATCACAGGGAGACCTGTAACATCCATGTGGAGTCCCCAACGCCTTATGCTGCCCTCGGGATGCTTCCGACTGTCCAAGGGAAGCTACGGGAGTCTGTAGGACGCAACGAGTTGGCTCAGAGCATGCGTGAAGAGGGAGGAGATTATGGATTGTTATTTGATGAAGAAGACAATGAGGAGCCGGAATAGTTTTGTTACAAAAATCTGAAGGGGTATATATAGCTCAGCGCCGCGAAATTCCCCCCGCGACCCTCCCAGTAATGACATTGTAACTACCGATTGCCGCGCTTTTTAGCAAGGGGGGGATAGTCACTGGGGATTCACGACGTGAGCAATTCATAGATAGGTAATTGTAGAGACACTATGAAAGTCTTTGCATGCGATTGGATGCACCGGGGGAGTGTTATTGACCAAGGGGAACCCCCACAATCGGAATTGTCGCTTTGCCAAGGCTTTGTGCATTTCCGCTTGTTTTTGTCGTGTCACCCCTTTTGAAATGTGAAATCCTCGTAACACACTCAAAGCCAACACCTTAAGCCAACCTGTCATACAACCTGTGTAAAAACTTAAAGAAAACACTGGCCATTGCTCTGATAATCGACAATACTGCCTTCGTTATGGAAACAAAAACAAAGCAAACAAAACCAAAAGCAACCATCTCTCCGCTGTTTCAAAAGGCCGCCGAGAATCCACCAAAAACAGCACAAAGAAAACTCGGCGCAAATCGCGGCAAGACTCGCCTATGGTTGGAAGGAAACATTCTTTCAGAGTCCAATTGGAAGCGGGGAGATGCCTTTGATGTTATCTGGCTCGACGGCGTTTTGCGCTATATCAAGAATCCAAACGGATCGCGAAAAGTCGCCGGAACGGAAGCGCGTCCAATTATTGATACCAACACCGACAAGCTCGCTACCACGCTCCACGCGTCAACGGGTGACAAGGTGAATATCACTGTTACGTCTCAAAGCATCACAATTCAGAAGTAGCCATGACACAAAAAGAAGCTCAACAAGCAATCCTGAAAATCCACTACGGAATGAAAGACGTTCAAGCACTTTTGACGCATCGCAACAACACCGGATTAACAACCTTGGAACGCTACAAGTCCGGCGAGATTGACAATCCCTCGGGATATCTCATGGAGATCTCACGCGAGGTTATCCAAGTGAATTCTGTTCGAGACATTACGCGCCGTAATGAAGCTATTTCAGATGCTTTGCAATACTTGCGGAGTGCCAAACACTAACAAAAGAAAAAGAAACGATGAAAAAACTAACAACGGACCAAGCCATAAACCAAGAGGCCATGAACCTTGCCGACGCGCTGGCAAGCGGGTGTCTTGAATTGAATGATGATTTCATTTCCCGCCATTTCTCAAAAGACTGCGCGGAAATCCTAATGCGTCTTAAATGTCGTAAAGAGCGGGAAATGGTTATTGATAATCACCTCGCCGATGATAATTGGCGGGGGATGGTGGGTTATGATGAAGGCTCCCATATAAATCTTCCTATTGGAGAAATTGAAATCCAATTTGAAGGTAAAGCGGAAGACTATTTTGAGGAGCCTAGCGAATGGTATATCAAAGGGGATATCGCCTATCTCGCCCTTGACGGGATTTGTTGGACCTTGGACTTGGAAGAGTTGAAAAATGACGTAAACGATTGGATAGCGTGTTGATTCCCTTTAATCCCTCTCGTGCAAGCGCGGGGGATTTTGGGGAGGTAATAACTCCATTTTGATTATGAAAAAAGAACAAGAAATAAGACAAGCCCTCTCCACGGGCATACCGGTGACCGTAAACGGTCGCCAAATGACCACCCAAGGAACGCGCTTGGTAGTTGTTATCAAAACCGGACGCGGCAAGGTGTTTACTCACGCTAATCGTGAAGACATAGAAGCTGCCGTCATTGACCCAAGCACCGTCGAAATGGGACGCGTGTTTGATCGCATTGAAGCCTTATTGGAAAGGAGCGCGAAGTAATGAACTCCTACAAATACGAATATACGGACACCTTTGCAGGTGATGCAAACTACTCATGGGTTCATCGTGGGAGTGTTAGTGTCCCAGAATTGACACATTACGGATTTGATGGATCTCATGGATATTCCAAGGCTAACAAATCACAAATGCGTGAAGTCATGCGACTCGTGAAGCGCGAGCTTGGATTGACTGGGACTAAGGGAGAGAGATTAGAGTATGGTGATGGAACTATAGAGTTCCGCCCTTGTGGATTGTGCACGGTTGTTTTTATTGATCCGAACGATGAAGGAGGGCTTGAGGAATGAAACTCGAACTAAGCACAAGCCACGCTGTCGACCTATTGCGCCAAGACGAATACGCTGCTTGGAGTTACAAAGGCGCAACCGCGCTGGTCGAATACCTGGAAAACCTGGAGGAAGACTTGGAAGAAGAAATCAATTTTAACGTGGTTGATTTTCGTTGTGAGTTTTCGGAATACAAAAGCTTGCGAGATTGGCTCTTTAATTATTACGGACTGGGAATGACGCTGAAAGACGCATTGGAAAGCGTGGGGATATACCGTGATGATGATGATGCTGAAGAGATCGATTCGTTGATTGCTGAATTCATCCGCGACCGGGGTACTCTTGTTGATTTTGACGGGGGGGTCATCGTCTCATCAGATTTTTAAGCCTTTACATCATGACAAACGAACAAACCAAAAAGCTGCTTGCATTTTACATGCGCCAAAGGAGCCGATCCAATAAAGCAGCGCGGGCGTTTATAACGCCACGCATTGACAAACTGACTTCTAAACTTCTACCAGGCAATCCATGAAACTAAACAAAAAAGAATGTATCTTCCTAGCTTGGATGATCGC
>VMHT01156182.1_pt1 | contig 20376 bp, 25 predicted proteins | sample 4693611 | NCBI WGS metagenome assembly VMHT01 (sample SAMN12280063, study PRJNA550983) | marine metagenome | isolation source: seawater sampled from same location over 5 years 0.02-0.2 micron viral filtrate | place: USA: collected off the coast of southern California halfway between the port... ...
CATTAACAAGTGCGTCCAGCTGAGTGCTGACAAATGATTCGGTTGCATATCCATTAAGGAAATTTCCGACAGTGATGCTCTTAGAAGCATAAGTAGAACCACCATCTTCCGTATCCACTAAATAGAGGAGGTCGTCTGCAGACGCCACCCCCTGGGCTACAAGCCCAGATACTTTATATGAAGCCATGGATTATTCCAGTGTAATAAATTGGGTACCCTCTAAAGTTTGCACTTTGGAGTTCAAATCTATTATAGTTTGCTGCATGTTCGCCACTAACGAATTTAGTGCTGTTATCTGCCCCTCGATATTGTGTAAATCAGTGATTTCTGACTCTGTATGTGTATGATCATCATCCGGCGGAACAACCTCCCAAACACCAGCAATGTACTCCCAAGTTTCACCAGTAATTGGATGAACGACGGTAGTTTGAGCATTAGGATCTGGTAACTGAAAAGGAGTCATTTATTCCACTACGCTTGCTTTATTCTACAAATCAAGCATTATCTATGATGTATTGCCTAAAGCTAGCAAAGTCCGATGTATTTTGTGCTGCATCAACAATCAGTGATTTAGTTGCATTAATCACTTGATCTGAAATAGTCCATACATTTTGATGGTACACATGTAAACGCAGTGTTGTGTTATCAAACCACAAGTCTCCGTCGTTTAGATGACCACCAACAGGAGCGCTATTTTGATAATAAATTTGTTTTTCATCTACTAGAACTCCTCCTGCACTACGATCAGGATTAATCCACATGTTTTGATGATATACAAGAATTCGCAGATTAGTGCTATCAAACCATAGATCACCATTCCCAAGAGCTGTTGTTGGGACCGTATCTGAATAATGAATCTTATTTCTATTTCCTAGCTCAGTTTCTAGGGCGTCAATTTCACCTTCAATAGTTACTAATTTTGTATTATTAATTTCATCAATCTGAGACTGCAATGATGTAGCTGTTGTTTCTAAAGTAGTGACTGCTCCCTGTGTTGTGTTTGCAACAGTAGTAAGGCTCGTTAATGCAGCCACTGTTGCATAGTTCGCTAGATCTCCTTCAACCGTTGTAAGTCGTGTATCAATATTTGAGATTTCAGTATTGGATGCAAGAATATCTGTATCGTTACTATCTATTTGAGTTTGAATAGCAGCTAATTGCTCTGGTGTAGCTCCAGTTGAAAGGTTGCTTACGGTTGTTGTAAGTGCGTTTAACTCAGTTTCAAGTGTTTGTATCTGATTAGACGTCACACTAATCTGCATTCCATTGAGTTGATCTTGCAGAGCATTGATTTGATCAGTTGTATAAGCTATGGTTGCGTAGTCTGCGTTTTGAGGATATACGTAGATCTTGACAACTTCATCTAATGTTAAATCCCTGGTTCCCGTAACCTTGGTGACTGTGTATGCATCTCCATTTGTTCCCGTAATACTAAATCGTACAATTTCACCATTACTGCTTTCAATATCAATCAGATCATTTGTAGCACCAGGCTGCGAAATGATTTGATTAATATCATCAGCTCCGATTGCAATCAGTGATACTTGATCTACCGTTAGGCTATTTAGGCTGACTTTTCCGCTAGGAGCTTGAGGAGTGTTACTTATATTAAATACAGCGTATTCGCGTGCATTACTTCTCCTGACGCTAACTTCATCTAATTGATTTTGCAACAATGCAATATCGCTAGTCAATGCCCCAAATGAATCATCGCCTCCAGTAATGGCTATCCATTGTGTCCCATCGTATATGTAATAAATTCCTGTTGATGCGTTATACCAAGCTTGTCCGCTTATTGGATTTTCAGGAGCATCATCAGAAACTACGGAATATCGCTCACTCCCGTTTGCTTGATAGAAGCCATCATTGACCCACACCATTAAGCGACCTTGGCGCGTATCAAACCAAAGCGTGCCGTTCTGTGGTGCAGGGTCCCAGCCATCCCCTGTAATCACCCCCTGCTCATCTCTCGTAGGCATCCACTGTGGTGGAGTAATTCCTATGTTTGATTGTCCAATTTTTAATGACAGGATCGCTGATATTAATCCCGACATATTGGAGGGATAATCCTTAATGCCATATCCCTGCTCTGTTAATAAACTGTTAGCTGCGGCAATAGCACCATCAAAGTTTGAGGCAGGTGTATAAGTCACAATCCATTCCGCTTTTTTCTCTATTGTATAGAACTTTAGTAGTTACTATTTAGCATTACGTAGGCTGTTTCTATTTCGTCGAGGTTGAGACCTAACGCCAACATAAATATAATTTCAGCTGTAGTAATTCCTGAACGTTTCAGTTGTGCTTTAAATTCTTGTGCCATTTCATCCATATCTTTCTTGAGTCGCTGTTCAAATTTATTCCTACTGTCAAAACTAGGATATGACTTTGGTTCTTGCACCTTTAGTTTGTTAATAAACATAGATGCAACTGTATGCTTGCACATCCTAAAACTAGTTTTATATTTTTGTGTTTCCCAGCTTTGTACAACACCTGCAGCATTGCCGATACCTAATTGACTATATGAGTCATTCCCCATAGCTGATGGTAACGGGAATTTTCTTTGCCTATTATTTTTGTTTCCACTGTCATCTAAACTTTCTGGCATTCTGATTACAGCATGACTAAAGTCAGGGCAACTGCAGCAGTACACTTCAGAAAAATCCAAATAACGTGTTTCTGTAAATACTGGCTGAATCCACGGATCTACGTCAGGTTCAAGCCTTTGCCATAACGTTTCTCCAGGAGCAGGTGGTTTATGTAAATAGTTGCCATCCTTGTCATTGTCTATGGCAGTCTTTGTAAAACTATTGTCTGCAAAAATTACATAGTTTATAAGCTCTCCTGGAGTAAATAACTTTATTGATGTCTGCAAACTTTCTCCTGTAATTTCTAAATTACCATTTATCTCTAATATAGATTGAATTTTAAAGGGCATGAGAGCATAAGACAAATCACTCACTTCTGTTTCAACAACTTCCGCTGTTAAATATTGATCACCAAAATATCGTTGATAGTTTGATTTCTGAAATATATATGTACCTTTTAGTGTGCTGTCGGCATTATTTGTAGAGTAGATCGGCGTTAACGATGATATATCTAATAATGCAGGGGGTAAATTTGTATTGGCGTCAAGTATTTTAAATTCAAATCCTGTGCTGGTATCGTCTACAATAACTTCAAAAAAATTTCTTTCATCTCTAAATATATCGGTACTGTTAATAGGTCTTTCAATCAAGAAATTTGGAAAATAACCAATTTCTCCGATTAAACAATTTAGGTTGCCGTTGTTTTCAGCTACATAATCAACAGCTTGCAAATCGGCTACTGGAACAGTTACGGTTATTTTGCTTTTATTTTCAAGTCTATTTTTACCTGTATATTTAATTGGTTTTTTCTCTTCTGTTAATACGTTTAGAACATTGGCTTGAGTACTTCCATCTGTTAATCTTTCACCAATAACCCTTCTCAGTCTCGAAGCGCCAAGTATTTGATTCTGCTGCACTTTTACCCATAACTCATTTCTCTCATAGTTCTCTGGGTATTTAGAAGAGTCCGAAAGTACTTCTATAACGCTTCCTAAATCTCTAATACCAAGTACTGTTCTACGTGCTGCATAATGACTCCGACTGTCAGAGTCTGCTGTAGAAAATTGATGACCATCGAATATTACTTGTCTTTCATCCACAGTACCCTGGTAAAACACTGAAGACAATTCTTCAAAATCTAAGTAAGCTCCAAGATAAGAATATTCAAGCCCTTTTCGCCAACGTGACCAGTCGCTGTCAATATCATATTTTTCAATGACTGTGCGATGAACTGAACTTCCATATGACCTATTGCCTGGATAAGTGCCAGGTGATCCTAAACTCTTTCCTTTATTAACCTTAGTATTGAAACCTTTGACGCTAAACGAAGTTGATTTCCCAAAGCCGTTTTGCTTTTTAGGCATCAATAGAATCCGCCAGAGATTCCAAGCATTGGGGCATTAGAGATATTGTCAGCCAAGTTTGAAGTTTGGCGGGCTGCCCATAGTGCTTTACCCTTAGGAACATAGAATGCTTTCAAACGAGAATCAGACCCAACTTGTGCCGCTGGTGCTAAGACATATGGCATGTCACTCATGTGTACCCACTCATTCTTAGTGCTTGCAGCGGTGATCTGTCCTACAAAAACAGCACTGTCCCTCAAAAAATCAAACTCACTACTTAAATACAAATTGACTGGGTAGTCATAAGATACACCTGATTCGCTGCCTTGCCCTTGTGAAATAATGTAAATATCTTCAATGATTGCTCCATCATTTGTAGTGCAATCAAGAATTAAGGTTGCAAAGTTTGTTCCAGTAACCTTTTCAGTAAGAATTGTTGCTGTACTCATTTCATATACTTCGTGAAATACACGATCAATGAGCAATGGTTGTTTATTGGTAGATGTTGATGCCATTGTTTTTTACCTTATGCTTTTGAAGGCTTATTACGTCCGCCACCACGGCTTGTGTTCATCCCTTGTCCTGATACTAACGGAAGTGCGCCTTGAGGTCCCTGGCCTTGAAATTGACCAGGCATTGCAGGAGATACGCTGCCAATCATTCCACCATTAACAGCTTCTTCTGGAGACATACCTGACATGCCTAGACCCGGCTGAACCTTAAAGCTAGGCGTTCCGTCTACACGATTAAGACGACCACCGAAACCTGCTGCTTTTTCTGTTGCATCATTGACCATCATTTGATCAGCCATTTGATTGTCAGGAGCTGACAGCTGTGGTGATCCAAACGGTGCTGCTGCATTTTGTCCGCGACCCATCACCATATTCTGTGCTTGCCCTGAATTACCTACAAATCCCACAGCACCCATACGACCATCTGTAATAGGAAGGCCACCATCGCCATATGGAAATTGATTGACACCACTCATAGATCCTGTTTGAGCATTGAATGATTCTCCTACTTGAGGGTTATTCATCACATTGTTCATTTGTGGTGCACCAGGAATGGGCTGTGGTGATACTGACATTTTGAACCTGTTAGGGTCCATTTTTTCAGCTCGCTCTCTTTTTGAATTAGCCATTATCAAGCTCCGTAAATACCACTATTCAAGTTCTTGCGACGAAATCCAATCCCACGTGGATCAGTTTCAAACTCCTGCATTTTTCCAACTTCCATGTTAGGTGCTGCGGTTGTTGAAAGACCTTGATCCGCATAGGCAGTTTGTGCAATTTCATTTGTGCCTGGCTGATTGAATGGATTATCCTCTTGGAAATCAGGGGCCTTTACACCCATATCCAGAAATTGTGCTTGCGACATGGCTGCACGTTTCTTTGATTCGTAATCAGTATCTTGACCGTTTTGGCCAAATGTGATCTTCTGAGTGCCCATAACAATCAAATATTTCCTAATCTTATTCTACTGTTATCGCCAATGCGCTGCTAAAAACATTCTTGATCCAACTGCAGTATCTGCTGGACCTGGAACTGCCAAAATAAATTCTGCTCCTGCCCGTTCAAATGCATATCTCCGTGTCTCTGGTCTTCGATAATTTGGAACGTACAGCGTTTCAGCAAGTCGATCACCTTCCCGTAAATAGATTTCTCGAAAATATTCATCTCCTTTTAACGGATCTGATGTAGAAATTGTTCTTTGAACGTCACCTGCAATCTGTTCTAATCGACTGTAGTTAGGTGATCCATTTGAATCTTGAGGGAAATACTCACTGTTTTCCCAAGCACGATCACATCTGGCAATGTGGTTGACTATCTGCGAATACCAGTATTCATCTGGTACAAGATTCATTGCTTCTTCTAGTCGGCTTCTATCACCAGCAGGTATTTGTGCTCCAGCATTAAAACCCAAATGAAATCTTACTTTACTTTGTAGATGTTCGTCTAACTGCATTGCTATTCTTAAATTAGATTTTTATAGGAATCGCTAAGTAAAGCTTCCAGTTGATTTAGTTCTTGTTCATTTAATCCATCGGGGCTTGTCTGTAATTTCGCAAGCATCGCTGCAGTAGGTGAACCATCAATCATCATTTGACGTGTACCTGCTCCAAGAGCACCGCCTAGAATTAATCCGACAAGGCCTCCTGCCATTCTGTTACCAGGAGTGACACGGCTTTTCAAGTTCTGCATTCGCCCACGGCTTAGTCCTTGACGTGCTGCTAAATGGTCTTTTAAAGCATTTATTTTATTTCCAATACTATGCGCACCTTGGCCAGCTAATCCGCCGGTTGCAGCTCCCGCTACAGCACCAATGACTGGAGCAGCGGATGATTGCTCTTCTTCTTTTGCCAATTTGGCCAACAAAAGCTGCTCAATATCCATTACTTTTACAGCATTACTATCACTAGTTTAACTAATGAAGATCAAGTCATCTTTAATGAGTTGTTCCCAGTTAACACGAGGGATATTTTCTAATTGCTTTAGGTTGTTAAAACGCTCTCCAGATAATGACATGCGTAGTTCAACAATTCGTTTTGCTGTTGAATAGCCCACTCCAGGTAGTCGCTTTGCAATCTGCTCTGCTTCAGCTGTGTTTAAATTCAATCGAGTGTCTTCAAGAGGCACTACTCTTTCCGGTAATTTTTCTTCTTTTTCAACGGCGATCTGAGGCGCTGTGACTTTTTCAAGACGTCCTTTTTTGGGATCATACGGAACTAACTGGTCCAATGTCACATATGAAATTGCTCCATTAGACCCCTTCACCATTGCATACTCTTTGTCATGCTTACTAATGAATTCTACGAGAGCACCGGTTTTCGTATCTTGAAATAAATTCGACATAACGTATCGTTTCCTTATTCATTATTATAGGCACAAAAAAAGAGCCCTCTTAGGGCTCTTGATTTATGACTCATTTGATCAATAACCGCCGCCAGCTTCCGTCTTATAAGGAAGGAACACTTCTGAAGAATCAGGAGCGGGGGCATCAACGTAGTAGCACACTTCAACGATAATTGCAGCACAGGAATCAGAGTCAACAATTGTCAGCTCATCGCTCACAGTTGCTGTAACTGCAGTCTCGCTACCCAGAGGTGAGATTGCACTTGACAGATCGAATGCAGAAGCTGCACCAGATGCTGCCAGAGAGCCATCACCTGCGGCTGTCAATGTCACACCACCGGACAGACCAGTGACTTGCAGAGTGCCGGCAGCGCCTGTGCTGAGGTTCTCGACATTAATAGCTGTGCGGTAGACAGTTGCTCCAGCGGGAACAGTGAAGGGCTTGTCCATACGGGGTTTGTCATCTTGACGCATGTCGGGAGAAAGGATCTCCAGGGCGTAAGGAGTTACTGTTGCAGCCTGACTGCTGCTGATTTTTGCAACACCCACCATGCGGTAGAAGTTCACGCCGGGAACAGATTGAACACCCTGATTGCGATATGCATTCAGGTGAGTTACTTGATTACCAGGAAAAATAATAGACATTGTTAGTTACCTCCTATCAATATACGAATGAGTAACCAACGGTAATGAAGTCCTTATTCAGAACCTCAAAACCAGCAAACAAGGACCAAATCATGATGATGAAACGAGAGAAGTCGTCGTTGTTATTCAGCAGGATTTGAGCGTTGTTACCACCGATGCCCACACCAACAGCCTGAGGGCCAAAGAACGTCAGCTGGGATGCGCCGTAATCAGCAGCACCAGAAGCAGCGTCGGTCACCACGAGGTTGTAAGAAGTCTCGGGCAGGTTTGTGGATTCGAACCAACGGACGCCCTCAAAGAGAAAGCCTGTCGGCATCACGGGTTGACCAGCCACGAAGCCGGCTTGACCATATGCGGGACCCATGCCTTGGAAGAAGTTGGCATTAGGTGCAGCATTAGGTTGCATGGGGTTGATCATGCCGCTACCGGGGTACCGGGCGATCTCGCGAAAATCTGAGTTTTGGCGCAAATGCATCATCGCGGTGGGGTCCACGATGCAGCGGTAGTAGCCGTCAGCAAATGTGGGGACGTTGCGCTTACGCATGTCCTTAACGACCTCCAGGAGGTCTGTGGTCACGTCAAACTTGGCAGATTCACCAGCAGAGTAAGTAACACCCAAAGTGCCGCCTGAGCCCCCCTTGGACTTACCACCGGGCAGGTAGTAACCACCTTGTTCAGCATCAGCCATGCCGTTTGCTTCTGCTTTCAGCAGTTCGTTAGCAAACACACGGTCGCGCCACCGACGGTAGTCATCCAAAAGTGTAAGTGAGCCTATGCTTTGGTGGAAGACGTTTAAGTTGCCTGTATCCAGCAGCAGACGCTGAGCTGTGATCAGGGTTTCACGTGCAACTTTAAAAGTTGAAGGTTGGGTAGTGTCGCGAGTATCGGCGGGGCCGGTGTATTCACGCAGGGTCACGAGGACCTTGTCCTTCACGATGTTGCGGGCGGATGCGGTGCCAAGGGTTTGGTCAGCAGTCCGCTCACGGGACTCCTTAGTGCCAGGCTTACCCCAGAAGCGGTACCTATCCAGTTGCACCGTTTGTCCCGGTTGCTTGCTGAAGTCGTGTACTACCACAGGCTCAACTGCCATCTCAATGATGTAGGCAGGATGAGGACGGTAAAGTTCTGCACCAAGAAGCTTAGGAAAATCATTATCAATCCACATGTGGGATTAACTCCGTAAGCTAAAAGGTTTATTGGTGACTTCGACTTAGTCACATATATTGATAGTACTAGTTTTAGCTATGATACATTTTAAGTACCCCATTATCCTAGGGCATTATGGACTTTATTGACACTGGTATTTGGAAACCAATTAATACACTTCCTGGATATGAATGTTGTATTGAATATCACGTCAATTCTCTGGGAGAAATTAAAAGCACTAAAGGGGAAATTGAACGTATTCTCAAACACAAAAGAAAAAAGGGCAGAGGTTATCCGACGGTCAACTTAACTCAACGTATTGGTAGAAAGCCTAATATCACTGTCGCTGTTCATACATTAGTTGCGTTGGCTTTTTTACCTCCTCCGTCAACTCCTCCTGGCAGAACAAGAGGTTGCTCAGTTGTCAAACATAAGGATGGTGATTTAAGTAATTGTTCTGCTTCAAATTTGGTCTGGGTAAAAAGATCTGAGGCCAGAAATGAATTAGAATGTAAATAGCTTTAGGTTTTAGTAATGGCTGACAGTCTGAAATTAGTTGGTACAAAAAGAGTTGCTGGACAGACAGGATCTGATTTGACAATCTCTACACCTTTGCGTGGTGGAGATCAGCACTTGGTACGTCGCTGGTGGAATGACAACAAAAACTCAGCACTGTATGTAAACTGCACAAAATTTTTGGTCTCCAGAGCCGCAGGTGATGTTGTTTTAATGGTGCCGTCATCTTCCGATACACGTTTGAGCATATCTTTTGATGGAGACACTGCATGGACTTTTGGTCCTATTGATAGGGCTGTAAGTCGGGTTGGTGTATTTACATCTGATTTGAATCTAATTGAAGAATATGTTTTTCCTGTAATTTCAGGCGGCAAAGTAATGAAGACAATTCCTGCAGGGGCCGCTTCTTACCCTTCGTAACGCTTTTGTTGAGCAGTCATATTAAAGACTGATAGATATTCACGTCCAATTTCCACTTCCACATTAAAGGGTATTCGTTTGGGTGCTCTAGAGTGGAACCCAATATAAAAATAATCATTTGGCTTCAAGTACATCAAGTCATATGAATGGGCCTTTTTGTTTTTATCGTATATAGTAACGTCAAGCCAATTGTCTACAAATCTGTTGCCAGTTTTTAGGTTTGTCAAATTAACGCTAATCCTTGTTGTTGCTGGATTTGTAATAGTACTTAGAAAATCTGCAGCACTGTAATTCACATCACTGTCTGTGACTCCATATGTTTCTGTTGCGGTTTCGTAATTATCAGTAGCTCCATCAAGGGTAATTCTTGTATTTAAGACTGTTAAATATCCATCAGGTTCTTCTATTGATTCAATTCTTGTAATTGCATCTGTGATATTTAATTGAAATCTAATAAATAAATTCTCTGATCCAAATAAGCCAATCTGGTCAGAGTATCGTAGTTTTACAGGAAAGGCTGTGACATTTTGGACTACAGCTTTTTCAATAGAAGTTCCTTTGGCAAAGTTAAGGTTTTTACTAGACGCTAAAGAACGAGGGTTATTATTACTAGTGCCACCATATGTTTGGACTGTACTTAGTATTTGTTGAGTGACGTCCATATCAATGCGGCATCCTATACTTTCATTTTATAGATATTCACATATTTTTTCGCTTTTTTCAATTAGGCCTTTCAGAGCCTTTCGTTCAAGTGTCCTTACTCTATCTCTACTCATATGGAGTATTTGACCAATTGCAGTCATTGACATAGGCTCTAGTACATCATCTCCAATGCCGTACCTCATACTGATTACGGCAGCCTGCATTTCTGGAAGTTCTTTGATTAGCTCTCGCATATCTGTTTTAATACAACTTGCAGTCAATATGTCATCGGGAAGTTGCGTTTCATCTTCAAGCAGATCAATGAGTGATGTATCTCTATTTTCTCCAATTTTAATCTCTAGAGAAGTTGGTTGCCTAGCTTTGCACATTAGATCCTTGATCTCATCTTGAGATAATTCCAATGTTTCTGATAACTGAAACACAGATGGCATATAACCATTTAACTGAGACAGCTCTCGTTGAGCTTTTTTTAACCTATTGAGGTTTTCAGTCACATGGATTGGTAGACGAATTGCTCTGCTTTTTTCTGCTATAGCTCTTGTGATGCCTTGTCGAATCCACCAATACGCATATGTACTAAATTTATAGCCACGTCCTGGATCAAATTTTTCAACTCCTCGAACCAACCCAATAGTACCTTCTTGAATAATATCCAAAAGTTCCATATTTCTTTTAGTGTACTTTTTAGCAACACTCACAACCAGACGTAAGTTTGCAGTCACCATTTTGTCCTTAGCTTTTTGACCTGCCCTAATTTCTCTAATAAGTGTCTTGCGATCATAGTCAAAAGCAGAAGCTAGTTCAGTGTTATCAATTTTTCGATCATACTGATTTTCTAACTCTTTACGCTTGTCTTCGATCTCCATTAATCGTTGTACTTTTCGTCCAAGTAGAATTTCTTCATCATGTTCAAGAAGAGGGATTCTTCCAATATCCCTTAGATAAGCTCGGACGCTATCTCCAGTAACTTTTGTAGTTGTTGTCATATAGTTCGTTCTTATTTATTAAATATAATCGACATTTAGTATTCCTGTCAACTCATCTATATCAATTGGCCAAGCCTTAGCATCAGCAAATTCTAATGATTGATCTGTATATATTCTCTTGATTGCTTGCTTATCTCTTTCGAAAAAATTACAAATTGTCCGATCTCTTTGATAAGACATAATTGTATTTTTGCTAGCAAAATGATCTACAGGATGTTGCAGACCTAAAGCATGGGCAAATTCGTGTATCTGCGTTGATTTGTATTTTTTACCACGCTTTGTTTTTAATTTCCATACTGGATCATTTGGATGCCAGTATGCATTGCCTAGCTGAAATGGGTTATCAAATGATTTTACTTTTTTATGCCTGATTTCAGCATCCCTTTTTGTTTTAACTCTTGTTAAGTTGACACCAATTTCATGTTCAAGTGCATCAAGAGTTTTTTCTAAAAAGGATGACTTACCTTTTGACCACCATGTTATTTCGCTGTCGTCATACATGGGCAGCGAAGCAAACTCAGCCCAAGGCGCAATAATCTCATCCATCTATTTATAAATATTTTCTAAATATTGATTTATTCTACTTAACTTAATCTTGATAAATTCGAGCAAATCGAATGCTTTCGGTTGGATTATTTCCTGTCTCTAGGCTTTCAACAGCCATGGCTTGTGATGCGTGTTCGTTAAAACCTCGCTCTTTAAAGTTTGCCAGATTTCTTTCGTACTGCTCAATAGATGCTTCAAATTCGTCAGGACCATGTGTCAGCATTTCAGCTGTAAGATGATTGGCAGCCTGATCTTCTACGCCATCAGATTTCAAGTGCTTCCAAATACTTTGAAAGACATCAGGATCACTAGCTAATTCACCAGCTTTTCTCACGGCACATATCAACTAACACTATTAATAGTGTAGTAAATTTACAAATTAATCAGCTAAACATTGCCCGTGAATCAGCAATGCTTTGCACAAAGCTTGCTGGGTCTTCTTTCATGCGATTATCTAAAGCCATGAGTGCATTACCCATCTCATTGGCATCCATTAAATTGCTCATCTTCATATTCAAAAACTGCTGCTGTGCAGACTGAGCATTGGAATCTTCAACTTGCATTTTCCGCACGTCAGCCATTGCTCCGGCAGCGGCCTGAGGAGCAGCACTTTTGGTGTTTTGCTCAATGTTTTGAGCCATTAGCATTTGATTGCGGTCTGGCTGTGAATTTACATATGGCTTAGACATGCTTCCCATGTCATCCATATTTGCAATTTCCGGGACACCAGTGGTCATGCCACCGATGCCCTGTTGTGCTGAAGCCTCAGCATATGTTGTACGTGCAACGGGAGCTGCAGCAAGTGGGCTAATACGCTGAGGATTCATGTTTCTATACCTTATTAACTCTATTTTATCAAGCGTCTTGAATCAGCATTTTGGCTTGCAGTGCGCCACTAGGTGCCTGCGCCAGGTACTGCCAAGCTTGCTCAGGATTTGAATCCATCATTTGGCTAAAGTCACCCCAAAAGTTTGAAGCGCCATTACCTTGCTGCTGAGCAGGTGTAGGCATGTCCATTGTGGGACGTTGGAAGTTGGCAGGCACTTGACGGTTTTCTTGCGCCTGAATCTCTTCAGCAAACTGAGCGCGAGCTTCTTCTTGCGCCACATACTGAGCTTCTTCTTCAGTCAAAGTCGGGTAAGGACCTTCGGGACCGAAGAAATCATTGACGTAATCAGCAAGAACGTCGGGATCAGTCAGCATAATGTTCATGGCTGAACGCTCCTCACCAGCAGCATCCAGCATCAGGTTCATGTCGTTGCCGCGCTGAACTTGCTCAATCAGTGCATCTTCAACAGCACATGCGTACTGATTGAGAAGAGCAGGAGCTTCTGCACCAAAGTGCTCAAGAACCTCAAGGCTTGTGTCGGAGATTTGGCTGAGGTATGCGTCAGGAGCGCTTACGCTTTGACCTTGGCTTTGCAGACTGTTGACCAGTTGTGCCTGTTGACTGCTCAGTAACTGCTGGACTTGCTGCTCCGAATAAGCCGGGGTTGAAGCTGGGGCTGAATAAGTCTGCTGCGCCTGTTGGGCCGACATTTGCGTTGCCGGAGAAGCCCACGTTGCCTGGGTACTGGCCTGAGGTGTCGGTGTCTGGTAAGCCGAGTATGGAACCTGGGCTTGGGATTGGCTGGGCGTATTCAGACTTGCGGAAAGCGCCTGGAATGCCTGCTGCCAAGGATTGGCCGCTTGCGCTGGTGTTCCCACCGAAGCCTGCGGGGCCACCGCTGTCTGGTAACCCTGGTGCTGCGGCACTTGTGTTTGTACCGCTGCCTGAGGTGACGCCTGGTAGGTCGACGGCACGTTCATCGCGGGTTGGGAGGCCGAGCTCGGAGCGACGCTTGTCGGCATCGGAGAGCTTGTCTGGCCTGCTGTCGCTACTGCTTGGTTTGTACCTTCCACTGTAACTTAACTCCTTACGTAAAAATTCTAATGATCTATATAGGAATCCCGTTATATCGAGATTGGGGTCAGACGCTAGTGGTAAATTCGGCGTCTGAGGATGTGGTAATGAGTAAAGGCTATTCAATAAGCCAATAAACGCATTTAAAGATTGCTGTGTTTGTTGAACCATCCTGAAAGGATAGCCACTGAGCATTGCTGCTCGTTCTTCGTCCGTTTTACTGGGGAAGAGATATTTCAAAGCCTCGATAGAATCGACGCCTAGTTCTTGAAGGTTTCTTACAACAATACTGTTATTCAATATGTCTTGTGAATCATCTTCAAAAACTTCGCCCATCCAACGCCAAGAAACTTTAGTGCTTCCATCGGGAATGAGACCAACAACTCCTGGGGGAATGTTGCCTGATTCAAGTGTAGCACGGAACTTCTTTTCTCTCTCTTCGCTAAACTTTTTCTGAGCTTTTTGATACTTGACAAACTCTTTTTGATAAGCCTCCTGATCTTCACCAAATTGTTCTTCAAGAGGGACTTCGGGTTTTTCTAGACCTATTGCTTGAGCAAATGATTCTTCAAATAGATTTTCTTCATGAACGATTATCATTGATAACAGCTTACATAATCCAAAGGTGAATAACGCACGAGCTTTTTTCTCAGCTGTCGCAGCTACACGTCCATACAGTGTTTTGATCTCATATGCTGTTGATGCCAAGTTGAAATCAATATCGTCGACGCCGCCCAAGGCCAAACGTATTTCAGACCTGTACTGCTTTACGTACATGTTTTGATCGCCTGAGACACTATCAGGTGTCATATAGCTGACACGATCCGTAGGTTCTAAGTTTGCAATTACTCTGGGTACTTTGATCTGACCGTCAAGCGGTGATGCTCCCCCAAAGGGTGCACTGTTTCTAGAGCTGGGCCTATCAGGTGAGTAGAAGCCGGCTGCAGAGCTGATAGTTGGTCTGAAGGGTTGCTCTTCTCCACTCTCGACAATGTCGTGTTTGGGGCGACTAGAGACAAGGGTTGGGTTACCGAAGAACTTCATGTTCTTTCGAATATTCCGCACGAGATCATCGTGATAAAGGATTTGGTTGCTAATCCAATCAAACTCCCCACGTCCGACGTTCTGTCCTGTGCAATTCAGATGGTTGAATACTTCTACTGCTGGAATAAACCCAAGACTGTTTGTAAGAATTTCTGTATTTCCTGGTTGGGTAAGATTCGGCATACCGCTGCCTTCATCTTCAAACTCAATTTTTTCGTTAGAAATTAATTGCTCAATCCGGTCCTTGTAGACCTTCAATCGGATGTATTTCTTTTTACCCCCACGAGCACCGGGGTTCGAAAATGAATCAACAAGACTTGGCTGCTTTACGCTGAAACTATAGATCAATACGACGCTCTCTATATCACCGTTTTGATCTCGATAGCATCTATAGCTATCTTTAGGGAAATATAGTAGCTGATAAGATTCGTTTGATGGTCTGAAATAAAAAAGACCTTGGCCATCACACAAGAAATAATCAACAACGCTTTCTAGTTTCATTTCAAGCATGTTGTCTTCATAGAGTTTTTCTAAAAACTCTTTGCGCTTTCCATATGAATCTTGTTCACAATAAAACTCAATTCCTCTACGCAATATGAAGGTTCGCATCTGAGAAAGATGTGAAGCAACGATCATTGTGTCAACTGGCAGATCTCCTCTTCGCTCTTTAGCGGCTGAAAGAATTTCTGTAAATTGATTATTAGCGCCTTGCGATAACGTCATCTATATAACCCATATGTTTAATACTAACTATTTCAACTTACTCATATAGTCTTCCATCATTTTTGCAAAATCAGGTTGCTTGGTCTGTTCAGTTACAGCTTGTTTATAAGGCGTAGGATTTACGGAAGCCAAATCACCCATTGCAAAGTTTTGCTGTTGAGTTGCCTTTGCATTCCAATAATCAGGAGTTGTATTGACATTTTTATTGATATCAGTAATTCGATTACCTGCTCCTGTCATCATTTCAGCGTTAAATGCAGCGTTGACTGCAGAATTTACACCACTGAGTGTTGATTGTGATCTTGCAGCCTGATTATTGTTTAATGCAGAATATCCTGCGGCATTTGCCATATTAGACATCCCTGAGCCACCACCTGAGCCACTTCCACTCTTGCCGCCCTTAATGCTTACGCTGTAATCATTTTTATAAATGTTACCAACATTATTTTGTGTATTGCGATAGCTATTGTCATAGTTATTGCTAATTGTATTATTACGATTGTTTCCTTTGCTCCGATCTATATTGCCCATTGTTCCACTATTAGCAACGCCCTGACCCCTTACGTTGAAATCTTGATTGGCATTTGTAGTTGAAGTAAATCTTTGCGTTGTTTTTGTATCAGCGCTTACTGTATTGCCGTCACCTGTAATGGCTCCGGTTTTGCCACCGCTGATATCTCCACCCATTGAAGTTTCTGGTCCTGTGACCTTGCCGCTTGAATTTCCACCTTTGTACCCACCATTGGCACTGCTGTTAGATCCACCGTCGGAGGATGCATTACCACCGACACCAACGCCTGGTGATTGCCCAGGACTTGTAGAAGGTGGATTGCTAGGAGTAGGTGCAGGATTAGGAGTAGGCGCAGGAGTGGGTGCTGGTGCCGGCGCTGGTGTAGGTGCCGGTGTAGGTGCCGGTGTAGGTGCCGGTGTTGTTGTTGTTTTGGGTTTTGTCTGAGCTATTTTTTTCTGTAAAAATTCTTGGGCTTTACTTCCACTTTTATTTGTACTGTTATCACGTTTAACATATTTTTTAACTGCTCTGGCTGATACCCCAGATTTAATTGCGGCTTTTGCCTCCTTCTTGCTTATCTTTTTGCCAGGATCATTTTCTTTAAAATATTTATTGGCAATAATTTTTTGTGCACGCTTCTTAGTAACACCAGTTGTTTTGGCAATCTTGGCTGCATTTAAATTCTTACCCTTCTCTAATCTCTTGGCAACGCGCTCTCTGGCACTTTTGCGACGATCTTTTTTTGCCATTACAAGTTAAGCTAGATGCTTTCACTATTGTAGTCAACTTGTAAACTTCCTCTTCGTAAGAGTCCTCCAATAGTTAAAACCATTGAATCTACTGCGTCATCATGTGATGCATGTCCAAAGTTTAAAAGCTCTTCTTCCAGCACATCCCACTTACGCCATTTATTCCAGACGACTTTTTGATGCTCAAATAGTCCGAGTACTCCTCTAAGCCGTGCAAGCTTATCTCCCCGAAAACCTTTGACTGGTGAAATACTTAAGTTATATAGTGCTCGATCTTCAAACATAATACGTTTAAAATCCCCCTCAAATGATGTTTGATACGCCACAGCTTCTGGCCACACAATGCACGGAGAAGTAGTTGGAAAGTACTGATCATCATCATTTTGAATAAGTATGTTCCAGTCAGCTAACATCTCACAAAGAGTATCCATTTTTTCAATGTTCCCCATTGATCGACATCTTCGTTGGTCAATCAAATAAATCTTACCCTCGTAGATTCCAGCGAGAGTAAATACTGTCCAATCATTTTTTTCACTTAGGCCAGCGCTTAGGTCGATGCCTACACCAATGCAGTCGTATTCTTCTGGTACTTCACCTTTAATCAGCAGCTCTGGTGAAATGCCGACATCGCTGGACTGAACAGCAGTGTTTAAGTACTGATAAGCAAATGCAACTCGGTCTTCAGCCTTACGTTCATTCAGATATTTCATTGACCAGAACTCAGGCCAATAAGATCGTGTCCTACCTTCTTCGTCAGTTAGGACCGCCTTTTGTACGATCTGCTTCCAATTATTCTTTGGAACAAATAACGTGGCGTGAATATCGTCAAAGTGAAAGCGGGTACCCAGACAGATAGCCCTTGCACCTTGGAACATCGTAGGAGCGATAACATTGGACCACGTTTGCTCCATCTCACGGCGAATATCAGGATTGTTAATCGAAGCAGCGGACTTGATAGGGTCATCAATAAGTACGAGCTGAGACCGTTTCGAAGTAATTGCCCCCTTGAGACCTCCACAAGCAATGGTGAATGCCTCCTCACCTGCTGTATCAATTCCCGCAAATTCATAATCAATACTCCAATACTCATCTGAACGCTTGATTTTTGACAATCTCACCATCGGAAAGACTTCTCTGTATTTTGAACTATTCAGTATTCCCTTGATCGTTGCACTTTTGGCTCTACTAATATCAACCATGTAGGCGATGTACAGGATACGCAGCATTTTCTTGGCAGACGCATGCCGTCCGATCATCCAGGCGGCAAACAAACCAAGGACAGTACTTTTTGCAGAACCACGGGGTGCGAGGATCGATGTGTTGGGTCCTCCTACTCCTAATAGACATTCGCTGTCCTCACCCGTACACAATTCATGATGCCACTCCAACATATGTTTTGCAGGCGACTTTCCCATGAATTTACAGAACGCCTGAAAATCATCCCTTGCCGCTAATACTTCAGTTGATGGCGGCTTCGATGTAACTTTAGTCGCAGTCATAAGTGCACTACGACGGTAAGCTAGTGAAGCACTTGATATTGCCATATATTTTTTTATCTTTAGTGTCAGTCTATCTTATTACTTTAAACAGATCTCGACCCATTCCTAAAATTTCTCCTGCAAATCGACGAGTATATGCATCGTCACCCTGTACATATCCCCTGCTGTATAAACCGAGTCGTTTTTTATTTGATTTTTCTAAGTGTCTAAAATATTTTTCTATTTGCTTTTCTTCTGCATCAGATACATATTCATTTCTTTTTAATTGAGCTTTTGTATCTGCAAACGCTAATCCCATCTCAGCAGACTTTCTTGCTGCATCAATAGCTTTCATACTGTACCCACTTAGTGGATCAGATCCCAATTGCTGAATAGCAGGAAGTGCTGTGTCTATAGCATCTCCCAGCTTAAGTGTGTTTACATCAGTTTGTACTAGCTCAGGTAAAGCGACTCTTTCTTTAAGTGTCTTAGGAAGTTGTTTCGAAAATTTATCCATCACATTTCGCTATAAAGCTTTGACCAAATAGCATTGATAGCATTTTCAATTGGCTCAGCAAACTGTGGATCATCCTTAAAGATAGCTGTCAGTTCTCGCATCACTCGATCAGCACCAGAAAGAATCATTCCCCTTTTGTCAGTACTGTGATTCATTCGTTCACTAGTTTCAATATGAGCCCTCAGTTCTTTTTCCAAGGCAGCCAATCGAGCTGCACCATTATCCCCCTTGATTTCACCGGAGGTAATTGCCATTCTAAGTTCTTGTATATCGGAGTGTAGAGCAGATATTTCGCTATTAAGGATGCCACGTCTATCTAATTTCCGATACTTCATTTTAACCCAACGACTTAAATCGTTGAATGTTCCAACATATCCCAGAATGCCTGAATATACCCAAATTTCAATTACCGAGGGTGTGTGCTCTGCAAAGTCACGAAAGTCCTCACTGTCGGCTGCTGGGAGCGTATCTAGCCACTGGTCGACCACGTTGAGATATACCTTTCCGTCTGTCTGTGTTTTAGTAGCCATTAGAACTTACCTGCTAGTCCTCGTGCATATCCGCTTTCATCAGCCCTTTCCTTGGCCTTTAGTCTTGCATCCAAACGCTTATCTTCCCTGCCTTCCTTAGCTTGAAGAGTTACTAACTGCCTTGCTTGATCACCTTTTGTTTCTTCAGTTTTTCGATTTTCTTGACCAGTTGCGCCAATTCGACCAACACCTTTGTCTGTATATTCGCTACCAATATCCATAATGTCAAGATCTTTCCTTGTTTGTCGATCTTCTGTTCCCTTGGTTTTCAGAGTCTCTCTTTGCTCTGCACCGGATGCACCAATTTTTCCTATACCTTGATCAGTATATTGCGTACCTAGCTCTGTCGTTCTTTCTTCAGTCGCAGCTTTCTCTGTTGATAATCGGGTTTCTGCACCCTCAGCACCAATAGTTCCTTTTCCTTGATCAATATATTCTTCACCTAATTGTGTTTTTCTATCTTCACCATATTCATTTGATGTCTTATTCATTTCAGTATCGCCTTGCATAGCAATCTGATTAAGGTTTCTATTGGCTTCATCTACCGCGAATCGAGATTGGAAGTCATATTCCTGTCCCATCTTTGTCATTCCATACACGAACTCATCCTTCATCACCTGAGCCATGTTGCGCTGCTCCAGGTTTGATGCCTGATTCATTGCATTAGCAGCAATCTCTTGGTTGGCGTATGCGAGTTCTTTAGCCTGCTGGGTATCAAATACTGACTGAATAGCATTGCCTTGGAAGGCATTCTTCATGGCAGCAGCATCTGGATCTTTTTTAGTATCGTACTTATAAAACTCGTTCATCAAGTTCTGAAAGTTAAACAATCCAGGATTAGCTCTCGTTTCAGCCATTTCTATTGTTAGCCCTACTGTTCTTATATTCTACAAAGTTAGAATGTAAGAAACAAAATGATATTTTGAGTGCGTTTAATCCTATTATTTATATTGGCTATGTCAGCAGCTAGAGGAATTAGTGCAGGTTCATATGTAAAGGCTGGGCAATCAGCAGTGGACAACACTATTAGCACTATCCGAGCTGCTAGGCGTAATGCACCTGACTATGGTGATATTGCTAGTGAAGGTATTAAGCAGAGGGCTGCTACTAAAGCTGCGGGCATTAAAGCTGAATCAGAAGTTGCTCAGGCAGGCATTCGTGCCGAAGCTGCTGTACGTAAATCTAAGATTCAGGCTGATCGTGACAAATCACTTGCTAA
>VMHT01143333.1_pt1 | contig 20373 bp, 15 predicted proteins | sample 4693611 | NCBI WGS metagenome assembly VMHT01 (sample SAMN12280063, study PRJNA550983) | marine metagenome | isolation source: seawater sampled from same location over 5 years 0.02-0.2 micron viral filtrate | place: USA: collected off the coast of southern California halfway between the port... ...
ACCAATAACCCCGTATTTGCGCATAGATGAGGATGCATTATCGATGAGCAAGAACCTGTCAAAAAGACCGACGTCAACCAAAGGGGCATTGATAGGCGCTCTCAACGTATCGCAAACCCACAACCCCTCCAACGAACATCAAGCAAAAAGGAATGAAAACCATGGACCAAACACAACAAACACAAAATGAAGCGGAAAAAGGCGGCGAGAAGGCGATGTTCACAGTTACATCTCCGCTTATGGGGACAGCATTCTCAGTTGATATGAAAGAGTTTGCCGACGCGAAGGCAGCAGCTTACGCCATGATGCCCAAACAGAAGCGCTCAAACCTCTTTGACAGCAAGATGTTTACGTTCCTTGAAGCACCAAAAACACAGCGGGATTCACGCTATTGGCGCGGCCACCTCGGCGCATTGATGAAGGCGCATTTGGATGTGCACCTCGAGCCTGAGTTCGAAGTTGTTGAAGAATTCCTCATCGAAGAGGGCGTGTTCCGCCCCTGTCTGTACGACACCATTCCTTTGCAAGGAAACAAACGTCAACGCATCATGGTCCTTGGCACCCGCTTCTATCAAAGTAAAATCACACCAGAGCACCGCTTTACGCTGATTTCCTCAGTTGATGGCGACGGCGATCACCGCATCACCCTCCACCTTCCTGCAGGCCGAAACATGAACACTGAACGCTATGACTTTAGCAATTTCATCAATCAATTGGAAGAGGACTTCTACAAAGCAGGCCCGTTGAATGGTGCCTTCTTTGATTTGAAGTACAACTTCATTGAACGCGACCCCAACATCGACAACTTGCTTGCTTGGGACTCAAAGGTCAAGGAAACGCTGTGGAGCGACATCATTACCTTCCAAAAGGCAATGCCGAAGCTGAAGGAACTTGGTTTGACCAATTCCCGCGGTGTCATTTTGGCAGGCCCTCCCGGAACAGGGAAAACAATGATTGCAAAATGGCTTGCTGCCCATTCAGACATCACCTGCATTCTCATTTCAGCGGAAATGATCACCGGCCGCCAAGACATCAAGAAATGCTATGAATTGGCCCGCAAAGTTTCGCCAACCCTGCTTATCATCGAGGACATCGACACCGCAGGAGCTCTGGATCGGCGTGCTGCAGACCACCCTTTGCTTGGTGAATTTCTTCAATCAATGGATGGTGTTGTGCCAAATCACGGCGTCATCACCCTCGCTACGACCAACCACTCAAACAAAATCGACCCTGCAATCGCTGACCGGCCAGGGCGTTTCGACCGTATTGTCGAGGTCGGTCTCCCGGATAAGGAACAGCGGTACCACATCATTCGTCAGCACTTGAAACCAATGGATGTTGCGCCAACAGTGAATCGAGAAGCGCTTGAGCGCTTGGCCAAAAACAGCGATGGCTTGACGGGCGCTTGGCTCCGCGAAGTGGTCCAAACTGCCCTCATTGCGATGATTAAGGACGAGCGCACCCTCATTACGAAGGATGACCTGACTGCCTCACTCAAAGACGTGCTCAAGCGCCGTGGTATGGCTTATCGAGTGACCCCTTACGGTGCTTCAGGCCAGGAATCTGCCAACGCTTACGTCCAGTGAATGAACGGATGAATTGATGCCCTATCGCTTCATCGTCAGTCCATGGTCGAGGTTACATTGCTTGGAATTGCCCAGGACGGGGGGCGGCCGCAAGCAGGTTGCACGCGCCCTTGTTGCCAAAGCCTCACACCTAGCGACGCTGCTTTCCCCGTTGCGCTTGGGATCACAGATGGCGATGCAAATCACTTGATTGAAGCAACTCGATGCCTTGGCCAACAATTGACCATTTGGGGCCAAACCAGCATCGACAATGTGTTTCTCACCCACGCCCACTTCGGGCATGTCGATGGGCTTGGATTGTTTGGTAAGGAGACGATGAATGCCAAAAACGTCGGTTTGTACATCTCAAGCGAAATGGAGCACCTTGTCGACAGGACGCCGCAGTGGTCTTTGATGGTCGATCAAGGGGTGTTTGCCCCATCAGTGTTCCACGATGGGGACTTGATTCAACTCAGTTCCAGCCTTACCATTCAGCCGCTGATGGTGCCTCATCGCGATGAACTGTCAGACATGCACGCGTTTATTCTTCGCGGACCAAATCGTTCGTTGCTGTTCCTACCAGATCACGACACATGGAAAGAAACACTCACCCGTCACAATGCCTCAACCATTCGTTCATGGCTGACCTCACTCAAGGTCGACATTGCTTTGGTGGACGGGACATTTTGGTCAAGCGACGAACTTGCGGGTCGCAACCAAGACAAGGTCCCTCATCCACCAGTAAGCCAAACGCTTGAGATGTTGGGATCTCGTAAAGAAGACGACCCTGCCTTGTATTTCATTCATCTCAACCACACCAATCCTTTGTATGATCCGAACAGTGGAGCCTCAGAAGAACTCACTCGCTCAGGGTGGAGTGTAGCGGCTCAAGGCCAACGCTTCACCTTGTAATCATGCGGGGACAATTTCGCCGGGCACCAACATTAGTGCTCTCCATGTGATGGTCACCGTTTCCCCAGAATCTTGAATGAAGGTTCCAGTGTTGGATGCAACTGTGACTCCCGCTTCATACACGCCAGCCATCCGTGTGATGTCACTCATGCGGTCGGAAACAGCGTTAAGTTCACCCTTTGTCCCATTCAACGTAAATGTCCCAAGGTTTGCGCCGTATTCAGAAAGGGTGGTGTCAGTGGTGATCGAAGCCATCAACTGCTCGGAAGAATCACAGTTCGAGGTTGATTTCGCCTCATCATCCACTTCATCGTGAGGGCCCGCAGTTTGACTGAAATCAGCCTCCACGGTCACATCATCACATTGATTCAATGGGCCATTTTGTTCATTGCTCTCCCCGTAAGCAATGAAAAATTGAATCCCCAAGTTCGCAGTAAACATTTCGTCATAGGTGAAAGAAAATTGTGCAGTCTGGTCGTTTCCGACGAACAGTGTCTCGGACTTTTCCCATTCTTCAATGGTGTAATTCATCGTGTATTCACCGCCTGCTCCAGCGCCAGATTGATTTGAATCAGGAGCGAAGGCGACGTAAGACACTTCGGTCACAGCGACGATCGCCACAAGGACCGCAACGCCGATTGTCACCGTTTGCTGCCCGGGTAAGCTGTAGCGTCCAAAAGCATTGGATGGTGAATCGTCACGCAGCCAACAGAGAAGGAAATGGGTTGCGAATGCGGCGCCAACGCCAGGAATAGAGGGGAAGATACCTTCTGCATCACCGTAGCCAAGAACAGTCCAAATGACGACACCGAGCATTGCTGCAATCATCATCATGATTGAATGTGGCGTGTCGGGTTCATAGCCCATCATCCGGATGAGGATCATCGGAACAAAGATGCCACCAAGTCCGTACACAGCCAACACAACAAGGCTGAACACCGAGTCGCCGAATCCTGGAAACTGCTGGCCGACGAGTGAAATTAAGGTGGCAAAAATTGCCACAGCGAGGGTGACCCTCTTCGTCGTTTTGTGGTCTTGACTCCATTCGGGACGAACGTCATCTGTGATTGCAGCGGTGCATGCAAGCACCTGACTGTCAGCGGTCGACATTGTCGCCGCAAAGATCGAAGCGAGGATGACTCCGCCAAGGAACGGACTGAGTTCATTCATCGCCAATTCAGGAAGTCCAGTTTGAGCGCCGTCAGCACCAAGTTCAGGCAACAGCACACGGCATGCAAGTCCGATGAGGAACATCAAGACAATGAACGGCGTTTGCCAAACGAAGAACCAAATCATCGCTTCCTTGCGGGCACTGTCGTCTTTTAGGGTCATGACCCGTGACACCACCTGAGGCTGTCCGGCCACACCAAGGCCGCCAAAGAAGAACGCTGCAATCCACAGTGTTGCGCCAAATTTCAGGCCAGAGGGGAATACATTGACCATTGCCGGGTCTATGGCTTCCAGTTCATTGTGGAGGCCAGAGAACCCTCCAGAGCTGTTGAGGGCAACCATGCAGAGAATGGTTGAACCGACAATCATCACGCTTGACTGAGCGGCATCGGTCCAAATTGATGCGCGAATGCCACCAGCATAACAGTACGCAACAACGAGCACAAACCCGATCAAGATACCGATGGTCGGTGCCCAATCAAGCATTGTCTCGAGCGCAACACCGCCAGCGGTGAGTTGCGCAGCAGCATAGATTGAAAGAAAAATCACAGAAAGCACAGCGGCAACCTTTGCCTCTGGTGAGCCAGTGGTGTTCGAAACAAGGGATGTGAGGGAGCGAATTCCGCGCGCTTCCCCTTCTTGCTGAATGTACTTGTACAACCAAATCCAAGCGACGAGCTGGCCAATCGTTGATACAAGGGCAATCCAAATTGCCGAGTAGCCTTGCAAATAGATGAATCCAATGAATCCAATGAACATGTAACCTGAATTCCATGTGCTGACAGCAGAGAGTGCAGCAAGTCCCGGGTGCATACCTCGGCCCGCAACAAGGTAGTCGTCGGTCGTGTCTTCTTTCACGCGCATGGATGCGAGGCCAACGCCTGCAAAAAAGCACATGAACAACAAGAACGAAAGCAGAATCATTAATTCATCAGACATAGAATCACGCACCTTCATTTCCAACGAAGCAAAGCCTTCTCTTCAACTTCACTGGGTTGTGAGGGGAATATGAGGCTGTTGAGCCGACCACCAGGAAGAGCAGAAAGCTCTCCAACCGTTGTGGTTGACAGCCGCTGTTCACCTGTGCCCATGTCGGCGCACAACACGACGACAAGATCGTCAATCGAACCCTTAAGCAACGATGAACATGCTTCAACCCTCATTGCTTCAAGGGCAGTTTCTTGTGGCATTTCACTGAGGCCATCACCTAGTTTGTCCCACATTAAACGCAGGGAACTGACCGCGTCCTCTGGTTTCATTGGAACTTGGTGTCCAACCCCTTCACCCGTCGGATCGAGGTCCAATAACGCCAAGGTGTGGAGGTTCTGATAACGATTGATGGCAATGACTTCCAAAGGCGAGGTCGCAACCCAGCCTCCATACGGGTAGGTGAGGGTCGTTTGACGGCCAAATTTGTAATTTGATAACCCAACAGCCCCAGTCACTAACGTGGTGATCGAGACCCCATGAATCACATGACAATCGATGCCAGCCTCAGCCGCTTGGAGTTGTAAATCAACATGCGTGGTCGCCTGGAGCGGATCGCCAACAACGAGCAAAGCCACCAATGAAGCGTTCGCCATTTCAAACAAAACTTCTGGCTGCTCCACTTCAGGGCGCATCACTTTCTCGATCGGTCCAATTTTTTCCTCGAGTGCGTCGAGTTCCGCTTGTGGCCAGAGGGCAGTGTAGGCTTCGTATCGGCGGACATCAGCGCGCGTTGCGGCCTCGATGGCTTCCACACTCATCCCCTCAAGTTGACCAGGACCCATGCCAATCAGCAACAACCCTGTTGTGGGAAGGGGGGTTGTTGTGGTGCGCTTCGCCGTCATGCTCAAACCTCCCCTTCGCTTGGATGGAGCGAGCATCATGCGTCATTTGAGTGTGCCGAGCGCGCAAACCCAGCATTGGTTGGAGCGCTGCCGTTCGGAAAAATGGTTGGCCGAGCACACCGGAGTCAGCACGTTGGACGATGGGAACAAGGCCATTCCTCTCAATGATTCCGCCCCGGCTGATGGGGATGCAGTGTGGCTGAGTCTGGCGATGATCGAACTCGAAGCCAAAGGAAAGACTCCTTCTCACTGGACCGAGCACCTTGATCCAGAACTCTATCTTGCCCACAAAGAAGATTGGCCAAAAGCGTACGAAACACAAGGCGATGTGCTGATTGTCAAGTTAGAGGATTCCATTTGGGAAGCGGCGGAAACAATGGCCGACGCGATGCTAACACAACTGCCAAGTGTTCGCCTTGTGTGCGCGGACCTTGGGGTACAAGGCGATTTCCGCGTGCGCAACCTCCATCCACTGGCCAGCCGCGATGGGACCGTAGACACTCGCACCCGGATCAAAGAAAACGGATATTTGCTTTGGGTGGATCCCTCAAAGGTGTATTTTTCAGCGCGCCTGTCCAACGAGCGAATCGAAACACTGTCCACCGCAAAACGCCTTTTTGAGCGGCTTAAACGAGGGATTGTTGTTGCTGACCCTTACGCAGGAGTTGGGCCAAGCATGGGCGCTTTGCTTGGCGAACCAGATCTCCTTGCTGGCTATCACGCCGGCGATCTCAATCCCGATGCCGTCGATTTGCTTCGGGAAAATTTAACCCACCTTTCTGGGAAAAGAAAAGATACGAACGGGGATGCTGCACCCCCCCTCCATCCAGCGACAGTGGTTTGCAGCGACGCCACCACTTGGGCGCTCGATGAAGCCCTGAAGGGTTCATGCGACTTGCTTCTGGTCAATCTCCCGCACGACAGCATCGTACACCTTCCCCGTGTTCTACCCCTTCTACGTCCAAATCAAATCTCAGTTCTACGGGGGTGGGCCATTGTTGAACGCGCTCAAGAAGTGGAAAGCAAACGCCTCATTGAGGACGCAATTACCCAAGCAGGTGGCCGCGCAGAATCCATGACTTTCCACGAAGTCAAAGGGTTTTCAGCCAGTAAGAGCTTCGTATGCTTCGAAGCGTGGATTGAGCTTGCTGAGTAAGCGTTGAGTTCATCAATCATCACCCTTTGGCTCCCTTCATGCAGAACACAGTTACCTGCCCATGCGGTGTAAAAATCGACGTCGCGGGCGCCACGCCTCGTAAAGACGGCACCAAGGTATGGTGCCGGGTGTGCGGCACCGTCTCTGTCCATCACCGAACGTGAACGAAAGTTGGTTCACCGACCAATTGGACTGCGCCAAGGCCCCTCTTCGTCAAGGGCCATATCTTCCTCTGGCATCCCAGAACGCAAGGGTTTGAAGGGGCTTTTTTCCGGCTGCTCGGGCAAATTGGCGTTTCTTTTCGCAAGGTACTCGCCGCCTTTTTGACGAATAAAAACCTCGCTGAAAGCAACCACGAACAAAAGAACAGAAAGCAACACATGGCCCTCAATCCGGTAAGATTCGAACGGCTGGATTTGAAGGACTTGGTTCGTGATGATGCCACTATCGACGCTTGTTTCAACGGTGTATTTGCCAGGCTTGAGTTCACCTTCCCAGTTTGGTGCACCTTCAGAAAGCATCCCATTCCATTCAGCAACCACGGCGTTTGACGCATCTCGTATGATCCACGAAACATTCCCGTCGTCCACAGAAACGCCAGAAAACGAAACTTCAAACACAGCCGGCATAGCCTTGTCTTGCCCGAGAACACCACCTAAATCCACGGTTCTGGTTTCGATGGCATGATCTTCATCGTTGATTTCGTAGGGTGCAGAGCCACTTGCAACACTCATCCACAGGCCGTTTAACACCAACAGCGCCACTGGCCACAACACCAGATTGACGAGCCGTTTTCGTTCCATAGCATTCCCTGTTTTGCCCATTTGCTTTTGATGGTATGTATTTTTCACTTCTTGACAGCGTCATTCATACCGATTGAGCCCAGAATCGTGTCCATCCACGCTAATTTGCGTAACTTTTGGTCTGGAATCGTTGAACCAGACCAACGGCCAACTTCGCCAAGAGAGAAGCCGACAAGGCGAATTTTTTGTTTTTCAACACCCATTGCTAAGGCGAAGCAAACAGCACGATCCCCGTCGGTGAACCCGCCAAAATTGTAAGCGCCATCCAATCCATCAGGCGTCTGATGACTCAAGATGAGTGCAGGTGGCGAAGGGTGGCCGGCCCAACGTTCCAGTGAAGCTTTCCATCGCTCGAAGTTGTCTCCGTGAGCATGAGCAACAATCAATGCACCCATTTGGGCAGCGGCGTCAAGATGGATTCCGCCGTCAAAATCCGACACAACACACGCAAGATGTGCATGTTCCTCCAGAGCACCAACGGCACCGTCTGCGGCGATGATTAGGTGCGGCGTCTTTGGCAGGTTCAGTATTTCGGCAGCCGTCACCGCGGCGCCTAAAATTACAATTTCATCCGCCTCCGATAGGCGCTGGCTTAACGCTCGAAGACTCTCTTCGCGCCCATTGGGGGCCCAGAGGCCGGTGCGTTCGCCGTGGACATTGACCAAATCCACCATCTGTTCTGCACTTTCACGGTCGGGCACAATGGTCCATCCAAAAGCCGTCCGGACCTCATTCTGTACGTCGATGAGGCCTTGAGCAAACACCTCGTACATGGGTCTTGGTCCGAGCGCGACCTCATCAACCATCCGTTGAAGTTCTTATGCGGTCGAGGCGCTTGGCTTGTCCATGCCCGTCCCAAGGTCCCTGCCGGAACTTGACGATGAGGTGACCTTTGCCCGTTATCCATTCCTCCCCCAAGCGAGCGGTTGGATTCGTTCCATGGCCGTTGAGCACGCAATCGATTTGGATGAGTTGCTGGATGGTTCGTGGATGGAAAAGGCAAGGTCCCGCGCTCGAATACGCCTCATCGATTCCATACAATCAAAGGAAGGTGTCGAGGTTGTTGGCGGGGATTTGTTCACAGAAGAAGGACGAATCATCGAAGCCTTCTCGTTCTATTACGCTCGATTGGTGGTGTGCGCCTCCGAAGACGAACGACTGATTGCCCGTTGGGCTCAAGCCGAAGCAGCTCGAGCAGAACAGATCTTGATCAAAGATACGAAAAATCTCGAATTGATTGCGCGCACTTACATCAGTGAAATCGAACGTAAAGAGGGCAAAGGAAGCCGACAAGCCGCGATGAGCATCGGCTCAGGAGCAGGCGACATGCGCGCTTTGCGGCAATCCCAATCTGGCCCTGTCTGGAACATTGGATTGAGCGACTTCATCGAAATTTGCCCGAAGATTACCGGTGCTCGATGGCGACTTCCAAATTGCGATGTGCATCAAGGGTGGGTGACCTTATTCGATGAACAGACCTATGGGTCATCTGCAAAACTTGCCCGTCTTCTCCGTGAACGGATTAAGCAAGGCGTTGAACAAGACGCATTGGAAAAGATGGCGGAAATCACGACAGACTTGGCCATTCGGTTGGCCGAACCCGTTGGCATGGTCCGCAACCTGATGTCCAATCAAGCAAGCGAAGCCATCGCCCTCGTTGGCGCAGATGAATCCGATTGGCCACCTTGCATGAGGAAGGCCGCATCCGATTTGGCATCAGGCGTCAACCTCAATCACTTCGGTCGCCTGTTCTTGGCTTCAATGTCGGCAGTTCTTGCCCTGCCGAAGGAATCATGCGTCAATTTTTTCCGAGGCGCACCGGATTTCAGCGAAAGCACGACCGCCTACCAAGTCGATCACGTCTACCAACACGGATACACTCCGTCGGGGTGTGGCAAACTGAAGGTGAACCACAATTGCCCGGTGCTTCCAGGCGATGACCGCTTGTGCGATCAGCCATGGTTGGACCATCCACTGAAGTACATTCGAGCGACTCAGCGTTGGAAGGCTCGGACGCAAAGCACTCAGCCAGCGCTTGCGACTCCGCTTGAGCAAGAGGCTCAAGCGCAGGAAGAAAAACCATAGATGAAGCGGTAAAAAAACGGGCTTTCGCGCGAAGACTTTGAATTGGGTGAACGGTTAGGTCACCATGACCACCGGTGATTTTTGATGGCACGTACGCTCGTTTTGACAGTTGACCGAGATAATGATCTTGGCATCAAGACTGCGATACGCGGCCCAGTCATCGGCCGTCGTCAAGTGCTCACTGCAGCGCTAAAACTTGGAATTGCCGATCCGGAGGAAAGCGATACAAACGCTATGCTCGGGGCACTTTCAGCGCACGATAAAATTCTCGAAAAGAAACCGGAAGAAGATGAGGTTGAAATCGCAATCCTGACTGGGGACGAAAAAGTCGGCATCCGGTCTGACCGAGCAGTCGCAGCGCAATTAGAGGAAGTCGTAGCCCAGTTCCAACCGGACAAAGCCATTCTGATCACCGACGGCGCAGAAGACGAATCGGTCTTGCCAATCATTCAATCGCAAGTACGAATCGACCACGTCGAGAAAATCATTGTAAAACAATCAAAGGGCATTGAGGGCACTTACTATTACATCGTAAAGGCGCTTGAAGATCCAAAATGGCGAGCGAAAATCATGATTCCATTCGGCCTTGTTTTGGCAGTGTTCGGCCTCGGTATCATGCTTCCAAACGAAATTGGCGGCCTTCTCATTGGTGGATTGCCGATGGTCACAGGACTGTACATCCTGAGCAAAGGGGCGGGCATTGAAACCACGGTGAACAAAGTCATCCAAGAGATGAGAGAAAACGCAGACGCTGCGATGTTTTCCTCGCTGTTGTGGACGGCGACTCTGTTCAGTGCCATATTTGCTGTGGCTGAAGGATGGAGAGAATACAGCACTCTGGCCGACACGGCGTCTCAATCGATTGTATGGCTTGAAGTCATTCACAAAGCACTGGCTTGGATTGTTATCGCCTTCCTCACATCAACTGCGGGCTTCATGCTGCTGCGCCTCAAGCGCGGCTCCTTCTCAGGGCGTTTGATTGTGCTCAGTATCTTCGGCATGGTTGTCTATTCCTTTGTCGACACCGCACTCGAAATCGCCACCGATGTCCTTGCTGGAACCGCTTACGAATTCAGTGTAGGCAAGGTCTTGGAAGATCTGACGAACCCCTTGATTTGGGTTGTCGTGCTGTGGATGACCATGACCATTGTCCGATCACTGCAAGCAAAGCAAGCACAGGCTGAGCGTTACTGGGGCATTTGATCACAGGATGAACTTCGGCATGTGGCGGGCCATTGTGTTGTGGCCAACGACGCCAACAAGAGCACCATCATGATTGACGACGCCAATCTGGTTGAGGTCGTGAGCGAGCATCAATGCTCCAGCCTTGAGCAATGGCGTGTCCATGTTCACCGTGATTGGCGGGAGATTCACCAGTTGTTGTGCAGGAATACTGTGCATCCAGGCGATGTCGCGGTTGACCTTCTTCCTCGCAATAATTTTCAAGACATCTACGGCATGAATTCGTCCTTGAGGAGCTCCTTCATGATTGATGACAAAGACGTGATCCCAATTGTTCGATGTCAAATCGTCGATGACATCGACCATGGACGCATCGAACCACACCCAGTGAGCTTCGAGCATTGTTTCTCCGCATGTCAGCGACCTAGCGGTCTCTGCTCGCTGCTTTGGCGACATCCTCGCCATGACGTCTCGGGTCAATTTTCGGGGTTTGATTTGAGGCATTGAGGTCCCTCTCTTGTCTGCGCGGCGCACGCGCTTCTCTTTCAAGGCTTTCGGCGACATGATAATTTCCACATCCAAGAAGCGGTGTTCCGGATACAGGCGAAGCCGTCGACACAATATAACTGAACAGTCAAGAAGGATGCTGGAACAGGGATGGAACATGACCGCAATTCCCCCCCAAGTCCTTCAGGCTCTTGCCAGCATGACTGGCTATGATCGAATGCTTGAGACGGATCGTATAGCAGCGCAATATGGCGTTACGAGCGAATGGATTGAACAGCAACTTGGCGGGGCAGCCCAACCCGCTCAAGGAAATCCAGCCCCATTCACTCCCGAATCAAAAGAGGCAACAGATCCCCCCACATCATCCAGCATAATGCAGAAGCAGAACTTCCGGTTTCAGTATGATCCTTCAATAGAAGCCTCACAACGAAGACAGAACGTCGAGCAAGCCATTTTGTGCCCTGCGTGCGGAGTCACCCTTGGGATTCCTGCCGTTCGCCCAATTCGGGTCACCTGTCCGCAGTGCTTGGCCGAAAGCACCTTTCAATCTTGAGCGCTGAGTTGATACCTTCACGGCTTCACGCCGATTCATGCGAAGCGCATCGCCCCGTCTTTGGCCCTATGCGCCAGCAAATTCCCCGGTGGCCCTTCCGGACACGAATTTATTCTTCGCCTCTTCCGGCCTGGTTGAGTTGTCTCCCCCAACTTCTTCGCACGACGGGCCGCTTACTGGGGCGTTCCTCCAGTCCTATTGCTCCTCTTTTTCGAGTTCCGAAGGAACGGTAGACGATCTCCTCGCTGCCAAAAATGGGGCACCAATGAATCAGCGCCGCCCCTTTTTGCTGCTTGGTGAACTCGCGAATCCATACCGCCTCCAAGACATTCAAATTGGACCGCTTCCAATCTTTACCGTTCGTCTCACCGGTCTTTGCCGTACCTATGCGGACGGACTTGATCCACGCGACACGTACCCCGGGGTTCACCACATCACACTGGCACGAACACCAGGATGGTGGGAATTGACGCACATGGCCATGGCTACAGTAGAGCAGATGAAAGCGATGATTGCTTGGCTGGACAACGGTAAATCTGGTATGTGGAAGCCGGTAAAGCCAGCAGAAGGTGCCCTTCATTTTGAATTTGAAAGGCTTGAGGCTCCGGCGCATGAAGACATCGTCTGGGACGGCGAAAGTGAACTGGTTGAACGCGCGGCTCCGCCCTTTACAGCCCCCGAAATCGATCGATCATCGGTAATGGTTCCCGTCCACACGAGGTACGGTTGCTATGACAATCGAGGTCGGTTGGCACGCGCCACCCACCTACCGCAACGGCAATTCCACGAAGGCATGTTCCGTCGTGGCTCATCCATGAAATGGAATGACGTCCTCAACACCCTTTGATTCTGGGGGCCCATGGACTTCCCATCAACGGTTGATATACGCTGGCGACGATGTATAACATGAGCAACATGAAAGGGAACGGAACACAAAAAGAAGCACGTCTTGCACGCTTGAAGAATGAAATCGTTGAGTATGTGGCCACTCAACAAAGCTGCTCAGCAGCAGACATCGTCCACCATCTTTCCAATGAGAGACGAATGAGGAACCACGGCCTTACCGCACGGAAGGTGGGCTTTTTCATCCCCAGATATCTTTCAGACCTGATCTCATTCACCCTCGACCATTCAACAGGGAAGCGATTGTACCACATTGCTGCGTGACTTTAGCGCTACCTTCATGCGAGCGACACCCATGCCCTGTTCATGGAATGGCCTGAATGGGTGCAAGCAACGGTTCTCTTTCCTTCACTTGAAGGAAGTATGGCAAAGGGCCTAATCCCTGTTTTCGATGATGGTGCGCCAGTGTGGAACCTCTTGGACCCAGCTTCCAAAACCGGTCTCAAGCAGCAACTCAATGCAGCGCTTGAAGCATATTCCGGTTCCACACAAGACCCAGCCGAGAGCGGGGCAACTGTGGATGCCTCTCATGGCCCGGTCGTGGTGGATGCGTCAGCAACCATCGAACCGTCGAGCCATTTGATCGGCCCGTGCTATGTTGGCCCTTTGGCAGAAATTCGTCACGGAGCGTACGTGCGCCCATTTTCCTGGATCTGTTCAGGAGCGGTGGTTGGCCACAACACGGAAATCAAGCACTCAGTGCTTCTTCCCGGGGCCAAAGCCCCACACTTCAACTATGTCGGCGACTCAATCTTAGGAAAAGAAGTCAATCTCGGCGCTGGAACCAAATTAAGCAACCTCCGTAACGATGGCGGTGAAGTCCATATTCGATACGAAGGTGCACGGATTGCAAGCAGCCTACGTAAATTTGGCGCAGTGCTTGGCGAGGGCTGCCAGTTGGGTTGCAACAGCGTCACGAACCCGGGCACCGTGCTCGGTCAGAAGTCTGTGGTGTGGCCAAATGCAACAGTTACCGGACTCCACCCAGAACAATCGACGCACAGGTGAAACAAAATGGCTCGCCGCTTGTTTGGGACGGATGGAATTCGCGGGCGCGTTGTTGAAGCGAAGCCTGATGAATCCGAAGCCATCGAGGCGCTTCACACAAACCGTGTGATTTGCCCATCCCTCATGCGGGTGGTTGGTGAATCCTTAGGACGGACAATGGACACACAGTCTGGAACAGGTGTCACCGTGGTCGTGGGGTGGGACGATCGGCCCAACAACATCGAACTTGCTGCCGCCCTCACCTTGGGCTTGAGATTGACGGGATGCACCGTCGTTCATCACGGCTTATGCGCTACGCCAGGACTTCACCGCGCTTTGCTCTCGCACAGGGCGAGACTTGGCTGCATGATCACGGCGAGCCACAATCCAGTGTCTGATTCGGGGTTGAAAGTTTTTGATTCAAACGGGTTCAAAACATCTCCAAAATACGAAGATCATATTTCTTCGGTTGCCGATGCCCTCGCCTCAGAAGAGCGGGAAATCGACGATATCGAAGCCGCTGAACTGCGACAACCCAACGCCCTTGATTCCAACAGCAAAGACGCTCATTCAACATGGCTTGCTCAGCGCTATGAACAGTTTCAATCACTCACAGGCTCAACTGGTTTCGATGATTCTTGCCTCGCCAACCCGTTTGTTCTGGACAGTTCACGCGGCTTCGCCCATACATGGCTTTCACAGTGGTTCACCGCACGCGGCATCTCGACCATCGAAGTCAGTGGAGGGGCAGAGGCGTTGAACCTGAACTGCGGAGCCGGGGATTTTTCACCCACACAAACCTGGACATTCGATGAGGCTACAACATCACCGCACCACTTGTTGCGAAACCTCTCACCGGCGCCTGCGGGCACACTTGTCGGAGCGGCTCTCGATGGTGATGGAGACCGCTGCCTCATCATCAGAACAACAGAAACTGGATACATGGTCGTCGATGGAGATGCGATTGGTGATGCGATTTTGAGCGCGGGGACACACGCATCACCTGATTCATGGGACCTTGCCGCCAGCATCGAATCCGACCTTTCGCTTCTCTCCACAGCAAACCGTCATCCCACAGATGTGCGAATACACGAAACAGCAGTTGGCGATCGTTGGCTTTCCAAGGCCCTTTCCCCCACCCTTTCCCAATCACCACATCTGCCCCGCTGCATCGGTGTTGAGGATTCAGGCCACATCGTCTTGGCAACAGCCCACCCTGTGCATGAGCAAGCTTGGGCCCTCGTTGGTGATGGCGCCGCTACGCTCGTAGCTTACCTTTTGGCATTTTCAGTACACGACCCCACCAAGCACATGGTTCGCGGTTGGAAAAGCCGCCAATCTGTGAAGGATGTGGACAGAGGCCTTTGGACGGGTTCAAACGGTCTCGCTGATGAAATCGAAACGATGGCGAAAACGTTCTTCGCCCAACAAGGCGAGGTGAGTGACTGGGACCGGCATGGATTGGACGGCGAGGCTAATTTGATGTTGATGTCGTTCAATCTCGACGGTTTTCCAGCGTCTTTGGGCGTTCGCAACAGCGGTACGCAGGCTAAGATTAGCGTGTCACTAAGGCTTTCACCATCCATTGATTCATCTAAGATGAGTCATCTGATGAAGTCCCTCACAGATCACCTTTCGTCGTCAATGCGAACGTGATTGGTTCACTCGTTTGCCATTTCGCCTTCGAAGGTTTGAGTGAGCCAGGTAACCACGCCCAACAATGCAGCGGAGGCGAGCAGGATGGCCAGTAGACCACCAACTGAGGAGCCACCGATCAGCACGATGGCTGCGACAATCCATCCCAACACCAAATCAAGCGCCCCCACAACGCGCCAACCCTTTCTGAGGGTCAGAATGCCACTCACCCACGAAACGGTCGATGCGATGAGGATGAACACAACGGCGTAGACCAAGCTTGGGAATCCAAAGCAAGCCACGAACAACAGGATATGCAGAGCCCATAGCCCGGACGGCAACCACAATCCGACTCGATTGATGACGGCCCAAGCGATGAAACCAATGGTGATGAACGCCATAACAGACGTCACCAGGTACATTGGCAACGGGTCAACGCCAAGCAGGGAGGGCAACCATGCCATGATTCCCTGGCCGACAACCGGTAAACCAACCCATGCCACAAGTGCTGGTGCAGGTTGTTGCCACCACACACTTCGTCGCGCGGTGCAGGCCAAGGCCAACAAACCAGCCAGGCCGAACGAAAGCACGCTCACAGCAAGCACCCAAGCAGCCCGTCCAGAGGCCCCCCGATGATCCGCCATGTTTTTCTTGATTCGCTTCCCTTCAACCCAATCGAAACCGAGCACGGCTCCAATCAAAATGGTCTCGACTCCAATAAGAGGCACGGTCCACCCTGCGCCAAGCGAAGCGAACGGGTCTGTAGCGAACGGGATCGGGACTGCGCCTCCAATCAAGAGGCACACCACCCGGTCCATGAGGGCCAAGAAGACAACGCCCTCCAATGCGTTGGGGAGTCGTAGGCCCAAGTCATTGCGGCCGATAAGGCCCAAACCAGAAAGCATGAGCAAACCGATGAGAAGGACGAGAAGATGGGCCGTGCTGTCCAATTCAACCACAGAATTTGAAGCCCTTCCAGCGACATGGATCAACACGAGTCCAGCCATTCCCACAGCGATCGGGGCTTCGATCCCCATGATGTCAGGGAGCCGTAAACCGATTTCATTTGCTCTTAATCGGGCGGCTCCGACAAACATCAATGATAGCATGACTCCGAATCCGAGCGCAAGCAACGTGGCGCCGGTCATGAACGAGATGACGGTGGTTGCCAAAATTGTCGTGATTAAGAACATCAGCGTGATGACTGGCTGATGATGAATGTCACCGATTTCCAAATCGTGACGCCCAGATGTGCTCCAGTTTTTGGAACGCTTTCGTTGCTTTTCTGCAAGGTCCAGCAATTCGGTGTCAATCAGCCGCAGCGTCGTCCGCGTGTCTTCCTGGTCGGAATCTTCCAAGTCTGGAATCGATTCTGCGGCCAGTACAACTTCGCCTTGTTCCACGGTGGACGAGGTTGCAATGAACGCTTCCATTCGCTCCCTTTTTTCTTGGATTCGAGCCAGTCGATTATCTCGCTTCGCAAGGGCGCGCAAACCGGCTCGAAATTCTCCTTGAATTGCCAAGTACACACCAGATCCGACAAAGGCGAGGATTGCAGCAAGAATCACCAAGGAAAGATTGAGCACGGTCCCCGCCAGTCCCATTGTAACGATCAGGCCGAGTGCTGCAAAGGCAGGAGGGAGTAATTTTTCGAGGGTTGCAGCCCGATTCAGGTACAGCACCAATGCAACGAGCCCAACACCACTCAACACGACTAGATTTGCTTCAGGTGAGAGCATGGATTCAGCCCCGGTCAACTCAATATTGGTCACGGGCTCAAGACTGATGACGATGTAAAAAGCACTCAAGAAACCAAGCATCAGGGTGAGCAGGCGGCCAGGTAATGCTTCAGCGATTTCGAGATCGGCCAAACTCGCTCCTTCCTTCTTTCGCCGGTCGGTTGCCAGAAGCATCAATCCACATGAAGCAACGAGGATCATGGCCCAGAATGCAGACTGACCGTACTGCCAAACCAGAATCAGTGCGAAAACACCCCACACCGTCATCAAACTTCGTGGCTTACCCATGTGCCGTCCGCGCCAAACCATGAGGGCGTGGCCAAAGAGCAGTATGCCCATCACGCCCAACAGGCCAGGCATTGGCAAACTACCGGGGCGCGCAACGGCCCACACCACGAAAACAGAAAGAACGAAACTCAAATTCCATAATTTGGCAAATCCAGAGTCTCTGAACCGAGCTCCAATTTCTGAGGCACCTGCGAGCCGAGCAGCGAGGTTCAAACCCGTCTCTCCTTGATGGACATTCACGCTTATTTGTTGGACAACCAGCACGCTCATCCACAGCGCAAGGTCCACTTCATTGAGGACGATGGGGATGAGGTCCATTGAGACAATTCGGGATTCAGCATCGGTTGCAAATAACATCAACCAAATCCATGGCGCCAGCACGGCAGTACCGGCAATTGACGGCGAATTCCGCCGCACTGCAAGCCATGAGAGGCCAATCCAAACAACCGCTTGCGAGACGAGCAACAACCGCCCATTGCCATCCACTTCCCCCGCAGGAATCAGTAAGGTAAGCAGGATCACAATCACGCCACCGCCCATCCAGAGCACGTGGTCAGAAACTGAAGTTTGATTCTGTAGCAAAGCTGCGGCGGTGCATGCTGCGGTGATGGCAGCATAGAGGCTATACGGGCTTAGACTTCCCAAAAAGGCGGTATCAAAAGCTCCCGACTCAAGCAGGGAAAGACCGACCAGCATCACTGGGGCGGGGTAGAGAACGAACGGCGCTAACTGTTTGATGTGTACGCCTCGCACAACGAGGTACGAGGCACTGAACGCCGAAACCAACAGCAGCAACTGTGCCAAGGCGTAACCTGTCTCCAAGCGATGGGCGGCAATGGCGAATAGGGCTCCAATCATACCAAGTCCGACCGAAACGCTCCACAAGGCGGGCTTCCCGAGTCCGAGGGCTTCAAGCGCACTTGAGAACCAATTTTCAGCACGAACGAATGAAGCGGCAACAACGGCGTTGGTGGCCGTTACCCCAGCCATCAAAAGGAAGAGGAGCAAATCGTCTTCGAACGGAACGAGGTTGACTCCGAAGAAATTCCAATTGTCAGATAATGCGTGGACGCCGACCCACAGATAGGAAGAAGCAATCCCCAGGCTCGCAAGGTTGCCCGATGTTCGCATGAAGGCAAGCCCATGCATCAAGAGGGTACCAAGGCCAATCATGACCGCAACGCCCCATTGCCCGTAGAGTGCGCCAGCGGCGCTTCCAACGACCAAAAGAACCAGAGTTGCTTGAGCCGCAATGGCGTCTTCATTATGCCGTTGAGCGATCAAGATGTTTCCTGAAATGACTGCTAAGAGGGCTACGCCGAGCGTTTCGCTCGCTCCAAGGGGCGAGGCATCAAACCAACCCCAATGCCATGCATCCAGCGCAAGTCCGTAGAATAATTTCATCGAAATGATGACCCAAGTTACTCCTAACAGCCTCATGCTGGGTCGAGGGATCCAACGCTCTCCCAAATACAGGCCAAGTAAGCCCATGGACATCAGTCCAAGTCCGCTTGGAACTGGAGGGAGCACCGTTCCAACCACGGCGCCAATGGCAGACCACACTGTCACCATGGCGACCAAAAGACCGAGACTTAGCCTGCGCTCTCCATGGACGGCGAGGTCTTCAACACTGTCCAATTCCGGAGCATTGGCGACCGTCCCATCGCGCAGAACTGCACCTGGGCCACGTTCGCTTTCTTGACCGGAACTGAACATCGAAGCGATCTCACCAACCGCTTCATCGACTTCCTCTGGCCCGATCTCAGGCGCAGGTGGAGCAACTTCATCCTCTTGTTCGACCATAAAGGAAGACAAATCAATCCCCTTTGCCTTCTGAAACTCCCGTTTGCGCAACACATCGTTGCGCGGGGGAACCGGGGGTTCCCCGTCCTCAGGGGCATCAGCCATGCCCCGTGCTTCTCTGCACCCCCTTGAATGCTTTCTCGCCCCCGGCGAGGCCGGCCGCCAATTTCACCAGAAATTCTCGTGCTCAAGAGCCAAATCGAAGTGCGACGCCACACTTCATCACCTCTGATTGCAGGGGCTTCACAGAACTCTTAGCCAAAAGGGACAAAGAGGGCCTGTTTAACCCAGCACCATGGCCGCAGCCCACGGGACTCCTACAGGAGACCTTTCTTCGTATGGAATCACCCCCTCTGGTGATGTCTACTGGAACCAAGACGCACCAACATTGATCGAACTTTCTGTTGCGCGAGGCGAAGGGACCTACAGCGCTCACAAGGCCCTTGTGACTGAGACTGGAGAACGCACTGGCCGCTCACCAAACGACAAATTCATTGTCGATGAAGCGTCCACATCAGGAGACATCAATTGGGGCGACGTCAACGTTTCAACAGACCTTGATACCTTTGTCCGCATGCGAGCCAAGGTGGTCGAGCACCTCTCAGCCCAACCAAGCCTCTTCGTTCAAGACCTCTACTGCGGCGCAGACTTCAGCGAAGCCCTGCCAATTCGAGTCGTCAATCAAAACGCATGGCACAACGCCTTTGCTCGAAACATGTTCATCCGCCCAAGCGCAGAACAACTTGAGCACCACACTCCGGAGTTCACCGTTCTTCACGCACCTCACTTCGAGGCAAGTCCCGAAGATGGACTCAATTCCCACTGCTTCGTCATCGTCAACTACGCAGCGAAGGAAGTCATCATCGGCGGCACACGGTACGCTGGAGAGATCAAGAAGTCCATCTTCTCGGTGATGAACCTCATTTTGCCAAAGAAAGGCATCCTCCCAATGCACTGCTCTGCCAACACCAACGGGGAAAACACAGCGATTTTCTTCGGCCTGTCGGGCACTGGAAAAACCACCCTCTCCGCAGATCCAAAGCGCGCCCTCATTGGCGATGATGAGCATGGATGGGGTTCGAATGGTGTCTTCAACTTCGAAGGCGGATGTTACGCCAAACTCATCGATCTATCAGAAGAAGACGAACCAGCCATCTTTGGCACCACCCGTAAGTTCGGTACCGTGCTTGAAAACATCGTTATGGACGAACATGGAGTTCCTGACTTTACCGACACCAGCAAGACTCAGAACA